>LXOW01049181.1_pt1 | contig 12464 bp, 6 predicted proteins | sample 1368591 | NCBI WGS metagenome assembly LXOW01 (sample SAMN04884650, study PRJNA319009) | bovine gut metagenome | isolation source: Cow rumen | host: Bos taurus | place: Italy: Legnaro (PD) | collected 2014-07-09
ACTCGAAATGGAATTTCAGAAATCACTAATAAAATAAATCCCCGCCGCCGGCGGGGATTTATTTTATTTTGTAATCTTCAAGACAAATCCGCCTCGCGGCTGACAGGGAATCTGCGCAGGCAGTTCATTCAAGACCTTGATATCCCAAGGGTTGTTTGCATCGCCACTATCATAGAAAGCCTGGATCATCTTGGCTCCCTTCAACAGCTTTTCCCAATTCGAATTGCCAATATTGAAGTAGGGGTTTTCATCGGTACCGTTGATACCAGCCACATACCAGATATTGCCACTGCGACGTGCCAGGATAGTAAAATAACCCGGGGAACCCATAATTAAACGCGTGTCATCCCATACTGCGGGAAGTTCAGACAGGAAGTCCTGCACCTCTTTTGGCTGGGCCAGGAAACTCTCAGGACGGTCAGCCAGATGCTGCAAGCCACTCTCGAAGAGCACCGTCAGCGCCAGTTCGTGGGCATGCGAGGTGATATGCGGATGCTGGGAATCGCTGAAAGCGCAGGGGGTATAGTCCATCGGGCCGATGACATTACGCGTAAAGGGCAGTGTAGCGTTGTGCGCAGCGGCCTGTTTGGTGAACGTCGGCACATTGTTATACCACTCGGCGCCATAGACAGCCTCCGTACTCAGCAGGTTCGGATAGGTGCGCTGCCAGCCTCTGGGAACGGTGGCACCGTGGAAATTGACCAGCAGATGATGCTTGGCGGCACATTCGAGCAGATCGAGACAATAGTCCATGTTCATCTGATTATCACCGGAGAAGAAATCGATCTTCACACCGGCCACTCCGATCTTCTCACACCAGGCAAACTCTTTCTCACGGTCCTCGGGCTTGTTCAGACGGTATTTCGGTGTCGGGGCGCCGTCTACCCAGCCAACGGAGGAATTATACCAGATCATCGGCTTCACACCCTTCGACTTGGCATAGTTCACGGCATCCTCCACGGTCTTGCCGTCCTTCATCCTATCCCACTCTGCATCGATCAGCATGTAGGGCAGACGGAGCGTAGCCGCCATGTCGATGTACTTACAGATGATGTTGTAATCGTCGGAACCGTGGTTATAGGCCCAATAGATCCACGACACCACGCCCGGATGGATCCAGCTGGTATCCTTCAGCTTACAAGGCTCGGAGACATCGGTAATCAACGTAGACTCCACGATATCCGCCAGTTCTCCGACAATCACCACGCGCCAGGGACTATGCCAGTCGCCGCTGATCTTCAGATCGTTCTGATCAGGCGTTACCCGATACAGTTCGCCTTCGTTATAGAGGCACGAGGCACTCTGCCGACGCTCGATATTCGCCTCAGAGATTAAAGCAAACACCTGCATGAGGTCATCCACGGGTTCAAACAGCGATGGATAGCCCCAACGGATGTTCCAGCCATCGGCCGATTTGAACGTACCGCTGAAACTGCGTACAGGAGCCGTCTTATAAGAGGTGGTCAACGGGAAGAAGCCCTCATAGGCATCCGTCCACTGCTGGAACCAGCGTTTCACGCCTTCCGGAATGCGATAGGTGGTCTTTTCCTTAGGCAGCAGCTCATCGGCCAACTGCGACAGTTCATAGCGGAAGGCCAGACCGTCGTTATACAGTCTGACCACCATCTTCGTGTTCTTGCCCAAGGGCGTGACATATTCGTTCGCCTCGTTGGTGGCGTGCAGACGCTTGCCTGCCAACATCTGGTAATCGGCCTTCACCTTCTTTACAAAACGGAGCGCGGGCTTGGCCGTCTGTCCCTCATACCCCACCTCAGGGATATTGAGCACAGGCCGGTTCTTATAATAGAGCTGAAGTCCATTGTCCGAGGTCTCGATGGTAAGCTTACCATTCGGCGAGGCAGGACGCTGCGCCATGGCAGGCATCATCAGGCCTGCCACAGCGAGCAATATCAAAAATCTCTTCGTCATAGGATTTGCAGATCAGGGGTTATTTCAACTCGTCGAACTTCTGATTCTTCTCCAGTGTCCACTTCTCGCGCTTCAGGAGACCGGGGACGCTACCCTTGAACATCTTCGCAGCCTCAGCATCGCCCTTCAGCTGCCACTGCAGCCAGGCAAGCGCGGCAACTGTAAACTCACCACCATGAGGCTCACGATAGGTACCACCATGACCGACGGGGAAATTGACAGCCAGAGCTGGCACATGGTCGATGCGATGGAAGTCGTCCATACCATTGCCGTAGGCGATATCCGTCTCACCACCGAGCAGATACATAATCGGGGTGTGGATCTCCTTCAGTTTCGACTTCGGGGGCATGGGCATGCCACCGACAGCCTGGTTGGCATTCTCGCTGTTGAAGAGACCGCTGTTGCAGATCATCAGCAGGCTGATGCGGGGGTCGGCACAGTTGAAGAGCGTCTGCAAGCCACCGCACGACATACCGGCCACACAAATCTTCTTCGTGTCGATCTTGTTGTAATAAGGCGAGTTCTTATCCGCATTCTGGGCAATGATCCAATCGATAGACTCAATCTGCTGCTCCGTCCTTGACATCGGACCACGATAGGCCACCTCTTCCATGGGGATAAAGCCCGTGGCCAAGACGATAAAACCATGACTGGCAATCTCGTTCAGGAACTTATAATGCTCCCAGGGCGAATTGGTGCAGGCACCGTTACCCCATACCAGCACGGGCAGTTTCTGGTTCTTGCCAAAGGCAGAGAGATCCTGAGGCACCAGGATGGTATGCTCCTTCAGACTGGCATCTTCCTTCATGATGGCCTTGTAAGGACCGGTACCGCCTTCCTCAACCACACGTTGCTTCTCTTCGGTTGTAAAACTCGTGCAGACAAAGCCAAACAGGGCCACTGCAACCACCGTCATCAATACTTTTGCTTTCTTCATAATGCTAATAGTTAATAATAAAACTCTATTTGGGGACAAAGTTACGAATAATCCGTCAATTTTGAACAATCTTTCACTTTTTTTTGTATCTTTGCACCCGAATTACAATATAGATTATGTGGTCAACTTTATTATCAGCCGTTCTGGTCATCAATGAAGTGATGGCCTCCAATGCAGGCGAGGTCATGAGTCCAGCCATCAATTTCGACAGTTGGATTGAGGTGTACAACCCGGATGACGTAGGCGTCAACCTGGCAGGCATGTACCTGAGCAACGATGCCAGCAATCCCCAACTGTGGAAAATGCCCAACGACATGGGCGTCGTACCTGCCAAGGGCTTCAAGGTGATCTGGCTCGGCTCCAACGAGATTAAGACCAATCAGGCCCCTTTCAAGCTCGACTGCGATGGCGGCACGATTGTCCTGAGCGACAGAAACGGCACCGTGATCACCAAACAGAACTATCCCGAAGCCATGAGTCGTACGGCCTATGCCCGTAAGACCGATGGTGGCGACGAATGGGGATGGACAGCCACACCAACCCCCGAAGCCACCAACACCACAGCCGTCTTTGCCAATAAGCGATTGGATCCGCCTGTGGTCGACAAAGGCAGTCAGTTGTTTAAGAGTACGCTCAGCATCAAGGTGGATATCCCCGAAGGCACCACCCTGCGATACACCACCGATGGCAGCGTGCCCACACCAGAAAGCAGTTCAAGCACAAGCGGACGGTTCACCATCAGCAAGACCACGAACTACGTGTTCCGTCTTTTCCAGGACGGCTATCTGCCCAGTGTGCCTGTCACCCGCAGCTATATCAAGACCGATGATACCTATACCATCCCCATTATCAGCATCGTCGGTAATACCAAATACTTCTCGGATCCGAAGATTGGTATCGACTGCGAGGGCGACGGTACGAATGGCAAGTCCGGCAACGGACAGGATCTACCCCGAAACTACAATATGGACTGGGACCGTCCGGTGAATTTCAGTTTCCTGAGTCCTGACGGGCAGATGCTCTTCAACCAGGATGTGAACATCTCCGTTTCAGGCGGATGGACGAGAAGTATCTCGCCCCGTTCGATGAAACTGAAGTCGAACAAAATCTTCGACGGTCAGAACCGCTTCGATTTCTCCTTTTTCCCCCAGAAACCCTATATCCGCAACAAACAGCTGGTGATACGCAACGGCGGTAATGACTATTGGAACAACGGTGCCCGTTTTATGGACGGTGCCCTCGAGACCATTATCCAACGCTCAGGCATCGACCTCGATGTGCAGTCGTATGTGCCCGTCATCGAATATGTGAACGGTGAACTCCGTGGCGTGCTGAACATGCGCGAGCCTAATAATGACAAATACGCCTATGCCAACTTCGGCTACGACGATGAGGAACTTGACGCCTTTGAGAACAAGGAATTCAAGAACGGCAACGACGAGGCCTATAAGCACCTTTGCGATTTAGGCTGGCAACTGGAGGACAACAAACCGGAGATCTATGAAGAAATCAAGGCGCTGCTCGATGTCGATGAGTTTATCAACTATATGGCGGTCGAACTCTATATCGGCAACGACGACTGGCCCAACAACAACGTCAAGGGCTATCGCAGCCAATTAGACGGCCGTTTCCGCTTTGTGAGCTTCGACCTCGACTATGCCTTCAACCCCTGGAACCATACCTTCGCATCGTCACTCGACAATTACAGAAGGAATAACGATGAGCGTGTGGAGATGATCGTGCTGTTCGTGAACCTGCTCAAGAACAGCAGTTTCCGCAAGCAGTTTATCGACACCTTCTGTCTGGTGGCTGGCAGTGTATTTGAAGTAGAGCGTGCCAACAGCATCGTCGACGAGCTCCTGGCTGACGTCACGCCCATGACCGATCTGATGAAGCAAAAGCGACTGAACAATGGTCACAACCCCGACAGATCGGCCAACAAAATCAAGAGCGAACTGAGCAACCGTCTGTCAAAGATGATCTCCAGTATGCAGAATTACAGTGGTATGCGGCTCTCGGGCGTGAAGAAATACACGGTGACTCTCGGTGCCGACACCGAAGGGGCCAATCTCTACATCAACGACCTGAAAGTGCCCTACGCCTATTTCAACGGTCAGCTCTTCGCGCCCGTGAGCATTGAGGCCAAGGCACCTGCGGGCTACACCTTCTCAGGCTGGCGGGCAAAAGCCACCGCCACCAACCAGATCGTGAAAATGAACGACACGTGGAAGTACTACGACAAGGGTGCGGCACCCAGCAACTGGACCGCCACCGGATTCAACGACAGCAACTGGTCCACAGGCAAGGCGCCCTTGGGTTATGGCATGACGGGGCTCAACACCACCGTGGGCTACGGCGCTGACGCCAACAACAAGAACCCCACCACCTATTTCCGCAAGACCATCAAGCTCGACGACGTCCCCTCGCGCAGCGATGTCTTCCTGCTGAACTACCAGATCGACGACGGTTTCATCGTCTATGTCAATGGCCGCGAGGCAGGACGATTCCAGATGCCCAGCGGCAACGTCACTTTCGACACCTTCGCCTCCAGCTATGCCGGCGACGAGCCCATCGCGGGCTCCCTCAACATCTCGTCGTCGCTGTTCAAGAGCGGCGATAACGTCATCGCCGTGGAGATTCACAACAACAAGGCCGCCTCGCGCGATATCTTCTGGGCAGCGGAGGTCTACACCACCATGGGGTCTGTCTCCAACGACTTTGTTTCTACGGACCCCGTCATGGAGCTGACCTCTTCCGACAGCAACATCTCGCTCGTGGCCAGCTTCGCCCCACTCTCCGAGGCTGAGCGTGCCGCACAGGGGCTGACACCCGTCCGTATCAATGAGGTGAGTGCCCAGAACGGCATCTACGTGAATGAGCAGTTCAAGCGCAACGACTGGCTGGAGCTTTACAACACCACCGGCAGTCCTATTGACGTGGAGGGCATGTACCTGACGAACAGCCCGAAGAATCCCACGAAATACATGATCACCAAAGGCGACAGCCAAGCGGAAACAATCATCCCCGCCCACGGCTATCTCGTCATCTGGTGTGACGGACTGGAGACCGTGTCACAGCTGCACGCCAACTTCAAGCTCGACAACAACCATGGTGACCTTGTGCTCACAGCCGCCGACCAGTCGTGGAGCGACCAGTTCACCTATACCCGTCATAGCAGCGACCAGACCGTAGGCCGCTATCCCGACGGTGCTCCCGAGGTCTTTGTGATGAACATCCCCACCATCGCCAAGGCCAACCTCAAGACGAGTTATCTTGTCGATGTGGAGCAGCCCAATGCAACGGCTATCCAGGGTGTCAGGATCACACCCACGAACACCAGCGACGCCATCTACAACCTCTCTGGCCAGCGTGTTGACGAAAGCTATAAGGGCATTGTCATCAAGAACGGCCGAAAGGTCATGCAAAGATAAAAAAAAGCCCCCTCGCAACCGAGGGGGCTTTTTTATTACAAGCTATATTCAAACATCACCATCGTATAAGGTGGCAGTTCGTATTTGAACTTCTTCTGGGCCTTGATCTGTTCCTTCTGCGGAACGATGGGCTGCACCTCGTAGTTGTTCTCCTGGTCAGGCTGACCGGTGATAACGGTCTTTGTGGCCAGTTTCTTCACACCGAAGCGGCTGAGGTTGATGTTGGCGGTCTTGGCCTCGGCACCGGCGTTGCAGAGCTTCACATAGAGCTTGCGTGTCTTGACGTTGAGGACAACGCTCTGACCCTGCAGACGACCGCTTTCCTGCTCCTGGGGCAGGCCGCGCCAACGGGGTGCCTCATCGGGATTGTCGATGATCACACAGTCACCATAGTAATACTGGCCTGAAGACTGGCCGAACATCTGCTGCACATAATAACTGCAGGTGAGGAACGGACGCTCGTTGTCGAAATAAATCAGGTCGGGATTCCAGTTGGTGTTGGTTTTCTTGGCAAAGAGGGGTGCGTAGGAAGTCATAGCCACGACATCGCCGTTGGCCTCGACATGCAAGAGATACAGACCCTCGGCCAGGGCGTCGATGAGTTTCTTGTCCTTGGCAGCATATTCGCCTAAGTAGACCTTCGTCTTGCGGTCACGGGGATAGTAGTTGTACTGGCGACTGCTCAGGAAGTAAGCGTTGGGCTCATAGTAGTGCTCGTCGATGATGGGCATACCCAGTTCGTCGGCCAGCTTCCAGCCGTTCTCGAGGTCGGAGTTGCCGGGGTGAGAGCCGGGACCGGCCGTACCCACGATGACAATCTCGGGATGGGCCTTCACCACGCGTTCATATATATATTTAAAGCGCTCACAGAACTCCGGCGAGATACGCTCCTCATTGCCCAGACCGAGATACTTCAGGTTGAAGGGCTTGGGATGACCCGCATCGGCACGCATCTTGGCCCACTTGTTGGTGGCAGGGTCGCCGTTGGCCCATTCAATCAGGTCGATGGCCTCGTCAACCCATTCGTCCATCTCGCTCATAGGCACGACATCCTGCGCCTGACCACGCATGCTCCAACCACCGTTGGCACCCTGACAGCTCACACCACAAGGCAGGATGGGCAGCGGCTCCATGCCGGTGTCCTCGCAGAACTGGAAATACTCGAAGAAGCCCAGTCCCATGCTCTGATGGTAGCCCCAGGTGTTCTTCAGACCGCGACGCTGCTCCTTCGGGCCGATGGTGGTCTTCCAACGGTAGGTGTCCCAGAAGCCGTCGCCACCGCCATGCACCACGCAACCGCCGGGGAAGCGCATGAACTTGGGCTGGAGGTCGGCCAGTGCCTGAGCCAGGTCCTGACGCAGACCATGACCCTTGAAGGTGTTCTGCGGCATAAGCGATACCATGTCGACATCGAGATCGCCAGTATTGAGCACAAGGATCTGGAGGGAGGCATTCTGACAAGTGCTGTCGGGTGTCAGCACGGCCTCGTACTTCTGCCAAGCGGTGTTGTGCACGTCGAGCTTGGCCTCGGCCAGGAGTTTCGGCTCTCTGGGTCCGAAGCCGAAGCCACGGCCCTGCGGCTGTGCGATCAATGCGACGCGAACCGTTTTGGGACTGTCGATGTTGCGCAGGAAGACCGAGAAGTCGTATTTCTCGCCAGCCTTGACGCTGATGCCGTCGAAACCGTCGTTCTGGATGCCATAGCCCGTCCAGCCGCGATAGTCATAATACTCCTTGGCGCGCTCGGTGTGCAGACGCATATAGGTGGGGTTGTTGGGATGGATGGGATTGTCCATGCGGACGTCCAGCCGTCCGAGGGAGTGTCCGGGACGAATCACCTTCCAGGCGGTACCGGGCCCCCAGCCGTCGCGCTCCGAGGGACTGTACTCGAACGAGCCGTTCTGGATGAGTTCGGCGTAGAGACCGCCGTCGGCACTGGAACTGATATCCTCGAAGAAGATACCGATCAATTCGTCACTGATGGCCTTCCCGCCAGCGGGAGCCTTCATCGTTTTCTGGGCGTAGAGACCCAGCGTGGCTGCCAGCAAGGCAGCGCAGATTGTCATTCGTTTTTTCATTGCTTTTGTATTGAAGTTAAGTAATTTTGGTGCAAAGTTAATAAAAATACTCCAATATTTGTCNNATTCTAGGCTTAGCCACAATGGCTGTCATGCCTCTTCAGGCGCAGAACCCGTTCGTTCAGACCTGGTTTACGAGCGACCCCGCGCCGATGGTGCACGACGGAACAATGTATGTTTATACCGGTCACGATGAGGACGGTGCCGACTTCTTCTGGATGCAGGAGTGGCGTGTGTATTCCACAAAGGATATGGTGAACTGGCAGGACCATGGTTCACCCTTAGCCTTGGAGAGTTTCTCCTGGGCCGACGACCGTGCCTGGGCCTCGCAGACCATCGAGCGCGACGGCAAGTTCTATTGGTATATCTGCGCCCACTCGCGTCTGTTGAGGGGTATGGCCATCGGTGTGGCGGTGTCTGACTCGCCCACAGGCCCCTTCCGCGATGCCATCGGCAAACCGCTGTTCGAGAACGGCTCGTGGGACCATATCGACCCCACGGTGATGATCGACGACGACGGTCAGGCATGGCTCATGTGGGGTAACCCCAGGGTCTATTACCTGAAGCTGAACCGCGACATGATCAGCTACTCCGGAGAACTGGGTATGCTCGACATGACGGAGGTAGGCTTTGGCGCGCCCTCAATGGACAAGCGTGAGAAGGACAAGAAATACAAGGACAACTATACCGAGGGCCCGTGGCTCAGGAAAGTCGACAGTTCAAAGTTCAAGGTTGAGAGTTCAAAGGCCTATCAGCTGTTGTATGCTGCCGGTGGTGTGCCCGAGCATATCTCTTACAGCACGGCCCCCTCGCCCACAGGTCCCTGGACCTACGCCGGCATCATCATGCCGCTTTGCGATACCGGCTCGTTTACGAACCATTGCGGCGTGGCCGACTTCAAGGGTCACAGCTATTTCTTCTACCACACGGGCAAACTGCCTAATGGCGGTGGCTTCGGCCGTAGTGTGGCTGTCGAGGAGTTCAAGTATAATGCCGATGGCAGTTTCCCCACCATCATGCCTACCGACGAGGGTGTGAAGCCCGTCGCCACGTTTGATCCCTACCGCAAGGTGGAGGCCGAGACGATGGCCTTCTCGAAGGGTGTGAAGACCGAACAGAACGACGAGGTGGGTGTCTATGTGACCGATATCCACAACGGCGACTATATCAAACTGCAGAACGTGGCCTTTGGTCATCGCGTTCCCCGTACGTTCAAGGCCCGTGTGGCCAGCGGTCTGCGCGGCGGACAGATCGAGATCCGTCTCGACAGCGTCCGCGGCCGGTTGCTTGGTAAGGTCAACGTGCCCGGCACGGGTGGCTGGGAGAAGTGGCAGACCATCAACCTCGACCTGGACTATTCGACCATGAAAGACCTGGATGCGCCTCACCGTACCATTTCCGGTCTTTCGCTGCCTGAGACGGCCGACCTCTACTTTGTCTTCACAGGCCGTAAGGGTCCGAAGCTCTTCAACTTCGACTGGTGGGAGATGCAGGGCATGGAGCAGATCAACATGCCGCTGTTCCAGACGAAATACACCGCCGACCCCTCACCGATGGTCGTAGGCGACACCTTATTCTTATATACCTCGCACGATGCCTCGCCTGAGGATATCCCCGATGCCAACGAGAAGAACTCAGCCGGTTTCTTCATGTACGACTGGCTCTTGTGGTCGACCACCGACATGGTGAACTGGACGGAGCACGGGGCTGTGGCCTCGTTGAAGGAGTTTGCTTGGCGTTCGCGTGAAAACGGTGCCTGGGCCATCCAGACGGTGGAGCGCAACGGTAAGTACTACCTCTATGCCCCACTCCACGGACACGGCATCGGTGTGCTGGTGGCTGATTCGCCCTACGGACCGTTCAAGGATCCCCTTGGCCAGCCCCTCGTATGGCAGAAAGAGCACTGGGACGACATCGACCCCTCGGTGTTTATCGACGACAACGGTCAGGCCTATATGTACTGGGGCAATCCCCATGTCTATTACGTCAAGCTCAACGAGGATATGATCTCTACCAGTGGCGATATCTGCGTTCTCAATCCTGCGGATGGCGTCATGCGTCCCGTCAAGGAGGAAGGCGCCAAGATCAACCTCCGTGTGCCCTGGAGCCAGAAAGCCAATTGGGCCATCCAGCACTATCAGGAGGGACCGTGGTTCTACAAGCGCAACGGCCACTATTACCTCGGCTTCGCCTCTACCTGTTGTCCGGAGGCTTTGGGCTATGCCATGAGCGACTCGCCCACCGGTCCCTGGGTGGAGAAAGGGTATATCATGCGCCCGACAGAGCGCGACCGCGGCAACCATCCCGGCATCTGCGACTTCAAGGGCCACTCGTATGTCTTCGGACAGAACTACGACCTGATGCACCTCGAGACCTTCCAGCACCATGAGCGTCGCAGCGTCTCGGCACAGGAGATCACCTACAATGCCGACGGCACCATCCAGGAGATTCCCTACTGGCTCGACCAGCAGCCCATGAAGCAGCTGCAATGGCTGAACCCCTACCAGCGTGTGGAGGCTGAGACCATGGCCTGGGGCTTCGGGCTGAAGAGTGCCAAGATGGGCATCGAGAACACGGGCGTGGTGAAGGATATGCCGGAATCTACGGGCAAGAAGAATATGTATATCTTCGATATCAACAACGACGAGTATATCCGTCTGCGCGGTGTGGATTTCGGCAGCAAGGGTGCCAAGAGCTTCGCCATCACCGCCGCTGCGACGGGCAACTGCACCGTCACCCTGCGTCTTGACAGTCAGGAGGGTCCCGTGGTGGGTGCTGTCGATGTCAAGCCGACAGGCTCCGTGGAGAAATACCGCGCCTTCAGCGGAAAGGTGAAGGGCGCAACGGGCATACACGACCTCTACCTCTGCTTCGGCAAGGCTTCAGGCGACGTGCGTCTCGACTGGTGGACATTCAAACAATAATCATTTTTTTATAATCAACATTTCTAATATCAACAAACTTATGAAGAAAGTATTATTATCAGCAATTCTGATGGGCTTTGCAGCTTTTGCTTCTGCACAGCCTCAGGGTGGTTTCGGCGGCTTCGGCGGTTTCCAGAGACCACAGGTGAAACTCGAGACCTCCCAGGAATGGAAGGATGTGAACTATGCAGGCGACGATCAGGCTTACCACACCTGCGACATCTATCTGCCTAAGAAGGAGGCTGCCAGCTATCCCGTAGTCATCCACATCTACGGCAGTGCCTGGTTCAGCAACAACAGCAAGGGTGCTGCCGACCTCGGCACCATCGTGAAGGCCCTGCTCGATGCCGGTTATGCTGTGGTTTGTCCGAATCACCGTAGCAGCGGCGATGCCAAGTGGCCGGCTCAGATCCACGACATCCGTGCCGTCATCCGCTTTGTGCGCGGTGAGGCCAAGAAGTATAAGTTCGATCCCTCGTTTGTGGCTACCAGCGGCTTCTCTTCCGGTGGTCACCTCTCTTCTACGGCTGCCACAACCAGCGGCCTGAAGCAGACAAAGGTGGGTACTTACGACATCGACCTCGAGGGCAGTCTCGGCAATTATACCAAGGAGAGCAGCGCTGTGAATGCGGCTTGCGACTGGTCGGGACCCGTGGATCTCACCAAGATGGACTGCGGCCCTGGCATGAGCATGGGAGCTAACAGTCCTGAGGACGTGCTGCTCGATTCGAAGCTCGACAAGGAGCCGGACAAGTATCGCAGCCTGAGTGCCACCTACTATGTCAACAAGAAGAATCCGCCGATCATCATCTTCCACGGTGAGAAGGACAATGTCGTTCCCTGCTGCCAGGGTAAGATGTTCTACGAGAAGCTGGTCGAGGCCGGTGTGAAGACCGAAGCAACCTTCGAGCCCGAGGGCGGTCACGGCATGGGTATGTATTCTGAGGAGAATCTCCAGAAGATGGTCAACTTCCTGAATTCAGTAAGAACCGGCAAGTAACCCACAATTTTAATTCTGCTACATCAATAAAAAGCGGTGCATCTCATCATTGAGAGCACCGCCTTTTCATTTGGATTCTTCACTATTCACTCTTCACTAGCGAAGCACTTAACCCTGGTCGAGTGTGGAGTACAAGTTGGGCACCATCACGAAGCGCCAGATACC
>LXOW01236296.1_pt1 | contig 12460 bp, 9 predicted proteins | sample 1368591 | NCBI WGS metagenome assembly LXOW01 (sample SAMN04884650, study PRJNA319009) | bovine gut metagenome | isolation source: Cow rumen | host: Bos taurus | place: Italy: Legnaro (PD) | collected 2014-07-09
ATTACCGACCAGATTTTCATCAAAGTAAAGCGCATCCGCACTTTGCAGACCGCTGCCGAGCGTTTGGTGGACGAGGGCGTCGAGCCTGAGTTCATCGGCATCGTCAACTATGCGGCGATGGGCGTCATACAGCTGCAACTNNGACAAGGTGACCACCGAGGCCTACGAGCTGATGACCCGCAAGAACCACGACTACGGCGAGGCCTGGCGCGACATGCGCGTCAGCTCCATCACCGACCTCATCATGAGCAAGGTGCTGCGCACCAAGAGCATCGAGGACCACGGCGGCAAGACCCTCGTCAGCGAAGGCCTCGACGCCAACTACTACGATATGATTAACTACGCGGTGTTCGCGCTCATTCTGCTGTCGGAAGGGAAGAAGTGATGAAAAAGCCGGTTCCTGTTTTGAGTTGGTTGAGTATTGCTATAGCCATAGCGTCGGCAGTAGGTATTTATTTCTTGCCGAATTATTCGTTGTGGTTCCTGATGGTGTTGCTGGGCAACCTGCTGCTGGCTGCCATTGCCAGCATGGGTTTGCGTCGCGTCTATGCCATCGAAGCGAAGCAATCCGGGGTATTGGTCGTCTGTCGCCTTTTGGTCGGAGCCCTCTTCATCTTCAGCAGTTTCACCAAGGGCGTCGACCCCCTCGGCACGAAATACAAGATGCTGGACTACTTTGCCGTCTATGGAATCACTTGGCTGAATGATATCGCATTGATTTTGGCGATGTTGATGATACTGGCGGAGTTTATTGTCGGCATTTGCCTCATCACCAATGTCTTCCCGCGACTGGCGGTGTTGGGCGCCACTTTATTAATGATATTCTTCACCGCGACGACCCTGTTTGATGCCCTGTATGACTTGGTTCCAGATTGCGGTTGCTTCGGTACAGCCATCAAGATGAGCAACTGGCAGACCTTCTACAAGAACCTCGTCATCGATGCGGTGCTGCTCCCGCTGATACTGAACAACAGGCAGCTGATCAACCGCCTCACTTGGCGCGGACAATTCGTCATTGGTTTCTTCTATGCCTTGGTGTTCATGGGCTTCCAGATTTACAACTACCGCCACTTGCCCATCGTCGACTTCATGAGTTGGAAGGTGGGCAAGCAGATGAACGCAGAGCCTCAGGAAGAGACACGCATCTATCTGACCTACCGCAACAAGGCTACGGGAGAGACGCAGGAATACCTCTCGCCCAACTATCCTTGGAACGACTCGGTGTGGATGAGCCAATGGGAGTTCGTTGACCAGCGGACTGAAGGCGGCGCCAACTTCCTTGGTTTCTCGGCTTTGGACGAGGACGGTAACGACGTCACCGATATGATTCTCAGTACAGAGAATCTGTTGATGTTTACCTCTAACGATGTGACGCAAGTGACGAAAGAAGAGTGGGAAAAGGTGCGAGCTATCACCAAGGCTGGCGAACAACACGGTTATACGGTGGTATGGACAGTAGCCAACGAGCCGGAAGTGGTGGAGACTTTGCGTGAGAGATACGATTTTCTCTATGAGGTGTATTATGGCGATGAATTGGAAATCAAGACGATAGTGCGATTCAATCCTGGACTGATTTGGTTGGACAAAGGCTTGGTGAAGGACAAGTGGAGCGCCATCGACTTCCCGCAAGGGAGAAAACTGGATAAACTGTTTGTTGAATAACAGCTAAACAATGGGCAGTTACATCATCAGGAAGTTGTTATACGGTATCGCGGTGCTTTGGGGCGTCGCGACGCTGGTGTTTTTTCTCTTCAACATCCTGCCCGGCGACCCTGCCCAGATGATGCTCGGACAGCGTGCCGACCAAGAGTCGGTGAACGCCATCCGCGAGGAGCTGGGACTGAACCAGAGCATCGGCAAGCAGTATGTCGACTACCTGAACGACTTGGTGCCCGTCTCCTTTTATAATATAGCGCAAGGCGAGCAGAAGCTGGAGAAGATTGGACATTACGCCCGTATTGCCACGTTGGGTACAACAGCCATCATATTGAAAGCCCCTTATCTGCGGATGTCGTACCAAAGCAAGCGCAAGGTGTCTGATATTCTGGGCGAGGCTTTTCCCAACACCTTGTTATTGGCTTTTGTGTCCATCTCCATTGCGATGGTGCTGGGACTGGTCATCGGCATCCTGACGGCAGTAATCAACACCAATTTCCTCAACAAGCTGACGCTGTTCATCACCACGATAGGAATGTCGCTGCCCTCGTTCTTTGCCGCCATTCTGATGGCTTGGGTATTCGGCTTTCTGCTGGAGCACTATACGGGCTTAAGCATGACGGGCAGCCTTTATACGGTGGATGAATACGGCAGGGGAGAGTTCCTCAGTCTGCGCAATCTCATTCTTCCCGCCTTAACGCTTGGGATGCGCCCCTTGGCGGTGGTGACGGAGCTGACCCGCACTTCATTGCTTGAAGCGATGTCGATGGACTATGTGCGCACGGCTCGCGCCAAAGGGCTGAAGCCTTTTAGGGTGATTTGCATTCACGCCTTGCGTAATGCCTTGAACCCCGTGGTGACGGCTGTATCGGGCTGGTTTGCCTCGCTGTTGGCGGGTGCCGTTTTCGTGGAGTACGTCTTCGACTGGAAAGGAATTGGTGTAGTAGTGGTTGATGCGTTAGATAAATACGACTTCCCCGTCATCATGGGGGCGGTGCTGCTCATCGCCGTCATGCTGATTATCGTGAATATAGTGGTTGATATCATCTACGGGTTTATCGACCCGCGTGTAAGAATCAGTTAGTTTGTAGGGCTGTCACATCGTGGCAGCCGAAAGAAATTGAAAATGGATAAAGTAGGAACATACGAATTCATCGCCGAGCCCTTCCACTGCGACTTTTCAGGAAGGATGTTTCTGGGGCATCTCGGCAACCAGATGCTGAATGCGGCGGATTTCCATTCCACCGATAGGGGCTTTGGGATGAAATACCTGATGTCTATCAACCGTTCGTGGGTGCTTTCAAGGCTTGCCATCGAGATGGGGGAGATGCCCGGCCAGCATGAACATTATACGGTGGAGACATGGGTGGAAAGTGCCATGCGGTACTTCACCAGCCGCAATTTCTGCGTGTCGGACGGACAGGGACGCGTTTATGGTTACGGACGCTCCATCTGGGCGATGATTGATACGGAATCGCGACAGCCTACCGACATCTACGCCATCGACAACGGCGCCATCAACAACTGGATTGTGACCGACAAGCCTTGTCCGATAGAGAAGGGAGGGCGTGTGAAGATATCGGAAAATGCCGGCTTTGTCCGTACCATCGACATTAATTACAACGATATTGACATCAATGGACACGTTAACTCGGTGAAGTACATCGAGCATGTGCTGGACCTCTGGGACATTGCCTGGTATCGTGAACACCGTATGAAGCGTTTCGAAATCGCCTATGTCGCCGAAGCGCATCAAGGCGACCAACTAAGTTTTTATCGTGAGCAGACCGTCCAGGATGAATATTGTGTTAGGCTTGTGAAGACAGAGCAAAGCACTGGAAAGGAAGTTGAGGTCTGCCGCTGTAAGGTGGTCTTTGAAATCTGAAATCTATAAATCTTTAAAACTAATACATCATGAGAAGCAAAATCGTAGCAGGAAACTGGAAAATGAACCTCACTTTTGATGAGGCTGAAGAATTGGTCGACAACATCCTCGACCTTCTTGATGAACAAGAGGAACTGAATTGCGAAGTAATTATCTGTCCCCCCTTCCCGTATTTGGAGTTGCTTACCGATTGTGAAGCAGATGAGCAACGCTTCAACGTCGGCGCGCAGAATTGCAGCGCTTTCGATAAAGGTGCCTATACGGGCGAGGTGTCGGCCAAGATGTTGAAGTCCTTGGAGGTGGACTATTGCATCGTGGGTCATAGCGAGAGACGCAAGTACTTCGGTGAGACCAATGAGATGCTGGCCATGAAGATCAACCGCCTGATTGAAAACAATATGTCGCCTATCTACTGCGTTGGTGAGGTGCTGGAGGAGCGTGAAGCGGGTCGTCATTTTGATGTGGTGCGCGAGCAGATTGAGAAAGGACTGTTCCACCTCGACGGCGATGCCATTTACGATGTCGTCATTGCCTACGAACCTGTTTGGGCCATCGGTACAGGCAAGACCGCCACTCCCGAGCAGGCTGAGGAGATGCACGCCTTTATTCGTAGCTTGATTAAGGAACACTACGACGAAGCGACGGCTGACGAAATCCGCATCCTCTATGGTGGCAGCTGCAACGCCAAGAACGCCACCGAGCTCTTCTCGCAGCCCGACGTGGACGGCGGCTTGATTGGTGGCGCTTCGCTGAAGGCTGAAGACTTTGTCTCCATCTGCAACCAGGCCTCACACATCGGAGAGGAATGAAGACCTTTGAATATACCTTCACCGCGCCTTCGTCCGACATCCAGCACGATATGCTGGTGACGATGTTGGCTGAGATTGGTTTCGATTCCTTCATGGACGAGGGGATGGGGCTGAAAGCCTATTGTGCTGAAGACCAGCGCAATGACGAGTCCGTCCAAAGTCTATTGACGGAACCGGCTTTCTCGGATGTCCGGCTGCTGAACGTGGAGGCGATGCCCGATAAGGACTGGAACGAGTTGTGGGAAGCCTCTTACCAGCCTGTAGTGATTAACGAACGCTGTCGTGTGAGAGCGCCTTTCCACGAGCCGGATTCCAGCTTTGAATATGACCTCGTCATTGAGCCGAAGATGTCGTTTGGCACTGCCAACCATGAGACTACGGCCCAAATCATCACCTTGATGCTGGAAACTGATTTCAAAGGGAAAGCGGTCTTGGATATGGGCAGCGGCACAGCGGTGCTGGCGATACTGGCGAAGAAGTTGGGCGCGGCAAGAACCGTCGCTATCGACAATGACGAGTGGGCTTACCGTAATGCCTTTACCAATTGCGAATTGAATGGCATAAAGGACATTGAGGTTGTCTTGGGCGATGCCCATGCTATACAAGGCAGTTTTGATGTAGTGCTGGCCAACATCAACCGCAACATCCTGCTACGCGATATGCATTGCTATGTTGCGGCGATGAATACCCAAGCTCATATCTTTTTCAGTGGATTCTATACCGAGGATTTGGAAAGCATCAAAGCTGAAGCAGAGCGATTGGGCTTGCGCTATTGCCGCCACTTGAGTCGTAATAACTGGGTGGCAGCTGAGTTTGTGAAACTTTGAGATCAATAATTTATCCGATATGAAGAAAGGAATCCTTCTTGTTCTGTTGCTTATGTCGACGGCGATGGCCACCGTCAGGGCTCAGGCATTTTTCTCTACCGACAAGACGCAGTTTTTTGACGAGTTGGCGGCTTATTTGAACACAGGAACCTCGAAGCAGGATCGTGAGGAAGCCGCTGTGATGATGAACAATCTCGCTGAGGTTTGGAATACCTATTACTCCAATCAGGACGCAGCGACGGTGATTCGCTTGTGCGAACTGTTTCATTCCAAGAGTGGCCCGAAGGCGTATGCCAATATCTTCAACTTCACGGAGCTGGTGCTGCGTGTGCCATCCTGTGGACTGCCGCGTCAAGACGTAAACAATTGGCTGGTATATACCGATGCGAAAGTCCAGAAGTCGGTAAATGGCATTGACAAATACCTTGCTTCATGTCGGGCTGTCTTTGTGGAAAAAACTTTGTCGGCCAAGGGCAACTCGAAATGGTCTTTACGAGAAGCAAAGATAGGATTCCCCTCAAAAGAGGAGTTTGTTTTGACGGCGAATGGCAATCTTGTTGTGGCTTCTCAAAAGGATGAATCGGTAATCAAGGAAACCCGAGGCACTTTCTACCTCGATGACAATCGTTGGGAAGGCAGCGGCGGACGTGCCGACTGGTCCAGATTCGACATCGCGCCTGAGAAAGCCTTTGTCGTTCTGCCAGAGCATTATACCTTGAATCTGAGCCATTCCGACTATGCTATCGACTCTGTGCTATTCAACGACAGGCAGTATTTCAAGGAGGCTATCTTAGGACGCTATGAGGACAAAGTCCTGGTGAATGCGCCTAACGAGAAGACGATGTATCCCCGTGTGCGTTCCTACCGTTCCGACTATGTCATTCCAAATATTCTTAAAAACGTTGATTTTGAAGGTGGTATCGGTATGATGGGCAACCAGGTGGATGTGTTTGGTGGCGTGGAGAACAAGGCTGTGTTTCATTTCCGTCAGAATGGTAGGGAAGTGGTTCGCGCCGAAGCGCAACGCTTTGTGATGTCGATGGAGGAACTGTTAGTTTCCGACCATGTTTCCTTGCGGGTCTATCTGAACGATACGACGGAACAGGGTATCATCTCCGACTCCATCTATCATAATGACTTGGGCTTCCGTTACAACAACCAGAAACGCACGATGATGATTTATCGTTCGGAGAAAGACTATGGCGATGCTCCTTTCCATGACTATTTTCACGGTGTGGATATCTTTCTCGAAGCGATGTATTGGAACATTGACGGCAATGTGGTCGACTTCAGAAGGATGGAAGGCGTCAATCCAAGAAGCGAGGGAGAACTGATGAGCGTCAACTACTTCCGCAACGAGGACTTTGAGATGCTGAGAGGATTGGATGGTACTCATCCGATGATTCGGTTGGAGAAATTCCTGAAAAGCAACTATGGCGACAACCCCAATTTCTTCTATGTGGCTGATTTTGCCGCTTCCATCAACTTTCCCATCGAGCAGGTGATTTCCATGCTGCTGCGTTTGCAATCGGAGGGCTATGTGGAATACTACGCCGATAACAAAACCGCCTTGGTGTTGCCTCGTTTCTATGACGTGATTGAGTCGTCGCGTGAGAATATCGACTTCGACGTGTTTGCTTTCCATACGGTAACAACGGGTCGACAGCCTAACGTGCGATTGGATTTGAATACCAATGACTTGTTGGTTTTTGGTATCGTTTCTACGATTGATGGTATTGAGAGTTCGGCTATCTCACTGAGTGACAGAAAACGCGTGGTCATTGTACCCGACAACGGACGTATTACATTGAAGCGTAACCACGATTTCAGTTTCTCAGGCGGCATTCTTGCCGGTATGTTTGAGTTCTTCACCAAGGACAGTGAGTTTAATTACGAGAACTTCACCATCAATATGAACAAGATTGACTCGTTGCGCTTCTATGCCAGGGACGGGCGACAGGTCGTTCCCATTGATGGTACCCTGGAGCGACTGAAAGGCCGTCTGGAAATTGATAGGGGTGATAATAAGTCAAGCCGTTACAACACGCCTGAGTATCCTATCTTCCACAGCGATGCAGAGGGCTTTAAGTTCTACAGAAGAATCAACGGAGGTGTGTTCCATCCGGGAAGTGTGGATTCTGTGATGACTGCCGACGACCTTGAGGGCAAGTTCTATTACAGCCTTTATCCTTTTGTCGTTGATAGCCTTAACGACCTCTCCATGAAGAAAGTGCGTTTTGACGGCGAGCTGGTGTCGGCTGGCATCTTGCCTAATATCGTCGAGCCTTTGGTGGTGACGGATGACTATAGTCTTGGTTTCGACCATCAGATAGGTAAGGACGAAACGGATTCGTATCCGATGTATGGCGACTTGGGTAGGCTTCACAATACGGTACACCTTTCGTCAAGCGGTTTTTATGGCAATGGACAACTTGACTACCAGACAGCCTCTTTTAAGTCGGATGTGTTCTTGATGTATCCTGATTCAGTTACAGCCATCACCAATCAATTCAAGATGGTGCCGAGGGCTGATGGCACAATGTATCCTATGGCCAATGCTGATGCGCTACGATTGAAATGGGATGTGCGGAAACCTGAACTGACTACGGAAACCATCGACAATCCGATTTGCATGTATGGTGACACTTATTTCTCAGGTAAGACCACTTTAACCCCGGAAGGTTATTCTGCAGACGGACAGCTGAAGTATGGTCTCACGGAGTTTGATTCAGACCACTTCGCCTTTGACTCACGTACCTTTGTCGCCGACTCTGCTGACTTCCTGCTCTATTCCGCCGACACATCAAGCGTGGCTTTTTCGGCAAGTAACTATAGAGCCAATATGGATTTTGATGCCGCAAAGGTGAAGTATGACTATCTTGACATGAGGAGTAACCTTGACTTCCCGATGAACCAGTACATCTGTTCCTTAAAGGAAGCCGAATGGGATATGACTACAAACAACCTGCATGTCTACAATCCAGTTGAGTCGTTCGGGGAATATGCCAATGCTACTACCCATGAGGAGCTATTGGCCATCCATAGCGACGCCTGCAAGTTCATCTCTCTCGTGCCAGGTCAGGATTCCTTGCAGTTCTACAGTATGAGTGCAGAATATGATATGACTAACTATGTCATCCATGCCCACGATGTGAAGATTATCCGAGTGGCTGATGCTGCCGTGTTTCCCTATGACCATGATGTGAATATCGATTCCGAATCAAAACTGGAACCTGTGAGCGGCGAGTTGTTGGCCGACACGTTGAACGCCTACCATCTCTTTAAGGATGCGGTAGTCAACATCCACAGTCGTAACTATTACGATGCACAGGGTACTTGGGACTATACGGATGCAGGAGGCGTAAACACTCCGATTAGGATGGATACCATCGTTCCGGTGGATGGAATTACACATGCATACGCACACATTTCTGACGCCGATGGGTTCAGACTAAGTACGCAGTTCGGCTTCCAAGGCGACCTGACCCTGACTGCCACTGAGCTTTTGGGCTATTATGACGGCAAGTTTGCGCTTTTGACTTTTGAGGAAAACGATATGGGTCTCGTTGAGGCCCCTGAGCTTGTCGAAGAGCCTACTACAGACTCTATCTCTGAATTTTCGGAACCTGTTGTAGAAGTATCTGGGCCAGCCGAGCAGGAGGAAGACGCATCGGCTATTGCAGCGTTGAACCATTGGTTCCCGTCAGCTTCCACTATCAATCCTCAGGCAATCCAGATACCTATTAATATTGATACCATACGCGAAGATGATCCCAATATGTGCAACGGCCTGTATTACGAATTGGCTATTGACGGTGGTTATTTCGGTTCATTCCTCACGCCTCGCGAAGGAAGAGCCGATACCGACGAAGCCGCTCCTTCGGGAGGAATGCTTTGGTTTGATGCTGATAGCCTACGCTTTGTAATCACAGACACCACCCAATATGCTTCCTATTTACAGCTCGATTCTCGAGGTGTTGTTACGGGACATGGCATCACGGATTTGGGCTTCGACACACCGTTGGCGAAGTTTGCCGTGTTTGGCGACTATACGCAGTATCCCAACGACAGCCTCACTTTGCAGGGACTCAATGTTTTCAATGCCCCCGCCTTCGACGATAAGGCATTGGAGGCAATGGCAGAGGTCTATTCCAATGCTGTGGGTATGTCCATCGACCTGACGCAGACGAACTATCTGCCTTACTTCCGCTCGGAAAACAATGAGGAGAAGGCAGGGGAGTTACTCAGTAGCATTGAGCTGTCGGGTGGCTATCCGGAAATGAAGTCTTCCGATTTTTACAGCAATACAATTGTCATTCCCGACTTGAAGATGGTTTGGAACGATAAACTTCATGCCTTCCTGTCTGTGGGCAAAATCGGGTTGGGTAACTTCGGCAACCACATCGTGAACAAGTACGTCGACGGTTATGTGATGTTTGACAGGCGTTTGGGCAATATTACCTATTATTTCCAGAACGATATGTTCCAGACCTATATCAATTACAATAGTGGTGACGGTCAGTTCCAGGTACATTGTACCTACGGCGATATCAACCAGCGCTTGTCGGAGATGAAAGAGAAGCATCGCACGCGTACCAAGGATGGCCAGCGTTTTCAATTTGTTGCGGTGCCTTACGAGTCGATGCTCGATTTCCTCAATCGCCTGAAATTTGCAGGTATTGGCAACGGTGGTTATTGATAATTCACTTTTTTTCGACAAAATGTGTAGCGGTGTTTCAATTATTTGTAATTTTACCAACTCAAATTTGAATGAAATAAAAAATCCATAACGCGATGAAATTCATAGTATCAAGCTTTAAACTGTTGAAGAGCCTGCAAGCCTTGGGCGGCGTTATCGGCTCAAAGAACACTTTACCCATTTTGGATGACTTCCTCTTCCATTTGGACGAAAATCAACTGAAAATCACCTCCTCGGACCTTGATGTGACGATGACGGTCTGTTTGGTGCCCGACCGTGTGGAAGGTACGGGTGAGGTGACGATCCCCGCTCGTCTGCTCATCGAAATCATGAAGAATTTCCCCGATGTGCCGATTACGGTTTCAGTCGACAACAACACCCTTGCCGTTGAGTTGATAGCCGGTGAAGGACGTTATAAACTGGCAGGTCACAAGAGCGATGAGTTCCCGCAGCTGCCTGCAATGGCTGATACAGCCGTTTGGGAGATTCCCGCTGACGTGTTGGCTAAGGGCTTCGAGAAGACCGTCTTTGCCACCGGTACGGATGAGATTCGTCCCATTATGTCGGGCGTGTTGATGGAGATGACAGAGAACTACTTGACTTTTGTTGCCACCGATGCCCATAAGCTGGTGCGCTACAGAAGGATGGACATCAAGTCGGATGTGGTCGCCTCGTTCATTATGCCTAAGAAGCCCATCAACCAGTTGAAGAGTATCTTGACGACTCTTGCTGACGAGCCGGTGCGTATCGAATTCAACAAGACCAATGCTTCATTTGTGTTCGGCGACTATCAACTGATTTGCCGACTTATTGAAGGACGCTATCCCAATTATGATGCCGTCATTCCGAAGCAGAATCCCAACCATCTGACCCTTGATCGTCAGACATTCCTTTCGGCCATTCGTCGTGTGGCTGTCTTCTCCAGCAAGGCCACCCATCAGGTGCGTTTCCGTATTGCGGGACAGGAGCTTATGTTGACCGCCGAGGACATTGACTTCTACAATGAAGCCAAGGAGCGCCTTTCGTGCAGCTATGAGGGCGATGATATGGAGATCGGTTTCAACTCCCGCTTCTTGCAGGAGATGCTCTCCAATTTCGACTCCGAGTCGGTTAAACTCGATATGTCTGCCCCCAATCGTGCAGGTATCATTACTCCTGTCGAGAATGAGAATGAGGCAGAGGACCTTCTTATGCTCCTCATGCCGGTGATGCTGAACTGATTGGCGTCAATAAAAAGATGAAAAAGCCCGCTGAAGCAATTCGGCGGGCTTTTCTTATTGGGTTAGTGTGATGTCTTATTTCACTTCGATTGTCGAGGTGCTCACTATGATGATAGGCAGGCTCATTCCTTGCTCGTTGAGGGTCATGGTGATATTCGACTTCGTTGAGCTGGCGGTCACCATGCCCGTCTGGGGATGGATGGAGGCAGTGCCGTTGTAGGTGCCAGTGACATCCTTTGAATCGACTGTGCCTGTGAAACTGACATCCACGCTTTTCTTGGAGATGGCGGTGACGGTGTACTCCATATTCACTACGATTTCAGTGTTGCTGACGTTTTGTGTTTTCTTGGAGTTCCATTTGCTGCCAACGGTCACTTCCTTTTCAGGGAGCTCAAGGACGATGTTAGACAGTTGGTTCATGGCAAGGTCGATGCTGTCGCCAACGAGGTGCCCCAATGCATCGTAGGAGATGGCGGTGGGGTTGTTGAGGGCTTTCTCAAACTCTTTGGTCTGACCCGCCAGCATGGGGCTGGTCTTCTCAGGGTGTTCCGAGTCGTATTCGAGTTTCATGCCCATCTGTGACATAGACATCTTGATGGCCTCAATCTGCGTTTCGAAATCGCTCTGCGTCTCGGTGACTGTCTTGGCGTTGAACGACTGCCTGATTTCCATGGACTGTGACATGTTCATGCTTTGTCCTTGCATCTCAATCATAGTCATCGCGTTCGTCTTTGAGGTAGCGGTGTAGGTTTGGCCTTGTTTGGGTTGAAGTCTCAGGGTGACGCCAGTGGCCAAGGTGAAAGAAAGAGTTGCCAATCCGACGAAGACCAGCAACATAGGGATAAGGTGTTTCTTTTTCATTGTTTTGAGTTTTAATGATGATTGTTTTGTTTGATTTCGCATATTGATTTAAAGGTGCAAAAATAGTAAAAAGCTGCGACTATGGCGTCAAGCGCACCATCAGCACACCGTGTGAGGGAATGCTGGAGACCACATTCTTCGCCGTTGATTTGGCGATGGTCTTGTGCTGCCACAGGTCATATACGCTATAATTGTTACCGGTTGCACGCAATTCGGGAATGTCATTCCAATTGAAGTTGAGCTCCCATGCATCTTCGCCACGATTGAAGAAACACACAGCCCATTCGTCGTTGGCCAATTGTTTCACCCAGATCTGCCTGTCACCCATGGCTATGGAGAGATGGGCTTGAATGCCAAGCGGGTCTTGGTCGATGGCGATGACGTCTTTGTTGGTGAGGATGCGGCGGGTGTCGTCGCTCATGTTATTGAGGTCGTTGCCAGCCATCAGCGGTGCGGCCAACATGCACCACATGGAGAAGTGGCTTTGGTCCTCGATGGTATTC
>LXOW01259407.1_pt1 | contig 12456 bp, 12 predicted proteins | sample 1368591 | NCBI WGS metagenome assembly LXOW01 (sample SAMN04884650, study PRJNA319009) | bovine gut metagenome | isolation source: Cow rumen | host: Bos taurus | place: Italy: Legnaro (PD) | collected 2014-07-09
CTTCCGAGGCTGTGTTGAAGGCCGAAAAGGAAATCTTACATAGTATCGCCAATGAGGAGTCGTGTGTCATAGCTGGTCGTTCAGCTTTCTTTGTTATGAATGACAATCATAATCGTCTGAACATTCTCATTCAGGCCTCTATGGAACATCGCTTGGAGCGTGTTATGGCTAAGCAGGGCCTTAGTGAGAAGGAAGCAAAGAAGGTCATTAAGGAGGTGGACACGACGCGAGAGGAGTATATGAAGAACAACGCCCACACCTCGCGCTACGACACTCGTAACTACGATCTGGTCATCAAAATGGATGGCAAGACTGAGGAAGAGGTGGCTAATGTCATATTGGCATTTATCGGCTGATATGTCCCTTGTGAGGTAAGGCCGAGTTCGCCACCCAAGTGGATTACACCTTATTTATAATAAGAGCGCCGCAGGTTTCTACTCTGCGGCGCTCTTTTGTCGTTCTGTATGTTGCTGTGCCACAGCAACACACCCAACGCTCAACCTTCACAAATCGCTCTCGCCATTTCGTTAAGCTCCAAGCATTGCCCCCTCTTAATGGCTGTTTTCTCATTATGATGCTCCCAAGGAGCCAGAATCAGTAATTGCCCTCTTGCGCAGGCATCCATCCTCATTCCCCCAGTTTTCGCTAAATCCGTAAATCCATTCTCTTGTAGATAAATCAGCGACAATCCCTCTTCAAAAGCAACTCTCATAATCGCCTTCTCACCTTTAGAGATAGCAGGCGACACCAGTACCGCTCCTTGCCTTGCAGCCCAGAGACATTCCTTAATCTTAGCCTTCAGTTCCTCCTCGCTGATCCTCCTCGAGCATTGCACTTGCAGCTTCAATGGCCTTTGGAGTAAAAACCGATTCCCAATTGCCGAAAAGCTAATCCCAGCAAACACTAGCCCCCTCTGTACTCTAAAGAGGTCTGGATTCTCTCGCTTCATTATTAGCCGCCGAGGGTTATCCTTCAGATAGCCTAACCATCGCTCCAGCTGTCCCTCCCTTAGTAATATCTGATCATTAAACCCCTTTGCAAACAGCAGCCCATTGTTGCGCCTCTGTTGTGCATGTTGCTGTGCCACAGCAACAACCTCCTTCGCCATCAGTTCCCTAAACGCCTGATTACAAGCCTGTTTAACCCCCAGTAGCACCTTCCCCAACGGCTTCTCCATCTGAACCCTTACAAAAAGAATCGCATGCAGATGGTCAGGCATCATCTGCAGAGCCACCACCTTCACCTCTGGATGATGACTGCTAATCGATCTCCATATCCCTGCAACTGCCTCTCCAAGCGGCGACAACTCTATATGAGGCGCCTCTGGCGAAGGCTCAATAGCCTCGCTTCTCCCCATCACCTTACCAAAGAGCGGTTTCCGCCCCTCCGTCACCATTGTAACCATATACATACGCCGAGCGGTGTAGTCATGATCCACACACCGTCGTTGCATCGAGGCTTTCTTCTCCCCCGCAAATGCTTTCCTGCTTTCAAACTTTGCTCGCTGGTCTTTCATACTTGTTTAAGATTTGATGCAGCAAAGGTAGTTGTTTTTTCCTTAAACTCCAACACATTCTGTATTTTTTATGCTTAATGATGCCATTATTCGGAAATTATTCGTATATTTGCCACATTAACGATAAACAAGAAGTTAAATGAAGCAACAAATTTACATCGTTATCATCGTGATCTTAGTCATAGTTTGTGGGTTGAACTTCGTGCAAATCAATTCCTTGAAGACAGAAATGGCCGAGAAGGATAAAATGCTCTGGGAGGCAATTGATGCACTAGACAGGAAGCTTGACGCAAGTAACTACAAGAAGGATTCTCAGCTCTTGTTGATGAATCGTCAGCACGGCAACGCAGCTATACATCAGCTTTTAGCCGACTCATGTTATAATGATTGCATGAAGTATCGCACGAAGTACGGAAAGGAGGTTGCGGAATGAACTACTACTTACTCATTGGTTTGGAGGACTTCATCGACCACATTGGATGCATCCGCGATCGAGGAATTGCTTTCTGGAAGAAAGCGAATAAGAAGATGCAACGTGGTGATATCGTCTATCTTTTTATTTCCGACCACGAGCATGATAAAATCATGTATCGTCTTGAGGTTACTGACACAGATTGCGAAAGAACGGATAAACAATACTGGAGACAGACTTTCGTTCCAGATATGCATTGTTTTGTCCTGACAAATACTGCGGCAAAATTCGACGGCGAGGGTCTTGGACGTGATGAACTTGAAGCTCACGGCATCAGCCGATATGTTCAATACAAGCGGCTCAGCAAGGAGCAGGCCGAATGGATAGACGGATTTTTCAAATGAGTAATCACAGGTATAGATCTTTGGTTTTTTTAATAATGTGTGGAGGTCGCTCTGACCTCCACGTTTTGTATGAGGAGCTAGATTTACTTCCTCCTCACCCAGAATTTGTGAGAGCCGGTGCCGTTGGGGGCGATGGGGGAGGTGGGAGAAGAAGTGAGTTTGGAGAGCTCTCGCGAGGCTGCGCTGCGACTGAGGCGGTTGAGGTTGGCGTAGTCTTGGAGAGTGATGAAGCCATGCTTGTCGATATGTTGCAGGGCGCGCTGCTGACGCTCTTCTGGGGTGTAAGGTGAGCGAGATACGACATTGCTGGATGTGCGTTCGAAGGTGTTCTCCTTGTTGATGGCCTTAATCAGCTTCTTGTCAACCTTGAAGTTCACGCCCTTCACCTTTACGTGATGATATTTTGTTTTTGATTCATCCCCCTTTATCTCCTGCTGAGCGACATTTTCCGCTTTTTCATCGGCAAATTCTAGGGCGAGTGAGAAGACACCCAGATTATCGATCTTCATCGTGTGACCCATCGGGAGATAGTTCTTCAAGACGACCCCTAATGTGTCAAGTACGCCACGAATCGTTGCCTGACTGAAGGCGGGCGAGTTGGTGTGAATGAGTTCAACCACCTTTTCGTAGTCGAACTCCGTATAGATCTGCATTTTGGGGAAGGTTCTTCCTTTTTTGCCGTTGCCCATACCTGCGGGCATTTCCTTGATTACATAATTTGCCATACTATTCTTATCTTTTTTCGTTTCAAACTTTGAAATCTCCATCCCAAACTTTGGTATGCACATCCCAAACTTTGAAACGTGCATCCCAAACTTTGAAACGGAAATTTGCTGCAAAGATAATACTTTTTTCTTGAATAGCCAAATTAATCTTCAAAGATAGCTCTTTTTTGGACTTGCAGATCAGTCTTTCAGCGAGTAGGTGATGGTGGTCACGACGCGCAGTTTCTTGATGTAAGGGGTATTCTGATCGCGGTCTTCGATTTCGAACTGTCCTTGTCCAGCTGTCTGTATCTGACCCAGCTCCGACTTGCTGGCTTCGGCAAATTGCTCTGCAGTCTTCTGGGCGTTCTTGATAGCCTCGGCCATCATCTCTGGCTTCATCTGCTGGAATGAGGCATATTCGTATTGAGGATTGCTGTTCTCGATGGCCACACCCTGTTTCAGCAACTCAGCCTGCTTGAAGATGGCTTTGTTGACCTCTGTCACCTTGTTTGTCGCCACAGTAATCGTCGTGGTGACGATATAGCGGAAGTTCTTCTGGTTGTCGCCCCATTCGCGAGCCTCCAAGTCGCTGATGGTTGGCGGATTCACCGTGATTTCCTTCTCTTCGAGACCGTTTTGTCGCAAGAACCTCTTAATCTTGTCTGTCTGGATGTTGATGTTTTCATAGAGCATAGGCAGATCGTTGCCAGTCACCTTCGTGCCGATGCTCCACGTCACTTTATCTGCAGGCACTTCGCGCTCTGCCAGTCCCTTTACAGTTACCTTACGGTCTTTGTTGGCAAAGTTGTCGATGCCAGCCTTGATAAACCATCCCATACACAAGATGCCCAGTGCTATAAGGGCCGATGCAATAATCCGATTTTCTTTCATACCTTTCTATGTTTTATGATTTGACGTTGCAAAAGTGAGAATAATTTTTGTAATCCGTGCAGGAAAATCCCTATTTGTAACGGATAAATTCCCTATTCTTTCTTGCTTATTTCCGAAACATTACGTATCTTTGTGCCCATTATCAGATTTTAAAGGAAGACATATGGCTTGCAGATCTGGCTTTGTTCAGTTGCATCTGAGTGTGCTGTTGGCAGGCTTTACAGGCTTGTTCGGACGACTGATTACACTCAACGAGGTGGATATCGTGTGGTATCGCATGCTGTTCACGAGTCTGATTCTGCTGGTGTTTACGGGTCTGCCTCGCGTCGGATGGCGTAAGTTCCTGCAACTCTGTGGTTGTGGTGCCTTGTTGGGATTCCACTGGATATTGTTCTATGGCTCGATCAAGGCTTCGAATGTCTCTATCGGCGTCATCTGCTTTTCGTTGATAGGTTTTTTTACGGCACTGTTTGAGCCGCTTATCTATAGGCGACGCCTTTCTTGGCTGGAGCTGTTCTTTTCGTTGATAACAGTGTTGGGTGTCTTCTGCATCTTCTCTTTCGATGCCCGTTATCGTTATGGTATCGTCATCGGGGTGGTCTCTTCCGCAGTTTGTGCCCTTTATGCCATTTGCAACAAGAAGACGAGTGTGGGCGTGCGCAGTCGAACGGTGCTGATGTATCAGATGTCAGGAGGACTTGTGGCGATGTCGGCCATCATTCCGATTTATCTCCTCTTTTTCCCCAGNNGTCATGCCTTGTTCTGCACAGTTGGTATGTATCTGCTGCAGATCCAGGCGTTGAAGCATCTTTCAGCCTTTACTGTCAACTTGACCTACAACCTGGAGCCTTGTTATACCATCATCCTAGCCTTCCTCATCTTTGGAGAAGGACGTGAGCTCAATTATTCCTTTTATATCGGCATCAGCCTGATTCTTCTGAGCGTTCTCCTCCAAACGAGACGCGCTTTGGTAAAATAGTCTCCATTATATTCGTGAAATAGGATAAGATTGTTTATTTTTGCAGCCTGAAACAGAAAGATAGACTTACGTGATGCAATATTTGGGTGAATTCATATCAATAGGTGTTGCTTTTTCATGGACTGCTACGGCGTTGCTGAGTGAGTTTGGCAGCAAGCGATTGGGCAATCTGACGCTGAACGTGTTGAGAATGGCTCTGTCGCTGCTATTCTCGATGGTATTCTTTGGTGTGGTGATGGGCAACATCCTGCCTCCAGGGGCTTCTGCTGAGGCTTGCGGATGGATGCTCTTGTCAGGATTGGTGGGATACGTGATAGGCGACTTCTGCCTCTTTCAGTGCTATATTATCATTGGTTCGCGCTACGGACAACTCTTTATGACACTAGCCCCTCTATCTGCCGCCTTGATGGCCTGGGTGATGCTTGGACAGCAGATGACACCAATGAGTATTGTGGCGATGCTGGTGACGCTCTTTGGTATCAGTATCTCCGTACTCGGACGAGGCGAGCACCATAAAGTGTCGTTGAAACTACCCCTGAATGGTGTACTCTTTGCTATCGGAGCGGCAGTGTGCCAGGGTGTCGGCTTGGTATTAAGCAAGATCGGTATGGATTACTATGAGCCATCATCATCGATGCCAGAATGGCTGGTGCCTTTCAGTGCCAACTTCTATCGTTGCGTAGCGGGTATCATAGGCTTTACCATATTATTATATTATCGCGATGGAATGGCCCCTTTACGAGAGGCTATGCATGATAAAAAGGGACTTTCAGTGGCTACGGCGACAACCATCTTCGGACCATTCGTGGGGGTGGGCTTCTCACTGATGGCAGTACAATATACAGCAGCAGGCATCGCCTCCACCCTGATGGCAATGACACCGATTATCATCATACTGCCTGCTTATTGGCTCTTCCACGAGAAGATCACTTGGAAAGCAGTTCTTGGTGCCTTGATCTCTGTTATAGGTGTCAGCCTGTTCTTTCTTGGTGCATGAGTGAAACAAGGATTTAATATCATAGACAATATGGATAAGATACAGTTATGGGTCGATCATTTGCTTGAGACCTGTGGTTTAGAGGGAGACAGTGTGGCATATATCAGTCATGCAGTCTTGGTGTTGATTGCTGTTTTGCTTGCCGTCGTGGCAGGTCTGTTGTGTCGAAGGATACTGGTGCCTATCTTACTGCGCCTGACGAAGAAGACTGGGGCGAAGTGGGACGATGTCATTTTCAATCGTAAGTTACTGCTCTCGGCTTGTAGCATCGTACCTGCAATTGTCATCTGGTTATTGTTGCCATGGACGTTTTACGATTTTCCAACAGTCCATGAAGTGCTGACCCGTCTCACTGCCATTTACATCACCGTGATGGCTGTGCGAACCTTGATCGTATTCGCAGACTCCTTTAAACTGCTGGAGGATGGGCCCCGGACGGCGCGCCAGCAGTATCTCTATTCCATCTGTGGGATCCTGAAGATCATCGTGATCTTCGTTGCAGTTATCGTGGTTGTTGCTATCATCATCGACAAGGATCCGACGACGTTATTTGCAGGACTTGGTGCAGCTTCAGCAGTACTGATGTTGGCTTTCCAGGATACAATCAAGGGCTTGGTGGCAGGAATCCGTCTTACCAACAATGACATGATCCATATTGGCGACTGGGTGACTGTGCCCACTGCTGGTGCCAACGGAAGGGTAGAGGAGATCAGTCTGACGACGGTGAAAATACGCAATTTTGATAATACCATCATCACCGTTACGCCTCAGACGTTGGTCGATGGCTCTTTCCAGAACTGGTTGGGAATGGAGCAGCGTGAGGGTCGTAAACAGGTGCGCAAGGTGTATTTTGACTTCCGTTCGATTGTCATTGATGATGATGGCGTAGCCAATATCACCAAGTTCAGGCAACATATCGAACAATGGCTCCAGAAGAATCCGAAGGTGATAGATGAAAAACCTGTGCTTGTGCGTCAGGCGGAGGCTACACAGGCAGGCTGCTGTGTGGAGTTTATGTTCTGGTTAAGTTCGCAGGCGGCTATTGACTATGAGCACGATACCAGTGAGATCATGGAGTATATCTATGGTGCCTGTGCCAAGTATGGTTTGCGAATCTATCAGCAGTTCCCTGGGCAGTGAATCGGAAATAATCAAAGCATAATTTGTGTTATTCAAAAAGAATGCTTACCTTTGCACCCTGATAATGCATTAATCAGCCCAAGATGAAACAAAGTCGTTACCTCCTCTTTCTGCTGCTCTTTGCAGTACTCATTACCACAGCCATCTCGTGTAAGCCTGGCGGTGCTCCAGCCAGTCATTCAGGCGTGAGCCATGATTCTGCCTATGCCCGTTATTATGTGGCAGAAAGATTATACAACAACGACCAGCACGACTCTTTAGTAGCTGTGGCGCCAGAAATCCTCGATTTCCTTCGTGAGAATAAGGAATGGCAGCTCTATTATATCCTATGGCAAACGCTTGCCGAGGATTATGTATGGTTCAATGAGTTTGATGAAGCCACAAAGGAAGCACAGGCGATGCAGGAGGATGCCATCGCGCGTAACGACTCATTCGGACTTGCCCTGAGCTATGGGGTACAGGGTACAGCTTATCTGGCGCAGGAAGTCTCAGATGAGGCAAAGCGTTGCTATAAGAATTTCATCCAGATTTACCCAAAAGATGGAAGGAGGGGGCCGAAGGTGGATGTCTATTCCTATTATATAGATTGTCTGGAGAACAAAAAGGACTCTGCTGTCGTTGACTCTGTGTTGAAAGAGTGGGCTCTCTTACTCAAAAATCTTCCTCCCTCGACAGATGTTGACGACCTGAACGCCTATGCCTGTTGGCATCTGAAATACTTTAGGAAGAAGATCTCGTATCTCATCGCAAAAGGCAGTCTGGCTCAAGCTGCCCAGGTGCTTGACTCGATTGTCTATTACACCAGGCTTTCTGGTAACGACATCGTTGAGCAGAACAACACCATCGACAATCGCAGGGAGTTGGCGATGGCCCAAGGTGATTATCCTACAGCACTGCGTTATGCAGAAGAATATGCGGAGCGTGCACAAGGCGATGTAGGCAATAGGAAAATGGCGCTGATGAATCGTGCTGAAGTCTTGGAAAAACTTGGTCGGCATCGTGAGGCACTGGCTGACTTTCGTGCGTATGAGTTGCTGAAAGACTCCATCACCCAGGCTAAGAATCGTGAGCAGTTGAATCGACTGAATAAACGATTCTCTCTGAATGAGCTTCAGTCAAGAAACAGGTTGTTGGAACAGCGCTCCCGTTTTACCACAGGTGGTGTGGCGATGATCTTGAGCGTTATTGCCTTGCTTGTATTCTTGGTGCTGAATAGCCGATGGAATCGCAGATTACAGGTTAAGAATATGCAGTTGCAGCGTGAGCGTAATGTGGTGGTGGCACAGAACAAACAGTTGGCTATAGAGCGCGACCATGCGGAGGCAGCTTCAAGGGCCAAGACCTCCTTTATGCAGAGTATGACGCACGAGATACGTACCCCGTTGAATGCTATCAGTGGTTTTACTCAGGTGCTCACCATGAAGGATATCGAATTGCCTGATGCTGAACGGATAGACTTCTGCGAGCGCATACAGGAGAATATCCGCTTGTTGACAACCATTCTCGATGACCTTCTTCTCATCTCCGACTTTGAGAGCAGTTCGGAACTGCCGCCAGCAGAACCGTGTGTCGTTTCCGCTATCGTCGATCAGGCCGCTGATACGATCCGTTCTATTGTGGCAAAGACAGTGACGTTCGACTGTCAATGTATGTTGCCTGATGACCAGACGATAGATTCCTATCCGCGTTTGATCCATATCATCCTCTCCAAACTGCTTGAAAATGCTGCCAAGTTCACGACAGCAGGTAGCATCACACTCAAGGTGAATCAGGAGGATACTAAACTCCACTTCTCTGTTGTGGATACGGGTCCTGGTATCCCACCAGATAAGAAGGAGTATATCTTTGAGCGGTTTACCAAACTCGACAGCTTTGCCCAGGGTACTGGTCTTGGACTGACCGTAGGTCGTATGATAGCAGAACGCCTTGGTGGTACGCTTACCCTCGATAGCGATTATACTAACGGTTCTAAGTTTGACTTGATCCTGCCTATCAAATAAGTATGAAAGAGAAAATATTAGCACTCGTAGGCTTCTCCACACAGCGTCATAGCCTGAAGACTGAGATCGTTTCCGGCCTCACTACCTTTATCACGATGTCTTACATCCTGGCTCTCCTGCCTGCGATGTTTGCACCTCTTGTTTCAAGAGGCTTTCCTGTCGATTCGTTGTTTACTGCCATAGCGCTTTCAACGATTGTAGGTACGTTGCTGATGGCTTTCTTGGCCAAACGACCTTTCGGTCAGGCACCAGGACTGACACTGAATGTGTTTTTTATCGANNCCGCCGTTCTTCTGGAAGGCTTACTCTTTGTGCTTCTCTGTCTGAGTAGCTTGCGGCAGATTATCTTTGAAATGGTGCCGACATCGCTGAAGCACGCCATAGCTGTAGGCATTGGCTTCTTCATTGCCATGATTGGCTTTAAGAATAGTGGCATCTTGGCTGAAGGTACTATCTTCAATCATCTGGAGACGCTGGCAAGCCCTTCTTCTATACTTTTTGTAATTGGTATTGTACTGACAGGTATCTTTACCGTCATGCACCTGAAGGGAGGTCTTCTTCTGAGTATCATCCTCACCACGCTTATTGGTATTCCTTTAGGTGTAACAACGATTCCTGATCATCCCTTTGATTTGCCCACGTCACCAGCCCCGCTTTTCTGCCAGTTCTCTTGGGACTACCTGCTCACACCCGATCTTTGGGTCTGTGTGCTCACCATGCTTTTTTTCGATGTGTTCGATAGCCTTGGCACTATTGTCGGTGTGATGGCTAGTTTTGGACTCATCCGTAAGAACGGTCGTATTCCATATATGCAGAATATCATGCTGAGTGATGCTTTAGGCACGGTGGCTGGCGCCTGTCTCGGCTGTAGTACAGTGACCACCTATGTAGAGAGTGCCACAGGTGTTGCCGAGGGAGGTCGAACGGGCCTCACAGCCCTTATGATTGCGTTGTGTTTCGTGATCAGCCTTTTCCTCGCTCCTTTGTTCTTGGCTATACCTGCTGCGGCTACGGCTCCTGTCATGATTATGGCTGGTTTCTACCTCTTTGGTTCTGTAAGACATATCAATCTGTCGAAGCCTGCCGAGACCATGCCGGCCTTTCTGACCATCCTGCTGATGCCTGTCACAGGTAGTATCACCGATGGTATTATCGCTGGCCTCTTTACGTATATCATATTCTCATTTATCGATGGATTGGTAAACCGAAAGAAGAAAGACAGTTTTGATATAGAAGACTAAAAACAGATAAACTATGAATGTTGGAGACAAGGCGCCCGAGATTCTGGGCAAGGACGAGCAGGGACGGGATATCCGTCTGAGTGATTATCGTGGTCGTAAGTTGGTACTTTACTTCTATCCGAAGGACAATACCAGCGGTTGTACGGCAGAGGCTTGTAATCTGAGAGATCACTATCAGGAACTGCAGGGCGCAGGCTATGAGGTGGTAGGTGTAAGTAAGGACTCTGCTGCCTCGCATGTGAAGTTCAAGGAGAAGCATGAGCTGCCTTTCCCGTTGATTGCCGATGTGGATAAGACATTGATGGAGGCGATGGGTGCCTGGGGTGAGAAGACAATGTATGGTAAAAAGACCATGGGCACAATCCGCACTACCTTTATTATCAATGAAGAAGGTGTGATTGAGCAGATTTTTGCTGGGAAGCAGGTGAAGACCAAGGAGCACGCGGAACAGATTCTGAAATAAGCCGATGCCGGATAAAGTAGTAAAAATCACAGAACAGCCTTCACGTTTCGATCATCTTGAACAGATGTCGGTCGTAGATTTATTACGCCATATCAACGAGGAAGATTGCAGGGTAGCAGATGCTGTACGCAGGGCTATCCCTCAGATTGAGGCATTGGTGAAGGCTGTCGAAGGTCGCATGAATCAGGGTGGACGCCTTTTCTATATCGGTGCTGGTACCAGTGGTCGTATGGGCGTATTGGATGCCAGCGAATTACCGCCTACATTTGGTGTGCCCGATACAAAGGTGATAGGTATCATTGCAGGTGGTGATCGGGCTTTGCGTCATGCAGTAGAACGAGCAGAGGATATCTCTGAACAAGGCTGGAAAGATCTACAGACTCATACTCCCACCGCTAATGATACAGTACTCGGTATTGCCGCTTCTGGCACGACACCTTATGTGTTGGGAGCTGTTAAGTTGGCTAAGGAGAATGGACTGTTGACGGGCTGTATCACCAGTAATCCGAACAGTCCTTTGGCCAGAGCTGTTGACTTCCCTATTGAGACTGTTGTAGGCCCCGAGTTCCTGACGGGTTCCAGCAGAATGAAAAGTGGAACGGCGCAGAAGATGGTACTGAACATGATCTCCACGACCCTGATGATCCGTATGGGGCGCGTGCAGGGTAACCGCATGGTGAACATGCAGTTAACAAATGCCAAACTGGTGGATCGTGGCACACGGATGCTTCAGGATATGTTGGGAATCGATTATGATGAGGCTCAACGGCGCTTGTTAAAGGCTGGTAGTGTGGATAAGGCCCGCTTGGACAAGACTACCAGATGAAAATCAATCAGGTAACACTTGACTTCATCCAGCAGCACAGGACTGATGACGTGCGCAGGTTGGCACTTCAGGGCACAAGATGTCCTGAGGTCGATATGACCTATGCTTTGGAACAGATAGCTGGCTGGCAGAAGGCTCGTACGAAGTTGCCTTCATGGGCTGCACGTGATGGAATCATCTATCCACCACATCTCTCGATGGAGCAGTGCTCCAGTGAGGCGACGGCTGTTTACAAAGCTCAGATTGCAGGAAAAGGTCGCCGCTTTGTTGATCTCACAGCAGGCTTTGGTGTCGATGCAGCTTTTATTGCCGAGGGTTTTCAGCAGGCAGTAACCATCGAACAACAAGAGAAGTTGTGTGCTATCACAGCTGAGAATTATAGACTACTTGGTTTGAATCAGGTAGAGGTACGCTGTGGAAATGGAGTTGATTATCTGCATACGATGGAACATGCCGACCTCATCTTTATCGATCCTGCTCGTCGTGATGAACACGGTGGACGCACCTATGGTATTGCAGACTGTACACCAAATGTGCTTGAACTGCGAGAAGAACTGTTAGCTAAGGCTGAACGTGTGATGATTAAGCTTTCCCCGATGTTGGATTGGCGTAAAGCTGTTGAAGATCTCAAGGCAATCAGCGAGGTACATATTGTGTCGGTGGATAATGAATGCAAGGAGTTATTATTGGTCCTGTCAGAATCAGCCAAGCCTTTACAAGTGTTTTGCGTTAACGATGGGCAGATCTTTACCTTTATCCCAGCTTCCGCACCGAGCCTTTCTCTCCCGTCTTTGCCTTCATCTTTCCAGTTTCTTTATGTTCCTAATGCTTCCATCATGAAGGCGGGTTGTTTTAGGGATTTGGCAGAACGTTTTCAGAT
>LXOW01363534.1_pt1 | contig 12450 bp, 12 predicted proteins | sample 1368591 | NCBI WGS metagenome assembly LXOW01 (sample SAMN04884650, study PRJNA319009) | bovine gut metagenome | isolation source: Cow rumen | host: Bos taurus | place: Italy: Legnaro (PD) | collected 2014-07-09
TCAGGATCATTCCTGTCCACATACGGAGCGGTCAGGATCTGAAGGGAGAGTTCGCCTTCCATATCACGGGAAGGATCGAAGACGTCCAGATCAGCATCGGAGTAAAAATCAGGTGTCACATTGGTCAAGCCGTATTGGTATGCGAATGAGAACAGTGACGTAAGCGTGGTGATTTCATTGTTCAGTCTCTTGAATATGGAATCCGCCAAAAAGGCTCCCATCTTACAGGTTCTGGAGAGGTCGTCCTCAATGAGGTTCTCTATCGAGTTGGAGGCAAGCCATGTGATGGAATTCTTCTGCTGGCCTCCGGTTTTCTCTATGTTTCTGGTGAAACTGCGCACCTGGAGCACGTTCAGGATTCCGAATGCCGCAAAAATGCAGATCAAGGTTGCCAGGAAGACGTTGAACATCTTTCTTCCTATTCCACTGAACCTGTGTTTTCCTGATTTCTTCATAACGGAGCCTCTCACCTCTCAGTGATTTTAACACATGATTCGACGACGAGAAAGCAAATATTGAATTTACAGCGGCATCAGCTGTGGACCGAATCAGGGCAACCCTTTCCCAGCCTTCCGAGCGCCACCAATCCGTAGAGGACCGGCGTCAGGATAATCAGAGCGGGTACCAGATAGATCGGATAGACGGGAATGAGCTTGTAGAGCAGTTCGATAAGGGGGTTGCCCTCCATTCCGAACGTGTACATGTAGTTGACGGGTAATCCCGTGATTTTGCGCAGGAGCAGGTTGATCAGGAACATGCAGAAATACATGACCGCAAGGATGATGATGCTCTTGAACACTTCCCTGTAGCTGGGTCTGTAGAAACCGGATGATACAATCAGGATGCTCGATACGATCAGCAGATGGTGGGTGACCCAGTATCCGAAGCGTCTGTAGCTCAGCATCGTGATTCCTACGAATGCGGGATCCGGAGACATGAGGGAGAGTATCGCCCCGAGGATTCCGAAGCAGAAACAGAAGTTCAGAAGACCCGGCTTCCTGGTGTTTATCGCTATCAGGATCAGGATCATGTTCATATTGCAGAGCTGGAACGGGAGTTCGGTTGCCAGCACGAAATCATATCCGGGATCAGTGGAAAGAAGGATTTTGTAGATGATCCATATAGCACAGTTGGCGGCACCTATTATTGTCATCACCCTGCCCTTCTCATCCACGGGCTTTTTTCTGAGCCAGATTGAGAGCACGACTACCAGAACAGCATCAATGCCGAACATCATGAACCAGAACGGCGAGAACACGTTAATAAGCATCAGCAACCTCCGGAGCATAGGCCCCATATTCAATTAATGACAAAAACAGAGCATTTGTCAATCAAAACCTGATGCTGCGGAATTCGTCCCTATGTCTGAGCAGGACATCGATCAGCACCGGGTCGAAGTGGGTGCCGCCCTCGTCCTTCATTATGTCCACGGATTCCTCGAACGGAACGGGAGATTTGTAGCATCGCTCGGAAATCAGGGCGTCAAGGACATCCGCCACAGCCATGATCCTGGCCGAAAGCGGTATGGCCTCACCCTTGAGGCCTTCGGGATAGCCTGTGCCGTCCCACCACTCATGATGGTAGGCTGCCATGTCGGAGGCGAACTTCACGACATCATCATCCGTGACGCCGTTCAGGACCTCACGCACAATTCTGCCGCCTGCGGCCGCATGCTTCTTCATCTCCTCATACTCCTCCGGAGAGAGCTTCGCAGGCTTCCTGAGAATAGTATCGGGAACAACGATCTTGCCGATGTCATGCATCGGGGCGAGCATTCCGAGCCTTGATATGAAGTTCTTGTCAAGCTGGTCGACATATACTCCGTCCTTGCGGCAGAACACAGCCAGTGCCTTGACGTAGGCACTGGTGCGGAGGATATGCTCTCCGGTCTCCATATCCCTGTTCTCGATGAGGTTGGCAAGCGCGGAGATTATGTGCTCCTGCATCCTGTTGACCTTCTTCTGGTTGCGTACGAGTTCCTTCTTGATGTCCTGCTGGACCAGATCGTTGTAGTAGATGTAGGCGATGCACGCGCAGATGGCTATCGCCACATAGGTGATGTTGATCTTGAAGACCGTCATGGGAATGATTCCGGCAACCAGGATCACAAGTATCATGATTATGGTCATCAGGTCCCTGTGCTGGAAACGCTTTCCCACAATTATCATGTTCACGATCAGGTACAGGAGGCTGACGAGATAACAGACCTCGTAAATGATGAACAGACTGCCGCGGAAGTAGCCTTCTGAATTGAAGTAGAATACTCCGCCCGACGGGGCCAGGGATATCTCGATGGTCAGGTTGAGCAGAAAGAAAGCCAAGGCCACCTTGCTCTGGTTCTTCATACCTAGTGCTCCGCTGAACAGTACGGCGAGCATCGGAGACAGAGAGAACTGAAGTACTGTGATTATCGTGAGCACAACGGCATGCGAAGGATTGTACCTGCCGTTGTGGACGGCGAACTCGGCGGCCGAGCAGATCATGATTGCGACGAACGTCAGGACGAACCACGCCTTCTGCTGCTTCGAGAAGCCTATGTAATGCAGGACATGGAGGGTCATGGCCAACATCATGAGTTCCGTCAGAATGAACTGCCCCTGGTAGAATGACACCTTCCCTTTCTCCTCTATCTGCCCTATGGATAATCCTTAGTAGTTCAGTCTATCATACGGAGAAAAGAGGCGCAACGGAATTGAAACCCATGTTTCAGATCACCAGTTTTTCAGGATCAGTTGCCCGAATGAGCTCTATTGCAAGGATTTCGGTGGGATCTACCAGTTTCACACCATTATAGCTGTGGCCGTTGAACACCAGCGGGAGTTCAGTACAGCCCAGGATTACGGCAGAACAGCCCTTGCCCTTCAGGTGCATGACTGCATCATGGACAGTGGCTCTAGCCCTGTCGGTGACTACAGGCGTGGCCTTGATGCCATACTCCTTGTCGTAAATGGCGGCATGGACCGCCTCCGCCACGGGAGCTTCTGGCTTGACCACAGACTTGAAGTATCTGTCGTAGATGTTGCATCTCAACGTACCGAGTGTGGCAAGCAGGCCCACCTTGAACTCTCCGCCGCGATGGATCTGCTCCATGCGCAGCACATGAAGCGCGGTCTGCTCTATCATGTTGATCAGCTTAACGCCCTCGGGAACCTTCACACGTCCGATGATCTCGGGAGCATGGGCGGTGTTGCAGGCTATGCCCACAGCCGTGGCACCGCATGACGAAAGCCACCGGATGCACTGCTCCAGGCCAGGTGCGGGATCCTGACCGCCGTTGAGGAGGAAATCGGTCCTGTCCGGGATAATTGACGGGCACGACGTGAGGAACAGGTTTATGTGGTCCTGGTCCCTTTCCGCCCTCGTGTGACTGAAGATCTTGTTCACCAGGTCGGTTCCTGCGGAAGGCCCCACCCCGCCTACTATTCCTATGGCCCTGTTGATGCCCTTCATTCCTCGAACTCCTTCACGGGCTGCTCCATTGCCCAGTTGAACAGTTTCTCCCTGCCGCCCTGGGTTGCGCTGAAAACGAAGGAGCCTTCATCGGTCGAAAACTCCACGGATGAGAGGATGAACTTCCTGTTGAACTTCCAGCTTCTGACGGCACTGCGCTTTATCACGGTGACCTGTGTCTGCACCAGAGGTCCGGCACCGATGATGACTATCCGGGAGTCGGTTACGGCCACAAGCCGTCTGGAGCCCTCCCAGAATCCCGTGAAAATACAGTTGACCACCTCATCATACGGAAGGAACGCTGCCAGGCTCTTGAGTTCAAGACGATGGTAGTATTCGCTGTAGATGCCCAGTTCCTTCAGCCTGTCTTCAAGGTATTTCTTATCCATATCAAAAAAAGACGGAAAGCACCGAAGTGCCTTCCGTCCACACTCCTTTCATGAATGATTACTTGGCAAGCACAGAATCCTTTGTCAGGAACTTCATGCGCTTTGCGACACAAGCGGTACATGTGAGGTCTCCTGTGACGTTCAGGGCTGTTCTTCCCATATCCAGGATGGCATCGATACCGAGAATCATCGCATAGGCACCGGCGAGAACCGTTCCCTCCGCAATCGGCATTCCGATTCCCTGCATGACCATGGCGAGCATGATCGCACCTGCACCCGGGACACCGGCCGTTCCGATTGAAGCCAGCGTTGCAAGCAGCGTGATGAGTCCCATCTCACCGATCGTAAGGCCTCTGCCGAAGCAGGACATGACCAGGAAGAATGCACACACACCCTGATAGATTGCGGTACCGTCCATGTTGATCGTTGCACCGAGAGGAAGGCTGAATGCATAGACTTCCTTGTCGATTCCGAGGTTCTCCGCCGCCTCCATGGTGGTGGGCAGGGTTCCGTTCGAGGAACGTGTGACGAAAGCCGTGATGAACGGGGTTCTTGCTTCCTTGAAGAACGGGCCGAGCTTGATTCTGTAGATCTTGAGCAGTCCGCCGTAAACGACGAAGATGTGGAAGAGGTAACCGATGAAACATGCGACTACGACCATGACCAGTGCACCGGCGACCTTTGCTCCGTTCTTTGCGAAGACTTCGGCGATGAGCACCGCGACACCGAAGGGTGCGTACTGCATGATTCCCCTGACGACCATCATCATGACTTCAGCAAGGCAGTCGAAGATCTGATATGTCGTTGCTGCGGCTTTAGCGATTCTCTCGTTCTTGGAAACCTTGAGGAACGAGAGGCAGAGACCGAACACCAGCGAGAAGAAGATGACCTGAAGGACAGTCTCGTTCACCAATGATGTCAGAACGCTTGTCGGAATGATGTTGGAGATGACCGACCAGACATCCGTCGAACCCGTCTTTCCTGCTGCGCCGGCTGCAAGAGCCTCGACTGCGGCGAGAGCTGCATGCGGTCTGAAGATGTTTGCCATGACGAGACCGATGATGACTCCGCAGGCTGATGTCAGAAGATAGATGATGACGACTCTGATACCGATCTTACCGACGTTTGCAGGTGACACTGAAGAAGCACCGACTACCAGTGAGCCGACGATCATCGGGATGATGATCATCTTCAGAAGTCTTGTGAAGATTGTTCCGAACATGCTTAACCATGCCGGAAGAGCTGTAACGCCGGCTGCCGCAAGGATAATACCTGCGATGGCGCCGACCACGAGACCTATCAGGATCTTATACAGAACGTTGAACTGCAGATAGGCCTTGAAAAAACCAGTTTTCTTTCCCATGTTTTTCCCCTTTCAGAACGATGAAAAGACCGCTTTCAGGCGGTCCACACATTATGCCTGATAACATTTTACGGTATGTTTTTGAGGAAAACAAGAAAAAAACAATACAAATCAGGGTCGACAGACCACTATTTCAGGAATTTGTTTCCTTGAGCAGCTTCTCCCATTCCCTGATTATGGCCCTGTCCTTGAAATAGTCGATGCGCATGGCACCCTGGACCTTGGCAAGCGTGGCGTTGGTCTTCTCCTGCGCCTTACGGGTTCCCTCGAGGATGATGTCGTAGACCGATCCGATGTCGGATGCCCATCTGGCCCTCTCGGCCCTTATGGGTGCGAGTTCCTGATCCAGCACGTTGAACAGGAACTTCTTGCAGGTGCCGTCCCCGAGGCCTCCCCTTCTGTAATGCTCCTTCATCTCCTCCAGATTCGCATAATCCGGCAGGAACTCCCTGAAGTGGTCGTCCGTGCAGAATGCATCCAGATAAGTGAAGACGACATTGCCCTCGGTGTGGCCGGGATCCTCAATCCTCAGGTGCGTGGGATCGGTGAACATCTTGCCGTTGATCTGCTTCTTCACCGTGGCCGGGCTGTCCGAGAGATAGATGCAGTTCCCGAGGGATTTGCTCATCTTGGCCTTGCCGTCGACACCGGGAAGGCGGCGCTGCATGACGTTCTCGGGAATCATGGCCTTGGGCATCACGAGTGTCTCGCCGTAGATGCGGTTGAACTTCTCCACAATCTCCCTGGTCTGCTCGATCATCGGAAGCTGGTCCTCCCCCACGGGGACTACGGTGGCGTTGAAGGCCGTGATGTCGGCCGCCTGTGAGACGGGGTATGCGAAGAAACCCGCGGGAAGGCCCTCGTCGGCGAATCCGCGCATCTGGATCTCCGCCTTTACGGTGGGATTCCTCGACAGCCTTGCCGTGGAGACGAGGTTCATATAGTAGAATGTCAGCGCATGGAGCGCCGGAAGCTGGCTCTGGACGCAGATGTCGCACTTTTTGGGATCGATTCCGACCGAAAGGTAATCCAGAACAACGTTTATGATGTTGTCCCTGATTTTGCCCGGGTTCTCCGCGTTGTCCGTCAGGGCCTGATCATCGGCAATCAGGATGTTGATTTCATCGAATTTCCCGGAGTTCTGCAACTCCACACGCCTCTTCAGGGACCCTACATAGTGTCCCAGGTGAAGTCTTCCGGTGGGTCTGTCACCCGTGAGAATAATCTGTCTGTTCCTGTCATCCATAGCGATACCTCGTTTCCACGATATGTTAGCCGTTTATGCGTCCGACGTCCATACGGCCTTACGGAAGCCTGTTCCCGGCAGCCCTGTACAGCTCGTACCACTCTTCCCTGGAGAGATGTACCTCGGCGGCCTCTGCAGCCGATGCAATGTGGGCCGTGTTCATCGTACCCACAATCACCTGCATCCTTGCCGGATATCTCAGCAGCCACGCATAGGCGATGGCGTCCGGAGTCACCCAGTACGCACCGGCCAGACGCTCAAGTGTCTTGTTCAGGGCATCGTAGGCGGGATCACCCAGGAAGGACCCCTCGATGAAGCCCTTCTGGAGCGGAGACCATGTCTGGACCACGATATCCTTCATCCTGCAGTACTCCAGAGTTCCCGACGCACGCGTCACGGATCCGTCGAACATCGTGTTGACGTTGAGGCCTTCGTCGATCATCGGGGTATGGGCAAGACTGAACTGCATCTGGTCCGTAATGATCGGGACCGAGAGCCCTTCCTGCAGGAGTTCCATCTGGAAGCGGTTGAAATTGGATACGCCGAAGGAAATCACCTTTCCGGCCTTGCGGAGCTGTTCGAATGCCTGACCGACCTCCTCCGGCTCCATCAGTGCATCAGGCCTGTGAAGCAGGAGGCTGTCCAGATGATCCGTTCCCAGACGGGAAAGGATTCCGTCCACCGCTTCCGTTATGTGGGATGCCGAGAAATCATACAGGCCGTTCCGGATGGCGCACTTCGACTGGATGAACACCCTGTCGCGGAGTCCGGGATTTCGCTTGAGAGCAGATCCGAACTTCTCCTCGCATCTGCCGCCGCCGTAGATGTCGGCGTGGTCGAAGAAGTTTATACCTTTGTCGAGCGCCGCGAAGACCACATCGTCCACCTGTGCAGGGGAAAGGTCTCCCATCCTCATGCACCCGATGCCGATTACGGACACCTGTCTGCCTTTCTGCCCGAAATCGATGTATCTCATTTCTCCGTATCCTCCTTGAACTTGTCCCACTGCTCCTTGACGTCCACCTCGGCGCCCATCTTCGAATGGCTCAGGACCGAATAGGTTCCCGGAAGACCGTCGGCGGAAGCACCTATCAGGAACTCCCTTGCAAGTATCCTGCTCGGAAGCGGGACCTTGGTGATCTCCTCCATAGCCGGAATCAGATTGTCGTCATCGTCCATGAACAACGTGCAGTGGTAGATGAACTTCAGGTCGTACTCGGTCGGTGCGACGCCGAACGTCTGCTCCACAATTTCGTCAAGACGGTGATGGATCTCCGCAAGCCTCTGGTTCTCGGCGAACCTTATCCAGATGATGCCGTTGACGTGTTCATAGCCGATTACGTCAAGATTGAACGGCCCTATCTTGGAAAAGTAGTCCTTGAGAAGATTCATGCACTCCTCGGTGCGCGATGAGTCGATGTCGAATGAAATCTTGAGCGAAACATGAAGAGGAAGGAACTTCAGCGGGCACTTGGCGCCGGTCTGCTCTCCGATCCTTATGGCCTGGTCCCTGACCTCTTCGAGGTTGTCTTCAATGTAAAGTGCGGTCCAGAAGTACATCGTTACTTCTTTGTTATGTAACCGAGTCTGCAGAGCATCTCGGCGGCCTCGACTCCACCGCCTGCGGCGCCGCGCAGCGTGTTGTGGGACAGTCCGACGAACTTCCAGTCATATATGGAATCCTCACGCAGACGTCCGATGGAGATTCCCATACCGTTCTCATAGTTCACGTCAAGCGCGACCTGCGGCCTGTCGTCATCCTCGAGATACTGGATGAACTGCTTCGGTGCGGAAGGCAGGTCATACTCCTGCGGAAGGCCCTTGAAGGAACGGAGTTTCTCAATCAGCTGCTCCTTGGTGACCTTCTTGCGGAACTTCACGAACACGGTGGCGGTATGTCCGTTCAGGACGGGGACCCTGATGCACTGGGACGTGATTTTGATTGAGTCGTCGGCGACGATCTCGGGGCCCTTGATCTTTCCGAACACCTTCAGAGGTTCCTTCTCGGACTTCTCCTCCTCCCCTCCGATGTACGGGATGATGTTGCCCACCATCTCGGGCCAGGACTCGAAGTTCTTTCCGGCACCGGAGATCGCCTGATAGGTGGAGATCACGGCCTCATAGGGCTCGAACTCCCGCCATGCGGCGAACGCCGGCGTGTATGACTGTATGGAGCAGTTGGGCTTGACGGCGATGAAGCCGCGGCTTGTGCCGAGCCTCATGCGCTGGGCTTCTATGATCTTGTAATGGTCCGCATTGATCTCGGGTATCACCATGGGGACATCAGGCGTCCACCTGTGGGCAGAGTTGTTGGAAACCACCGGAACCTCAGCCCTGGCGTACTCCTCCTCGATTTCCTTGATCTCTTCCTTTTTCATGTCGACCGCAGAGAAGACGAAATCGACCTTGTCTGCGATTTCGCCGACCTGGGATACGTCCACGACCTTCATGGCGCGTACGCAGTCCGGCATCGGAACATCGAGCTTCCACTTGTCGCCCACGGCATCCTCATATGTCTTTCCGGCAGACCTCGGACTTGCGGCGAGAACCGTTATGTTGAACCATGGATGACCTGCAAGAAGGGTCACGAAACGCTGTCCGACCATTCCTGTGGCTCCAAGCACTCCGACATTATACTTTTCCATATCCAGCCTCCTGAGACCTATGAGTTACTATGCACGATAACATCATTCCTTGAATTGTAAAAGAGTCGGAACGTTTTTTTGCGGTTCGGTCCAGCTTATCTGATGGTCAGGTTTCCGCTTGTGGTGGTGACGGAGATGCGGCAATCCCCGTTTCCGTAGACCATCTTCCCGCCTTTGACGGTATAGCCGTCGGCATGAAGTGTTCCGGAAGTCTTGTCATACTCCACCGTGGCTCCGCCTGCGGGAAGACTGCTCAGTTCGACGTTTCCGCTGGTGCAGCCGATTCTGAGCCTGCTGCAGTAATCAAGGCCGATGGATATGCTGCCGCTTGTTGAACCGCCTTCGATGTCAGCGCATGACGCGGATTTGATCCTGTAGTTTCCGCTGGTGCTTGTGAAATCCGCCTCCTCCGCAACCAGAGTGCCGATTTCCGTGTTTCCCGAAGTCGATCCCAACTTAACGTCTTCGGCGTTCAGGCTGTCGATGAATGTATCTCCGGAAGTCGAACCGGATTCGAAATCGTCGGCAGTAAGTGTCTTGATGTGGAGGTCTCCCGATGTTGCACCGACATTCACGTTCTTCGCCGTCAAGTCGTTCTCAAAATACACATCCCCGCTGGTCACCCCGATCTCAAGGTCGATTCCCGCAGGAATCTCCAGGGTAAGGGTCTTGTCGGGAACCGTTCCGCTGTATCCGCTTTCGCAGAACTTGATGCGCAGCTTCTTCCCGTCCAGATACCAGTGCATGGTCTGGGCATCGGAACGCCGTTCGGAACTTGTCTCGGCGGCCTTCAGGGTCTTGGAACCGGACTGCACTATCGTGAGGGTCCCGCTTATGTATTCGACCGATACGGTGTCCACATCGGATGCCCTGTATGTGAAGTCACCGACCGAGTACTTCTTCGAATCGGAATAGGTAAAGCCGGATATGCTGCTTGAGCCCGAAACAACCCTGCGCAGGAAACAGCTTGTGAGCGCAAGGCAGATGATGAGCGTAAGGATCAGAACAACTGTTTTCTTCATGGTTGTTTTATAAACTTTCGGAGGCTTTCTTTCAAGCGGGACAGGATGCATCAGCCCCTGCAGTCCGCACACACCCCGTAGATTATCGAATTGGTACACTGGATCTGAAAACCATGGTCCATCAGAACATGTTCGGAAAGTTCCTCCATGAAATGGCAGTCGAGATGTATGATGGCCCCGCATTTGACGCACTGAAGATGCAGATGTTCTGCGCAGTGGTGGTCCAGATCCACGTACTGGTACACCGCCCGCATGCCGTCGCGGGCAACATACTTCATCACCTGCCCTTCGGACGAAAGCTTCTCCAGATAGCGGTAGACGGTGGTGATGTTTACGTCATTCCCCTGGGCTTTCAGGGCTTCAAGTATCTCGCCCACATTAACGGCACGCGACTTGTTCTCCATCAGGAACTCAAGGATCCTGTTTCTTCCCGCAGTATTGTATCCGCTTCCCATTTCCGCCTCACAGAACCAGGCCGCAGAGCTCGGCCGCAATGCCCCAAAGAAGTCCTATCCCGTAGAGCAGCGCCACGATAACGATGTTCTCTTTTACGTTCCTGTTGGTCTTTATCAGCACCATGGTGCCGATTCCGGCATTCACAAGCAACCCGGTGAGCATCGGACCCGTTCCGATTATTCCGCTCAGATAGAGCTCGGTTATCACAACTGACGATGCGCAGTTGGGAATCAGCCCCACCAGACCGGCGACAACCTCTCCGAGCACGGGAACGGAGTTCAGGGCCTGCGCCAGCCTGTCCTCACCCACGGCTCCGATGATCAGGTTGAGTATGAACGAGAAGATGAAGACATAGACGAATATCTCCAGAGTCCTTCTGAGTGCGCAGACGAACATGTTGCTGTGATGCTCATAGTTTCCGAAGACACGTCCGGCCTCCTCCCGCGCCTTCTCGTCCACCCTGCGTCCCGACCTGAGAATAAGGTCAACCGCATAGCCGCTGATTATCGCGATGCCTATTTTGATTCCGAGGATCTTCAGAATCCTGAGAACCGGAACGGTCTCGGAGATCATGATCGGCAGCATTTCATCGGAAGACGAGAGGAAAACCGCAAGCAGGGTTCCCAGTGTTATCACCTTTCCCGAATAAAGGCTTGCACTTGCCGCGGCAAGTCCGCACTGAGGGACGGCTCCCACCAGGGCACCGGCGAACGGCCCCACCGCAGTGGTCTTTCCCAGGAGCTTGGGGAAATTCTTCCCCGCCCTGTGCTCCAGGAACTCCATCAGCAGATATATTGCAAAGAGAAACGGCAGCATCTTCGCGCTGTCGATAAGAGCATCCAGCAGAAAATCGGGAATCTCAGCCCACATATCACACCCCCGGTCTGAATTTGCAAATCATTTGCAAATGCAAACCGTTGGCAAATCTACCGCAAACCGGACAATGTGTCAATATGATTGAAAAAAAAGGCCGCTGCAGATGCAACGGCCATAAGTGAATCATTCAATCCGGTCGGAATCAATTCGGCTCAACCAGTGTGAACTCATAGATATCGTAAGGAAGAGCGCCGGGCATTTCCAGGAACATCAGGTAACTGTTTTCCTCCGGAGTGTATGTGGCAAATGACTTGAGTATGATGATTTCATCGTACTCATTCGATATCTTGTAGTTCCACGACTGTCCCGCCGGGCAATCCTTTGTACAGCGGAAATAACGACTATCGGAATAATCGAAGCCTCCATGAATACGCTCGTAGGTATCGTCAAAAATCGTGTTCTTCATCTCACCTTCAAAGAATGAATACGACTGCTTGGTCTGCGTAAGATACGGATACTGTTCCGTAATCTCTATTGAATCCTTGGAGTAGTGATACTTTCCGTTTTCGAAATCCCTGACAAAGTCATCTGCCGTTGGCGTGAATGTGGGATCTGTTGTCAGGATGACTACCTCTTCTGCTTTCTCGGATTTCTGCCCGATGAACGCATAGCGGGGATCTTCAACTGCGTCCTGATTGGAGAAAACCATTACGAGCTGCTCGCCGCCGAGGACGACGTAAGTGCCCACGAGAGGATTCGATCTGCCGGGGTAATCGAACGTTACGGTTTTTTCCACCTTCCCCTCTTTTACAACGTCCTCGAATACCAACGATATTTTGTTATCGGGTAGGTTATTATTGATCACGCATTCCCAGGACGTGTTGTCGATCTGTGCATACCAGACGGCATACAGTGTGATATCGGCGTCGAATTCATCCTCATCCTCATCTACGTAATCAGGAATTGTTGCATCCGGATCCTCCGCCCAACCGGCGAACTTGTGTCCAGCCCTTGTGTAGTCATTCGGAGCCAGAGCAGCGGGGTACCTTCTTTCCACTTCCTG
>LXOW01107090.1_pt1 | contig 12442 bp, 7 predicted proteins | sample 1368591 | NCBI WGS metagenome assembly LXOW01 (sample SAMN04884650, study PRJNA319009) | bovine gut metagenome | isolation source: Cow rumen | host: Bos taurus | place: Italy: Legnaro (PD) | collected 2014-07-09
CAGCCAGTAACAGCGGCTTATAGCCGCAGAGCAAACTACCGGCTTAGCCGGTAGTCATGATTGATGTCGAACTACTTTTCTCTGCATAAATGTTGTGAAAATTGGCGTAGTAACTGGCGTAGTAAAGGCATTTTTTATTCTCAAAAAGTGCCGAAAACCCGTATAGTTACTGGGCTTTTGCGATGTCCGTCAGTCAAGAGGCTTCATTGTCGGGAAGAGGAGGACGTCGCGAATGGAAGCACTGTTGGTCAACAGCATGACCAGTCGATCCACTCCAAAGCCCTGTCTCTTATACACATCNNGAAGCACTGTTGGTCAACAGCATGACCAGTCGATCCACTCCAAAGCCTAAACCGCCTGTCGGCGCTAAACCGTATTCCAATGCCGTGATATAATCATAGTCGACCTCGGCTTTGCTATCAGGGTCTTCTTCTTTTTTTGCGGCGACTTGTTTTTCAAAACGTTCTTTTTGGTCGATCGGATCATTCAACTCACTGAAAGCGTTGCCGAATTCCATGGCGTTGATAAAATACTCAAACCGCTCGGTAAAAGCCGGATCGTCGGGTTTACGCTTGGCGAGGGGACTGTTTTCAACCGGATAATCATAAATAAAGGTCGGTTGGATCAGTTTTTCTTCTACAAACGCGTCGAACAGTTCGGCTAAAACCGTTCCTTTGGTGGCGTTTGCGGGAACTTCAACATGCAGTGCTTTGGCACATGCGCGAGCGTCTTCATCGGTTTTCCAATCAGCGTAATCCGCGCCGGAATACTTTTTGACCGCTTCGACCATGGTCAGGCGTTCCCAGTGGCCCATGTCGATTTGTACCCCCTGATACTCCACGATCAGGCTGCCGCAGATGGTTTGTGCGAGTTTTTTATACAGTTCTTCCACCAAATCCATCATGCCGACGTAATCGGTAAAAGCCTGATACAATTCCACTGTGGTAAATTCGGGATTATGTTTGGTATCCATTCCCTCGTTGCGGAAGATCCTGCCCACTTCATAGACCCGGTGCATACCGCCGACGATCAGACGTTTCAGGTATAATTCCGTTTCGATTCGCAGATACATATCCATATCCAACGTATTGTGGTGTGTTTTGAACGGACGCGCCGCGGCACCGATTTCGAGGGGTACTAAAATCGGGGTATCGACCTCAATAAAGCCCTTGGAATCCAGATAACGGCGGATTTCCCGAAGAATTGCCGACCGTTTATAAAAAGTTTCGCGCACTTCGGGATTGACGATCAGATCCACGTATCGCTGACGATAGCGGGTATCCGTATCTTTGAGGCCGTGAAATTTTTCGGGGAGCGGTAGTAAGGATTTTGCCAGCAATTCTACACTTTGCGCATGAATGGAGATCTCGNNGATCTCGCCGGTCTGGGTTTTAAAAACAAAACCTTCCACGCCGATAATATCTCCGATATCCCACTTTTTAAAAGCGGCGTAAGAGTCTTCGCCCACGTCGTCTCTGCGCACATAGAGTTGGATTTTTCCCGCGCCGTCTTCAAACCCCACAAAACTGGCTTTGCCCATCACACGTCGCGCCAAAATGCGGCCGGCTAAACGGACGGTCTTGCCCTCATATTGTTCAAAATTAGATTTGATCGTGACCGCATCGCAATCAAACGCGTATTTGGTAACGGTAAAGGGATCCTGCCCGGCGGCTTTGAGCGCCGCGAGTTTTTCCCTCCGCATTTTTAAAATTTCGTTGAGTTCCTGTTCCGGTTGATTGGTGTTTTGCGCCATGGTTGTCTCCGTTCCGCCGCCTTTTGACGACTTATTTTGAAATTCCTAAAACCTTTAATTTGATTTCACCGCCGGGGGTATCCACAAAAACTTCGTCTCCGATTTTTTTGCCGATCAGGGCTTTTCCCACAGGGGATTCATCGGAAATACGGCCTACTCGCGGATCTGCCTCGGTGGAGCCTACTACACGGTATTCACATTCGTCGCCGTATTCCTCATCGAGCACCTTGACTTTCACGCCTACCATGACGGTTTTCGCATTTCCTTTAACATCTTCGATAATTTCGACGTTTTTCAGCATTGACTCGATTTCCACAATACGCGCTTCCATCTTGGCTTGCTCATTTTTTGCTTCGTCGTATTCGCTGTTTTCTGAGAGATCCCCATAGCCGCGTGCTACGCGGATTTTTTCGGCAATATCCGCTCTGCCGGTCGTTTTCAAGGTTTCCAGTTCTTCTTGGAGTTTTTTCAGTCCGTCATCAGTAAGTTTAACCACTTTTGCCATAAGAAAACCACCTCACAATAATAATAGAAGCATAGTAACAAATTTCATTATATTATTCTTTGCCCGTTCTGTCAAGGATTAAAAGCGGAAAAATTTGGCGCGTATTCTGCGTTGTAAAGAGATGTGAACCATTTTTGTTTTAAAAAGGAGAAACAAAATGGTATCATGTTTGCAGTTGCTTTGAAACGGAGCCGTAGGCGGAGTGAAAAGTAACTGCAAACGGCGTGGTCGGACTTTGGGTTGCCAAAGTCGTTGCTTGCTAAACCTTAGGACAAGCCGTTAAGGGCATAAAAAAAGACTGTTTCTATAAGCCAAAACTGTAAAACAAACTACACATTTAAGCCATAAAAACAGTCTGTTCTCAGGTACGCTGCCGTAGACATAAAGATAATCGTTGCCGAGCACTTTGCATTTTCGTAAAAAGCATACGCTACACCCTTATCTTTTATTATTTAAAAGTTCGAATGCCGCGCCGATAAAGCCCTTAAAGAGCGGGTGGGGTTTATTGGGTCTTGACTTGAATTCAGGGTGATACTGGACACCTACATAGAAAGGTCTGTCAGTTAGTTCTACTGTTTCGACAAGCGTTCCATCCGGCGACATACCGCCTATTCTCAGTCCTGCATTTACAAGTTGCTCTTTATAATCGTTATTAAACTCATAGCGGTGGCGGTGGCGTTCGCTGATTTCGCGCGTGCCGTAGCATTTTTCCATAGTGGTGCCGGGGGTTATGATACACGGATACGCACCAAGCCTTAGCGTGCCGCCTTTATCGATATCATCGTTTTGCCCGGGCATAAAGTCTATGACCTTATGTTTGCATTGTTCGTCAAACTCGCCGGAGTTGGCGTCCTTTATGCCTGCTGCGTTTCTTGCGTACTCAATTACCGCTATCTGCATACCAAGGCAAATGCCGAAATAGGGTATATTGTTTTCTCTGGCATACTGCGCGGCAAGTATCATACCCTCTATACCGCGCTGTCCGAAACCGCCGGGCACTATAATACCCTGAAGTCCGCCGAGCATTTCCGATACCGTATCTTTATTGATTTGTTCGGAGTCTATCCAGTGAATTTTAATATGGGTATTGTAAAAATATCCTGCATGGCGCATGGCTTCCGCTACCGAAAGGTAAGCGTCATGAAGCCCTACATATTTGCCTACAAGACCGATATGTACGGTGTGTGTTCTATTCTTGATCCGTTCTACCATTTTTACCCAACTGTCAAGGTCGGGTTCTTTTGTTTCGAGACCTAACTCCCGGCACACAACTGCCGAAAAGTTTGCCTTTTCAAGCATCAGCGGTGCTTCGTAAAGATAGGGAAGAGTGATGTTTTCGATAACACAATCGGGTTTAACGTTGCAAAAGAGTGATATTTTCTTGAAAATACTCTCTTCAAGCGGCTCATCGCAACGGAGAACGATGATATTGGGGTTGACGCCCATTCCTTGAAGTTCTTTAACAGAGTGTTGGGTCGGTTTGCTCTTATGCTCCTCGGAGCCGTGCAGATAAGGAACAAGCGTTACATGGATAAAAAGACTGTTTTTGCGCCCAACTTCAAGGGATATTTGCCGCACCGCCTCAATAAACGGTTGCGACTCGATATCGCCTATCGTACCGCCGATTTCGGTGATAACAACATCCGCGTCAGAGTGCTTGCCGACGTTATATACAAACTCTTTGATTTCGTTTGTGATATGCGGAATAACCTGAACGGTAGAGCCTAAATACTCGCCGCGGCGCTCTTTATTCAGCACATTCCAATACACCTTGCCGGTGGTAAGGTTTGAATACTTATTAAGGTCTTCGTCGATAAAACGCTCGTAATGCCCTAAATCAAGGTCGGTTTCGGCGCCGTCTTCGGTAACATACACTTCGCCGTGCTGATAGGGGCTCATGGTACCCGGGTCAACATTGATGTAAGGGTCAAGTTTTTGCGCGGCAACTTTAAGACCGCGCGCTTTTAAAAGCCGCCCGAGTGACGCCGCGGTAATGCCTTTTCCAAGTCCCGACACAACGCCGCCGGTTACGAAAATATATTTTGTCATAAATATTCCTCCTTCAGTTGCCCCCCTGCGATTTGTCCCGTCTGTAACAACTATGCTGTTATCACCTGTGCGTTTTTTCTCGGCGCAGGTGATTCAATGACGGGTTTTCTTTCGGCATAAACGCATTGCTCTTACGCGCCGGGGATCAACAGATGGTATTGACCGCCGAAATCTCAAGCGGATCATTCCACCGTTACCGATTTTGCAAGGTTTTTCGGTTTATCGATATCACAGCCGTTTTCTTTTGCCACATAGTAGGCAAGAAGTTGAAGCGGTACGATTTCAACAACGCCTGAAAAAGTCGGGTCGATTTCGGGAATAAACATAAGATCGTCCGCTACCGATACAATCTTTTCGTTATTGCGGAAGGTCAGCGCCAAAACCTCGGCACCGCGCGCCTTTACTTCAACAATATTACTGAGTGTTTTTTCCATTATTTTGTTGTTACAGCAAAGGGCGATGACCGGCTGATGTTCTTCAATGAGCGCGATCGTGCCGTGTTTGAGTTCGCCGGCGGCGTATGCCTCAGAGTGCAGGTAAGAAATTTCTTTCATTTTAAGCGCACCCTCCAGCGAGGTGGCATAGTCGGTGTTTCTGCCGATAAAGAATAACGCTTTGCTTTTATGATACTTTTTGGCAAGCGCCGGGATAGACGGGTTCATATCTATCGCCTGCTGAATAAAGCGGGGCAACGACTGAACGCATTTTACATAATCTGCATAGTTTTCTTGAATATGCCCCAGTTTATTGCCAAAGAAAATGGACAGCAGATATAAAACCGTAACTTGTGTTGTATAACCTTTGGTTGTGGCAACCGCGATTTCGGGACCCGCCCAGGTGTAAACGGCGTAATCGGCGAGTTTTGCGACGGTGCTGCCCACAACATTGACGATCGCTATGACCGTGGCGCCCTTTTCTTTGCATTCTTTCATGGCGGCGATGGTGTCCGCCGTCTCACCTGACTGCGAAATAACAATAAGAAGCGTATGTTCATCGATAATCGGCTCGCTGTAACGGAGTTCGCTTGCAAGTTCGAGCGATACCGGGATATTACACAGTTTTTCAAGCGCGTATTTGCCGGCGCAACCCGCATAATATGCCGAGCCACAGGCGGTTATCAGGATTTTATTTATGCTTTTAAGTTTATCGGTACTGATGTCGAGTTCGTCAAAGATGATCTTTCCGTCTTTTATTCTCGGCGCGATCGTGGCTTTGACCGCCGCCGGCTGTTCCTTGATTTCTTTCATCATAAAATGTTCGTAGCCGCCCTTTTCAGCCGCCTGAACATCCCACAGTACGCGGACAACCTTTTTATCGATCTCTTTACCGAGGCAATCGAAAACCTGTATTTTATCCGACGTTATTTTTGCAAACTCGCCGTCTTCAAGATAAATAACATTTCTTGTATGAGATACCAGCGCGGTAACGTCGGAAGCAAAATAGTTTTCATCCGTGCCAACGCCGATAATCAGCGGACTTGCCTCTCTTGCGGCGTAAATAGTGCCGGGGTTATCGTTACAGATAACGCCTATGGCATACGAGCCGCGCAGTCGGTTTGTGGTTTTAATCAGTGCGTCACGCACACTGCCTTTATAGTATTTTTCAATCAGGTGGACGATGACTTCGGTATCGGTTTCACTATCAAAGTGGTAACCCTCTTTGATCAGTTCTTCCCGAAGGGACATATAGTTTTCAATAATACCGTTATGTACTACCGCGAATTTGCCGTCATTACTTAAATGCGGATGGGCGTTTTCACTTGTAGGTGCGCCATGGGTCGCCCAACGGGTATGACCGATACCGGTGTTACCGGGTACTGCCTTGCCGTCGTCTGTTTTCTCGCACAGATTGGCAATTCTGCCGGTCACCTTATTTACTGAAATAACAGAGTTATCCATGACGGCGATCCCTGCCGAATCGTAGCCTCTGTATTCGAGTTTTNNGCCGCTTGGGCACCTGTAAAGCCAACTATTCCACACATAAAAATACCTCCAGAATTTATTCACCGCTCTGTCCGTAGTTTGAAAGCACACGGGCGGACGGATCGTTTACATCACAACCTTCCCACGCCTTGTTGGGCATCCAGAAATCGACTACCATTTCCGACTGACCGGGATAATACTTTTCAAAAATTTCGCGGTACAAAAGCGATTCTTTTGTAAAGGGCTTTGCGTGAGTATATTGTTCACACTTTTCCTTAAACTCTTTATCCGAATACTTTGTTTCGGCATACTCTTTTAAGTAATCTACCATAGAGTGACCTACCGCGTCCGAAAACGCCGCTTTTTCGCGCCATAGGATACTGTCGGGCAGGTAACCGAGCCCCTCAAATGCATGGCGTAATAGATATTTACCCTTATTATATTTGTTCATTTTGATTTCGGGATCAAGCGCCATAACATATTTTACAAAATCGAGGTCGCCGAACGGCACGCGCGCTTCCAGCGAGTTTACCGAAATACAACGGTCGGCGCGAAGAACGTCGTACATATGAAGTTCACGGACGCGCTTTTCCGCTTCCTTTTGGAATTCCTCGGCACTCGGAGCAAAATCGGTGTATTTATAGCCGAACAGTTCATCCGAGATTTCCCCTGTTAGCAGTACACGGATATCGGTATTTTCGTGAATGGCTTTGCAGACAAGATACATACCCATACTTGCTCTAATTGTAGTTATATCATAAGTTCCGAGCAGTTCAATTACGCTTTCAAGTGAGGATATGACATCGTCGGGCGTCATATAAACTTCCGTGTGGTCTGCACCGATAAAATCGGCAACCTGCCGGGCATATTTCAGGTCTATCGCATCCTCGCTCATACCGATTGCAAAGGTTTTAATCGGCATTTTGCTTTTCTTTGCCGCGATGGCGCAGACAAGAGAGGAATCCAGTCCGCCCGAAAGCAAAAAGCCTATTTTTGCATCGGACACAAGCCGCTTTTCTACCCCTGCTATCAATTTTTCGCGAATTTTTACGCAGGCGGTTTCAACATCATCTGTGCAAACGCTCTCTGTTTCCCATATTTTAGAGTACGGTATAAACTTGCCGCCCTTATAATAATGTCCGGGCGGAAACGGCATGATCTTTTCCGCCAACCCCACAAGGTTTTTCGGCTCGCTGGCAAAAATAATCGTTCCCTTTTTATCATATCCGTAATACAGCGGGCGGATGCCGATCGGATCGCGCGCGGCGATAAACTCGTCCGTCCTGCCGTCATATATAATGCAGGCAAACTCGGCGTCAAGCCTCGAGAACATATCCACGCCGTATTCAAAATACATCGGCAGGATGATTTCGCAGTCGCTGTCGCTTTTAAAATTATAACACTTTTTTTGGAGTTTGTCACGTTCTCTTTTAAAACCGTATAATTCCCCGTTACAAACGGCTAAGCAACCGTTCAAACTGAACGGTTGCATACCTGCATCGTGAAGTCCCATAATGGAGAGGCGGTGAAAGCCCAAAACTCCATTCTTCACGTCTATGATTTTGCTGTCGTCAGGTCCGCGGGACTTCGTCCTATCAAAGCCTTTTTCAAATGTGCGCCGGTCTATGACCTCGCCGCAATATCCTATCACTGAACACATCACTATTCCACATCCTGTAAAGCGTCATAGCCTTCTTCGCCTGTACGCACTTTAATAACGTTTTCAACATCGTAAACAAAGATTTTTCCGTCGCCGATATGCCCGGTATAGAGTACCTTTTTGGCGGTTTCTATAACCGAACGCACCGGCACTTTGCTGACTACGATATCCACCTGAATTTTAGGAAGCAGGTTTGCCTCCATAAGTACGCCACGGTAATATTCCGGTTTGCCTTTTTGCACACCGCAACCGAGCACATGAGATACCGTCATACCCGTAATGCCGATATCCATAAGAGCCGTTTTGAGGGTTTCAAAGCGGGACTCTTTGCAGACGATTTCCACCTTTGTAAACTTCGGTGAAGTTTCGTCAAATGAGGGTACTTTTTTAACCGGAACCGCTTCGGCTACCGGAATATCTCCGGTTACCGCTACCGCTTCTTCATATCCGTAGTTAAGTCCCTCAACCGCGGGAGCAAAATCGGCGTATGCACTGGGTAGTCCGTGTTCCGTGCTGTCAAGACCTTTGATTTCTTCTTCCTCCGATACGCGAAGTCCTACCGTTTTTTTAATGATGATAAATGCTAAACTCATCATCACGGCGGTCCAAAGAAGTATGGCGGATATGCCGAGAAGTTGAATACCAAAAAGTTTAAAACTGCCGGTATAGAAAAGACCGTTAAGCCCCGCGGGCGCTTTCGGGTTGGCAAGCAGCCCTACCGCCAGCGTGCCGAACACGCCGTTTGAAAAATGTACCGCGACCGCACCGACGGGATCGTCAATGTGAAGTTTCAAATCGAGCAGTTCCACAACGGCTACGACGAGTATTCCCGATACCGCGCCGACGATCGCCGCGCCTGACGCGTCCAAAGCGTCACAGCCTGCCGTAATCCCGACAAGACCCGCAAGCGAGGCGTTCAGGCACATGGAAACGTCGGGCTTGCCGTTCTTGATCCAGGTAAAGACCATCGTAACGCAGGTGGCGACGGCGGGTGCTATCGTGGTGGTTACGAATATGGAGGCGAGTGACTCTGAGTCCCACGCGGCGGCGCCGTTAAAACCGTACCAACCGAACCAAAGAATAAAGCAACCAAGTGCGCCGAGCGTGACCGCGTGGCCGGGTATGGCATTGACCTTTTTCACCTTGCCCTCTTTATCCTTTATGTATTTGCCAAGGCGCGGGCCTACCATTATAGCACCTATTAAAGCGGTTATACCTCCTACCGAGTGTATCGCGGCACTGCCGGCGAAATCGTGAAAGCCGAGTTTACATAACCAACCGTTTTGGTTCCATACCCAACCTGCTTCTACCGGATATACAAAGAGCGATATAACGCCCGAATATAGGCAGTAGGATAAAAACTTTGTGCGTTCCGCCATAGAGCCTGATACGATCGTCGCCGCCGTGGCGCAGAAAACAAGGTTAAACACAAAGGACGGCGCTTGACCTGATTTCAGAAAACCGCCGAAATCGGTTAGTATTTTAAGATTCGGCACGCCGATAAACCCGAAAACGTAATCTTCCGCCATCATAAGTGAAAAACCTAAAAGCACGAACACAACCGTACCAATACAGAAGTCCATCAGGTTTTTCATGATGATGTTTCCGGCGTTTTTAGCTCTTGTAAATCCGGTTTCCACCATGGCAAATCCGGCTTGCATCAAGAAGACGAGCGCCGCGCCGATTAAAAACCAGATGCCGAACACTTCTTTGGTGACGGCGCTTTCTACAAATCTGATAATATCATTTGTTAACATTTAAATCCCTTCTTATTTCACGCTGAAAAGAAGATCTCCGTAGGAGGGATACGGCCAGTATTCCTTTGAGGTAACGGTCTCCGCTTCGTCGGCGGCGACGCGCAGTTCGCACATTTCGGGTAGTACCGTATCTCTAATCATGGCGGATTCCGCGATGGTATCTTTAGCGTCGCTGAGTTTCATCACAGCATTTTCGAGTGCCGCCGTCTTTTCGGCTATGGTATCCGCCAAAACAGAGAGTTTTGAAACCAGATTCTTTTCATATCCGCAGGCAATTCCTACGCTTAAATCTTCTTTTGCTTTAATACCTCTCGCGGTATCAGCAGAGTATTTGCATATTGCCGGCAAAATCTGCGTTTTTGCCATTTCGATCATGGTGTTTGCTTCGATCGTGACCGTCTTGCAGTAGTTTTCGAGCATGATCTCACAACGGGAATTCAGTTCCTCTACCGTAAACACCTTGTGGCCTGTCAGCATATCCACATTTTTCTTATCGAGTAAGTGCGGCATACAGTCGGCGGTTGTGCGGTAGTTTAACAGTCCGCGTTTTTCGGTTGCCTCTTTGATCCACGCGTCGTCATAGCCGTTGCCGTTGAAGATAATGCGTTTGTGGTCTTTGATGGTCTTCTTGATCATATCGTGAAGCGCGGTTTCAAAGTCGTCCGCTTTTTCGAGTCGGTCGGCGTAGATTTTAAGACTTTCCGCAACCGCGGAGTTCAGCATAATGTTCGCGCAGGCAATGGAGTTTGACGAGCCGAGCATACGGAACTCAAACTTGTTGCCGGTAAAGGCAAAGGGGGAAGTTCTGTTTCTGTCGGTGGTATCACGGTTGAATTTCGGCAGCACGTGAACGCCTAATTTCATCTGTGTTTTTTCGGTGCCCGTATAAGGCGTGTCGGTTTCGATCGCTTCGAGAACGGCGTTCAGTTCGTCGCCTAAGAACATGGAAACGACCGCCGGAGGCGCCTCGTTAGCGCCGAGTCTGTGGTCGTTGCCCGCCGTGGCGACAGATATGCGCAAAAGATCCTGATAATCGTCCACCGCCTTAATGACCGCGCAAAGGAAAAGCAAAAACTGTGCGTTTTCGTACGGCGTATCCCCGGGGGATAAGAGGTTTTGTCCCTCGTCGGTGGCAATCGACCAGTTGTTATGTTTACCGCTGCCGTTTACACCCGCAAACGGTTTTTCGTGCAGTAAGCACACAAGCCCGTGCTTTGCGGCAATTTTTTGCATGATCTCCATGGTGAGTTGGTTATGGTCGGTAGCAACGTTGGTCGTTGTATAAATCGGCGCAAGTTCGTGCTGTGCGGGAGCCACTTCGTTGTGCTCGGTCTTTGCAAGGATACCGAGTTTCCAGAGTTCTTCGTTTAACTCTTCCATATAGGCGGCAACGCGGGGTTTGATCACGCCGAAGTAATGGTCGTCCATTTCCTGACCTTTAGGCGCTTTGGCGCCAAATAACGTTCTGCCGGTAAAGCGTAAATCGGGACGTTTATCATACATTTCTTTCGTGATCAGGAAGTATTCCTGCTCCGGACCTACCGACGAGCGAACGCACTTTGCGGTATCGTTACCGAAAAGGCGTAAAATTCTCATCGCCTGCTTGTTTAACGCTTCCATCGAGCGCAACAGCGGTGTTTTCTTATCCAGCGCCGCGCCGCCGTAAGCACAAAACGCGGTCGGGATGCAGAGTGTTTTCCCTTTTATAAACGCATAAGAGGTCGGATCCCACGCCGTGTAGCCGCGCGCTTCAAAGGTGGCGCGCAGTCCGCCTGACGGGAAGGAAGACGCGTCCGGCTCGCCTTTGATCAGTTCTTTGCCCGAAAACTCCATAATCACGCCGCCGTCGGGGGAAGGCGATATAAAACTGTCGTGCTTTTCGGCGGTAATGCCGGTAAGCGGCTGGAACCAGTGGGTAAAATGGGTGGCGCCTTTTGACAGCGCCCATTCCTTCATCGCGTCCGCCACGGCGTTGGCAACGCCGATGTCAAGCGTGGCGCCCTCGTCAATGGTCTTTTTAAGCGAAGCATAAACCTTAGCCGAAAGGGTGGCTTTCATGACTCTGTCGTCAAATACTAAACTTCCGAAATAGTCTTTTACCGTTTCCATCATTCAAAACTCCTTTTTGGAAAAAATATAAGCGCCTCCCGTGAAAATACACGAAAGACGCCTTTGCCTTTTTTCCTTATTAAAATGAGATAACGGCACCTTTAGAATAACTCCAAAGACGNNGTCAAGTACTTTTTCAAAAAAATTTTAATTGCGTTTATCACTTCAATATGTTATAATGCACTTGCGACGCAATCAATTTTTTCACTTGTACTACAAGTTTGCTTTTTGTTTCGGCAAAAATGCAAACTCCCTTTTCGCATTCTTGTAGTACGTGAAGATTTGTGTCGCAGCAATCGGAGTTGTGCGTTTTTCGTGCGCGGCTTCGGCTGCGCACTTTTTATGAGGGGATAAAAAGATGAAATGTGAAAATTATTTTTGCATTTACGAAAAAAACGGATCCTGTACTTTAACGGAAATAACGTTGAATATCTCCGGCGCTTGTGACGATTGTATTTATCCGTCGCTCAATGAGGCATATTTAACCCGTGAAAAGCAAAAACTCTTAAAACACTACGAAGAGCAAGAGAAAAGGGATTAAATGGAAGTTTTCAGTATAGAGGAATTCGTACCTGCTTGCTGACCATTTGTTAAGAAAGATAGACAGTGCGGTAGATTTTACACATATATAATGTCTACTGAATAAATGCCGACACGCCGTCGGCATTTATGAAAAAGCGTTTATAA
>LXOW01244801.1_pt1 | contig 12441 bp, 17 predicted proteins | sample 1368591 | NCBI WGS metagenome assembly LXOW01 (sample SAMN04884650, study PRJNA319009) | bovine gut metagenome | isolation source: Cow rumen | host: Bos taurus | place: Italy: Legnaro (PD) | collected 2014-07-09
CACCCTCAAGCATATTGGCGGAGCCAAGCCGGAAGACCTGCACCGCCTGCTGCCAGAAGAGTGGACGGAGTAATCAAACCAATCACAAAATCAACAAAACAAAGCATAAACAATCCATCACCGCCACCAACCGGCCGGTGACCTCAACAGTCCCTTTTCGCAAGGGGGCTTTCACCGTAAACTTACAGAGTTAGTGGTGAGTTTAGAGTTTCAGGTTTCAGGTTTCAAGTGGCTTAGTAGCTCAATAGGGTTATAAGGAGTTTAAGGGGAAGGCAATAAAAAAGAGAAATTCTCGTTAATGATAAAAAAAATCAGTTGGCAAGGATTCCGATTTCGAAAAAAATCGTATTTTTGCAAACTGTTTTGTGACATGTTTTTTTGAAAAATAGTATCAAAACAAAAAACATNNAACCTGTTGAACATCAAGTTTATCGGAACACGTTCCTGAAGGACGTGCGTGTTGCCGTTGAATTTCGGAAAGTTGAAGAAAAAGACGCTGACAAGGCTAAACTTCAACGTTTTTTCGACCAGTTTCATGGCGCAGGTATAGAGTCAAGCGATTTTTTGGCAAAGGGGGGCATAAATGTTTTCTCTAACGACCAAAATGTGGGTTTGAGTTTCGGAATGAACTATGCCGAGGTGAAACTGAGCACTCCCGCATATACGTCATTTGATGCGGCAATGCCGTTTTGGAACATGTTGACAGGATATCTTGAAGCTCTTGGAGTGAAAACAGTGGTGAGAATGATGGTTCGTAAATACAGTGCTTTGTATTTCAAGAGCGATAATGAGGATTATGATGTGCGCGATTTGATGAGCGAGGTGTTTTGCAAGGATTTGATGAAACTGATACCTACAACGCCTGGAACATACAAGGCATTGAGTGGTATGGAAAAAACATGGACAGCGAGGGATGAGGAGAACGGGACAGTGTTTAATGCCGTATTTGGCATCAAAAAATCTGACAGCGTAGGTAAAAGCGACCATTTGACATTGGTCACGTCAATAGAAACCGACGGAGATGGTTTTGACGCTGATGAGGTGATAGACAGGGCTCAGGCATATAACAAGATTCTGTTCGATGCATTCCATTGGTGCGTAAAAAAAGAGATAATTGAAAAAATGCAGTAACGACAATGAAAAAAACCTTATATACAGCACAAACATTTACCATGCGCGCTGCCTTTATGAAAAAGTTGCGTACAGGAGCGATGATTACGTTCATGTTTACGGCAACGATAGCAAGTGCGACGCCTGTGGAGCGTTATGAGGTAATGCGCGATAATGTGGCAACTGAAACCATTGCCACAGTTCCTGCCAAAAGTACCCAAACCAAGAATAGCATACCGGTTGAAATTCTTGCCGACAGTTATTCGGCACTTGGCTTCAAGACGATGCAGGCATACGACCGCTTGGTGGAACGTTGCCCTCAGGCTACGGAGATGGAACCCGTGATGCGTTTCGTGACCGAAGGCATAGGAGATGTCGATGCAGAGCGTGTGGTGATGGATTGCGACCTGGAAAACAAGGTGCTCAACGTGTCGTACAAACTGCATGACGATATGCTGCTGTCGGTTTCAAAGCCGCTTGAAACAATGGACGACGCATTCGTGATGTTCAATGTCTATCACGGTCGCGATTTGCTGTTGTCGGACAGTGCCAGCATAGAATTGCTGTCGGAATACATCCACGACGTGGAGGAACGTATCAAAGAGTTGGCGTAGGGGATGGCAAAACCGCAATATCCGACCGAAATTCTGCCAAAGGAAGGCTGGCGGCAATGTATCTGCACCCAAGAGTTGCTGGATAGTTGTCCTGAGGCCATGTTGGGTCGTAAGTTGGATGGCACAAAAGAGCAGTGTATCAACCCTGATGATGGCAGCATTTACTTGAGCGTACTGCCCGTGGGCAGTATCCCCAATCTTTCATGTAGCCTGTTGGGAACTTTCTTTAAGGTTGACCATCTGCATTTCCTGCCTGACAATGAGGGCAAAGCCCCATGGAAAGAGGGAACGGCGGTGGATGAGGACATGCTTCGCGAAGAAAACTACAACCATTACCCTGATGTTACCGTTGTGGGTTGGAAAGTTAAAGATGTGGTGGGGAAGAAATTGCCCTATAACCGTGTCTTCGACAAGCAGAAACTCTACAACGAATTCAAGAAGGCATCAGAGGGTTCTGCGGAGTTGCGCAAGGTGGTGGTTTATCTTGATGCATGGGAGGATTTGAAAGCCAACCCGGCCAATGCGAAACAAAGAATAGCGGAATTGGAGGGGGAGGCCCGTGTGAACCATGCCCCGACAATGCTGAACTATTGGCATTTCACCATTGATGTTTATCCTGCCGAGGGTGACATGAACCCATTGAAGAACGCGAGCGACGGCTGGCGCAGGAACTTGGCGGCAAACCTTTGCGACTTCTTGCGGCGTTGCTATGAAATCATCGCTGACGACAATCAGGTGGCAGCGGTTGAAGACGAGACCTTGTGGGTCAAGGAGTAATTACCCAAACAAGACAATTTTAATTTTGTTTTAAATATGAAAAGAGCATTGATCACTGGTGCTCTTTTAAAGTTTATAGTTTATAGTTTAAAGTTTAGAGTCAGTGGAAAGTTGAGAGTTTTAAGTTGAAAGAGAAAAATAACAACTAAATACATAATAACAATGAAGAGAGCTTTAATTACTGGAGTTACGGGTCAAGATGGCTCGTATTTGTCAGAATTTTTATTGGAAAAAGGTTACGACGTGCATGGCATCATCCGTCGTAGTTCGGTGGATTTCCGTGAGCGCATCGCCCACCTCGANNTTAAGGTTTACACAATTTTCAAATTTGTGGCAGCTGTGTGAAATAATTTGTGTATTTTTGCACACGGAAAAAAAAGAGAAGAATTATGAATGCCGAGAAGATAATCAATATGTTAGGCTATTTTGCGCAACGGCAGGGCAATGGGACTATCAACTGCATGAAGGCTTACAAGCTCATGTGGCTGGCTGACCGCTACCACCTGCGCCAGTATGGCCGCACCATTTCTGGCGACCGCTATTTTGCCATGCAACACGGTCTTGTGCCCTCGGATGCCAAAAACATTGTTGAGGGTGAGACCCCTCGACATGTGGTGATTGAAGATGGCAAGCCTTCCGGCATCAATCACGACCACGGCAGCTACACTTTCAGCTATACCCAACCTGTTAACAACGGCCTCTTCTCCGACAGCGATCGTGAGGTGCTCGACCTTATTTGGCGTACCTATGGCAGCATGACACAATGGCAACTTTCTGACTTGTCGCACCTCTCGCCTGAATGGAAACAAAGCGAGGCACAGCTTGCCAACGAGAGCGGAAAGAACAGCGTGAGTGTTGACACAGACCTTTTCTTCGAGAATTTTGACGACGGCCACGGTCTCTTCCTTGACCCTGTTGACAAAATGGCTGCCGCCCGCGATTTCTATCACCTTTTTAACCGCTAAACAGCTCAACGGATGGATTTGCCTATTGCGCTGCTCGAAGAGCTTGTTGCCGAAGCCGAAATATACTATTTCGGCAAAGATGCCGCTATCGGGGTACTGTCTTTCGCCAAATGTGGGTAACGGATTCCGGGTGCTGACTTTCGTCAACTGCAATCTTTAAATATATACCATGTTCAATCTTGACAAGTTTATGGTTCGATAAACTACTTTGACATGCTCAGTATGAATCAATAATTATAGAATATAAACTACAATATAATATGTTCAATTTAGACAAGTTTATAGCTGACTCGGTGACGTATCGTCCCGTCAGCATGTTTAAAGCCGATATTGAGGCTAATAAGGAAACCTTGACACGTGAGATAAAAGGAAAGAAAGTGTGTGTGATAGGTGGTGCTGGAAGCATTGGTTCCAGCTTCATCAAGGCAGTGCTGCGCTTTGAGCCTAAGAGCGTGGTGGTGGTTGACCTCAACGAGAACGGACTGGCAGAGCTGGTGCGTGATGTGCGCTCGACCAACGGCCTCTATGTGCCGGATGAGTTCCGCTGCTACACGCTGAACTTTGCAGACCCTATCTTTGAGCGCATCTTCCGTGAGGAGAAGGGCTTTGACATTGTGGCCAATTTCTCTGCCCACAAGCATGTGCGCTCGGAGAAAGACCGTTACAGCGTGCAGGCTCTCATTGAGAACAATGACATCAAGGCCAAAAAATTGATGGATCTGCTGACGATATATCCTCCGAAGCATTTCTTCTGCGTTTCGACCGACAAAGCGGCTAACCCAGTCAATATCATGGGCGCATCGAAACGCATCATGGAAGACTTGGTGATGGCCTACAACAAATACTTCAAGGTGACGACAGCCCGTTTCGCGAATGTGGCTTTTTCTAATGGCTCTTTGCCGGACGGTTGGATTCAAAGACTCCAAAAGAAGCAACCGCTGGCAGCTCCAAGCGATGTGAAGCGTTACTTCGTGTCGCCTGAGGAGAGCGGACAGATTTGTATGCTGGCTTGCATTCTGGGCAACGGTGGCGAAGTGTTCTTCCCGAAACTGGGCGAAGACCAGATGCTCACCTTCAGCAGCATCTGCGACAAATTCGTCACCGCCAACGGCTTAGAGAAGAAAGAATGTTCTTCAGATGCCGAGGCAAAGCAATATGCCNNGTCTCCCCTAAAGGGGGAGATTTAGAGGGGGCTTATCCTGTTGTTTACTTCAAGAGCGATACTACGGGTGAGAAGGCTTACGAGGAGTTCTACATCCCGGGTGAGCGCATCAACATGAACCGCTTTATGGCACTGGGTGTGGTGGAGGAAACCACCCGCAGGCCTATGCCGGAGGTGAACGCTTTCTTCGAGAAACTGGAAGGACTGTTTGCCAAAGAGGACTTCACCAAGGCTCAGGTGGTGGAAGCCATCAAGGAGTTCATCCCCAACTTCGAGCATGAGGAGAAGGGGAAGAATTTGGATCAGAAAATGTAGATAGTTGACAATTGATAGTTTAGGAGGTTTAGGAGGTTTAGGAGGTTTGCCTCCTTTAACCTTCTAAACCTGGTAAATCTACTAAACCCTGTAAACTTTCTAAACTTATAACCATATAACCCAAAAAAGTTCAAGGAGATTCCGGGTCAAGCCCGGAATGATGGTGATGAACCCCAAAAAAAGGGCCGGTGCAGAGATGCATCGGCCTTTTTTTATGCTTTATATGATGGATTATGGCCAGAAAAAATCAGCCGTTTTTGAAAAAAAAATTGAAAATGGCTGAGTTTTTTCCTGCGGTATGGAAATAATTTCGTACTTTTGCACCGTCAAAATATGAATTTTATGGCATACGGAAGCATTATTGGACGTCAGGAAGAGATCAAGAAACTGGAACGTTTTCTGAAGAGTGAGAAGTCGGAGTTTGTGGCAATCTACGGACGCAGACGTGTGGGTAAATCGTATCTAGTGGAGGAGGTCTACCGGGACAAGATAGCGTTCCGGGCTATTGGCTCGTATATCAAGGATAAGGATGAGCGCACGTACAAGCAGATTCAGTTGGACCACTTCTACGAGAGCCTGCTGGACTGTGGTATGCCGGAGGATACACCGCGACCGACGGGCTGGCGTGAGGCATTCCGCCTGCTGAGGAAATATTTGGAGGGGCTACGCACGAAGCGTCGGGTGGTCTTCTTGGAGGAGTTGTTTGGGTAGCTGAGCTATGTTGTGAATATAGGGGCAGGTGCTTGGGCATAGGCCTTTTTTACATGCCAAACTGTTAATAGACGAATCCGAATAGCCAAAGAGGGATTTTGTTGCCAAAACCTATTTCTATGCCGTCGGCAACAACATAACTGTCGGGCAAGTCGGCTATTTGGGCAAAACCTTTCCCCTTGCCTCCAACCTCAAAGATGAGCCTGCCATCCACTTGCAAGTCGCCCTGCTTGGCATACTGTATTGTGTGATTATACGACATCATAGCCGAGAAGAAGGACTCGCGAGCAGTACCTGCATCAGCAGTGGAACCAAGGGCATGCATCAGATTGGTGTTGTTGAAGAGTATTTTGTCAGGTTTGCCCAACGCTTTGAGTCCTTTGTTGTCGGCATGGAGCTGGCGGATGAGGGCTGCACGTTCGAGGAGGGAAAGCAAGTGGATAAGCTGGTTGCGGGTGGTAGAAAGCATGGCGCACAAGTTGGCAATATTGGGTGTAAACGGCGCTGACTGTGCAAGAATCATCAGCAGTCGCTTGGCTTTCTGGAGGGTTTCGTACTCAATCTTCTCAACAGCGGGGATGTCGTTTTCGATAACTGTGGAGACCACTTGCTGCAAGCGTTCGAAGTAGCTTTCCTCTGAACCTGTTTCGAGGAAGAAAGGATAGTAGCCCACACGTATATATTTCTCGTAATTTGGGAGAACCTTTATTTTTGCGGTGATGGAGGATGCCAGTTGCATGTGGTTGTTAAGGATTTCCGCTAGGGAAAGGACAGGCAGTTGGGCGGTACTGGTGATGTCTAAATACTCCCGAAATGACAGACCATGAAGCATATAGATACGCAATCGACGGGAAAGGTCACCTTCAGCATGGTCGATTTCAAGCAAGGAGGAGCCTGTGAAGACAATATGGAGTTTGGGATAGTCGTCATAAATGTTCTTTAGTTCACGTATCCATGTCGGGTATTTGTGAACTTCGTCGAGGAACAGGTGGGTGACACCATGTGTATAGAGATATTCTACCAGATCCGAGAGGGAATTGGAACTAAACCAAATATTGTCGAGGGAGACATAGAAAGCCTGTGAGCGGTCTGGAAAACTCAGTTTGATGTGCTGGAGCAGCAGGGTGGTCTTTCCTACTCCCTTAGCACCCTTGATGCCAATCAGTCGTTCGCTCCAGTCGATGCTGGAGTATAGATAACGGAGATAATTGGTTTGGGTCTCCTCCAGACGCCGGTTGTAGGCTAAAAATAAAGCTTCCATATCTGTATCTTTTCAGTTGTTTTTACGGGTGCAAAGATACAAATTATTTCTTTACAAGGAAAGAAAAACAATAAAATAGTTTCTTTACAAAGAAAGATTTTGACTAGATTATGTTCTTTTCAAGGAAAAGTCAATGAGCAAATAGCTGGAGATTATTACAGTTAAAACCTTATAGTACGATAATTCTATATGAAATTTATATTATAACCGACAATGAATATGAAATTGAGAAACATACCCTTCTCGCCTCCTGACATGAGCCTGTGGATTTGGGTGGCATAGTGGCAGACTACGACAGAGTGTATGAGATAGTGGAGAGAAAGAAAGCTTTGTTCCATCCGTCAAATGCGCTGCAAGCTAAAATTGGCCGTATCATCGTTTCCGCCGACTGTTCCGAAAAAGGAGGGCGAGACTTGGAATGAGTTGCTTTATCGTTTGTCGCAATTGTTCTCGCTCCACGGCCAGAGGTGAGGCATTATGTTGATTACTGGACACCCGAGCAGATGCACGTGTTGGATGTACGCCCCGGCATAACTGACCCAGCTTCCATCAAGTTTCGTAATGAGAACGAACTGATGGAACAAGCAGAAGACCCTGAAAAGTACTACATTGAGGTTATTATGCAGGAGAAAATCAAGCTCTACCTTGAATACGTGGAGAACCACTCCTTCTGGGGTGACATAGGCTTGATTTTTAAGACGTTTTGGACGATAGTGAAAGAACGATAATAAGCAAAAAAGCTAACGGACACCGGTCTTTACGCGCAGCCGGTGCCGCGACGGGGCGGAAGGGTCAATCCACACAGCCCATACCGCCCCTTTTTTTCTGGTTCATGGTTCATGGTTAGCGGTTCATGGTTAGCGGTTAGTGGTTAGGGAATGCGGATTTTGAAATATTATCGACTGTGTGAAATAATTTGTGTATTTTTGCAATTTGAAAAAAGACAATATGGCATTCGAGAAAAGGAATCATATCAAGGTGTTTGTGTCATCTACGGTGTATGACTTCGAGCCGCAACTCGACGTGGTTTACGGCATGCTTGACGGTTTCGGATACGACGTTATGATGTCGCACAAAGGCACAGTACCTTTGGACAGCAAACTGTCGAATGTAGAGAATTGACTGAAGGGTGTGGAAGGCTGCGATGTGTTCCTTGGCTTTATCAGGCCGTTGGTCGGCAGCGGTATTCTCGACCATACGCAGCCGTCAATTACCGAACAGGAGTTTGAGGTGGCCTACCGTGTGAATATGCCCCGCTTTGTGCTGGCCGACTACCGTGTTGTGTTTGCCCGCCAGTTTTTGAGCATGATGAAAATACCTGTTGCAAACGTGCCATATTCGGTGGAAAAAGGCGGCAAGGAAAGGCCTAACCGAGTGGCGCATGCCGCATGTATCGACATGTACAACACTGCCGTCAAAAACAACGTGTATCCGCTGACTAGCCGGAAAGGCAATTGGGTGCAGGAATACAAAAACCAGCAGGATATACAGATGCACATCGAAGCCCAGTTTAAAGATCCGGAACGTATCAGACAATTGATGGAGAATCATGGATAGCCCCACTTTCATAGAAAACCTGCTCGTTCAGAAAGGCGATTTCAGCCTCTCAACCTTTGCTGCCTACGATGCCGAGAGGGTGATGGAAACGGTATGTGCATTCCTCAACAACCGTGGAGGATGGATAGTGATAGGCATTGACGGCAAACGGACGCTTACCGCTGTTGATGTGCAAGAAACGGTGGCCGACATTCAAATGAGGGCGGCATCGCTAATCAAACCTTTGCCGCTACTTTATGTGCATGAGGAGCCATACAAAGAAGGCGAGGTTGTGCTGCTGACTGTGATGAAGGGCGGACTGCCGCCATATTCCTATAAGGGACGCTATTATGTGGAACAGTCCGGTGTGGCGACGGAACCCAACAGGGATGACATCAGTATCCTGTTGCGCAACTCTTCGTTGGCTTCCAATTGGGAGCGGGCCACTCATGTGGATGCTGAATGGGACGACTTGGATGAGAATCTTATGGCCCAAGTTGTGAAATCAGGCCATGATAACGATAGGCTTGGCAAGGAAACCCAAACCGCTGAGGCTCTGCTGGGAGGGCTGGGTCTGAAGGACATCGGCTATGTGAAAAACGGGGCCGTGGCATTGTTTGCCCAAAATACCGAAGCATTGCTGCATCAATGTCGCCTGAGGATACAGGTGATGCTGGGAGGCAAGTCGGCCAACCATTATGAAGACACTTGCGAATTGAAAGGCAACCTTTTCTGCCTGCTCGACCAAGTACACGACTACTTTGTACACAGACTGCCCATGGCAAGCGCATTTTCAGATACCGACTGGGATAGGAAGAATAGTGTTGCTTTTCCGCTTGACGTTGTGGACGAAGCTGTTACGAATGCCCTGATTCATCGTGATTTCGGTGATGTGTCGGATGAAGTTCTTGTCTATATCTATGCTGACCGCATGGAGGTGATTAACCCGGGCGAGATGCCCAGGGATTTGGTGAGAAAGAAATATGAGGTGCTGCCTCATATCTCTACGCCACGCAATCCGCTGATGGCCGAGATTTTCTTCATCGCCGACAAGATGGAAAAAACAGGCCGCGGCATGAAATTGATACACGACGGCATGGAAGCCTTAGGCGTCAGGTTGCCGGAATGGGAAAGCAGGAACGGTCGCACCAAGCTGACAGTGTATCGCACCGCTTTTGTCAGGAAACTGAACGGAAGGATAGCGGCTTTTATGTCCACTCGGAAAGTAGGTGAAGTGTTCACCAAGAAGGATTATATGGCTTCGGTGCCTGACATGACCGAGGCCACTGCCAAGAAAGACCTGGCCCTGATGGTTGACGGGCGGCTGTGCCGAAAAGAAGGTGCAGGTCCGTCTTCTCATTATGTTGTTTTGGATAAAAAGTAACCGATTTTATCCAAATGTTATTGTAAGTATTTGATTTATTATCTTATTTATATTCTAAAGCACTATGTGTGTATTATCCGATAATCGGATAATATAATGTAATAATTCCAACATAGTATTGGTTTGTAAGTTTACGGTGAAAGCCGTCTTGTGAGGTTTAGGGGGGAGGTGATTTTTTAATTGATAATTGATAATTGACAATTGATAGTTGAGAGTTTAGGAAGTTTAGGAGGTGTGAAAAAGTTTAGAAAGTTTAGGAGGTTTAGGAGGTTTACCTTCTTCAACCTTCTAAATCTGGTAAACCTACTAAACTTATCCCCCTCTCACCCTGTAAACTTTCTAAACTTTGTAAACCTTCTAAACCCTGTAAACCCTTAACCCCTTCTAAACTTCCTAAACTTTGTAAACCTTCTAAACCAATTACCCCTTCTAAACTTCCTAAACTTATAAACCTCCTAAACTTACAACCCACAAACCATGTAACCCAAAAAATAAACGACATGAACCAAACAATAACAACCCGTCTGAAAGAGTTTATCGAAGCTGAGGCCCGCTCATGCTCCATGGATCCCGGCTGCATCACGCCAGAGTATGTGTATAGGATGTGGGGAGGGACGGTAGCATTAGAAGATATTGAAGAAGCGATGAACGTCTGCAAAAAAGAACTGCTAAATGAGCGTTAAAGGATTTTTGAGCGGAGTGTGGCAGTTCTGCAGTTACTTGTTCTGGCCAAGGTGGGGCGCTCATAAAGTTGATAGTTGATTGTTTAGAGTTTATAGTCAGTTAATAGTATGATAGTAGATAAGAATATATTAAACGAATTATCAGCCCAAGCCAAGGCCAACCCACGACTGAGGCAGGCGATGGACTTGCGAAACAGCCCTGAAGACCTATCGCAAAGGATGCTCAATGCGCTAGAGCCCGGAACGGTGTTGCCTATCCATAGACACCATGCCTCCTCGGAAACCGTAGTTTTACTCCGAGGAAAGATAGAGTGGATTTTTTATGATGACAACGGCAACGAGACGGAACGTGTCACTTTGGATGCAAATGGAGACCCAAGGATGATTAACGTAGAGCGTGACCGTTGGCATTCATTGGTATGTTTGGAAAGCGGTTCTGTCTTGTACGAGAGCAAGAATGGAAAGTATGAGCCACTGGCGGAGGATGAGATGATTTTGACAATTGACAATTGAGAGTTTAGGAAGTTTAGGAGGTTTAGGAGGTTTAGGAGGTTTAAGGTTTGTTTTTAGGGAGCGCAATAAAAGCAAGGAAGAAATTGTTAATATATTTGCGAAGTTAGACAAAAAATGTCTATCTTTGCAGGCGAAATATTGACAATAAAATGGCAAGCATAGCAAGCTGGATATACGACAAGCCGCTCAGAGGCCACTACACCTTCACGCACGACGAGGTGGCCCAGGCGTTCCCCGACATGAATTGGTATGCCTGGAAAGCGGTTCTGTCTTGTACGAGAGCAAAAATGGAAAGTATGAGCCGCTTGGGGAAGGATGATGTACTCTTGCTTTAATATCTTTGCTGAATAATAATATCGTAAAAATGAAAACAATAACATTTCGCTATTTCGATGTGGACTATGCAGGTCTCACTTCTTCCAGTTCATTGGTGGCTCGGTTAATAGGCAAATTATCTTCAACTGCCGCTGAAAGAATGATGGCTATCAACAAACAAGAATCAGACAAATCAGACCTCATTTCTGAGTACGGCAACGTGGACAAAGGTAAGATGGTTACAGGGGCTTGTTTGCGCATAGTAAATAGCAAGGAGGTGCCAATCATCACAGAAGACATGCTGAAGCAGAACCAGTTTAAGGTGAGCAGCATCAACGTGAATGCCAAGGATAAAGAAAAGACTTGTTTGGATTACTTCTACTTCTGCCTATCTAACACGAAACTGATTGTGACGCTCGACTCAAGATGTGGCATTAACCGTTTTGAGACCTATATCAACTGGTTGCTGAACACTAAGGAAACTGGCGAAATAATCAGTTTCACGCCCACTGTGGACGAAGAGAAAATTTCAGCATCAGACATCAAGAAGATAACCATCAACAATTCATACGAGATAACCCCTATGAAGGGAGAAAACCAAGAGAATAGCGTGAAAACGAAGATGGTTAACCTGACTAATGATATTCTTAAAAATCTGTTTTCGGAAACAGATACATTTCAGGAACTGATGGAAGCCAACATTTGCTCGGCTAATTTGGTGATAAAATTCTCGAAACCCAGAGGGATGGATGAGGACGAATATAAGCGCAAGACAGCAGGTGCTATCCTGAAACCGATGGAAGACCCTGACGGTGTACGCTTCACATCCAATGGAAAAAAGATCTCAGGTTCTCAGATTTTAAGAACGGAGACCGTTGAGGTGGATAGTGATGAAAATGGTGCCATATCAGAACAAGAGGTGTATCAGAAGATGATACAAAAACTAAAGCAGGAAAAATAACCATGAAAAGAGTTCTCGCATATTTGGTGTTTTCCATTGTATTGGCTGGTGTATTATCGGCTTTTACGCCTATTGGTGTGAGCAACGATGTGTTGAATACCATATACACTGTTGCTGGTGTGATATTCTCGGTG
>LXOW01369457.1_pt1 | contig 12441 bp, 15 predicted proteins | sample 1368591 | NCBI WGS metagenome assembly LXOW01 (sample SAMN04884650, study PRJNA319009) | bovine gut metagenome | isolation source: Cow rumen | host: Bos taurus | place: Italy: Legnaro (PD) | collected 2014-07-09
GTCAGATCCAAGTCCGAAAAGATCATTGCCGATCTTTTGTACAGACTCAAGATCCCGTATCAGTACGAGTCGAGCCTGATATTGGACGGGAAATATATCGTTTATCCCGACTTTATGATGCTGGATGTTAAAAAGCGGCGGACAGTTTACCTGGAGCATTTCGGATTGCTGTCTGATTCCGTGTATGCCTTGAAAGCGCTGAAAAGGATAGGTGTGTATGAAAAGAACGGGATCATTGCCGGAGACAACTTTATTATTTCGCTGGAGTCCGGCGAAAGCCCCCTTGATATCAAACTGCTGGAGAAGAAAATCCGAAAGATGATAGATATTAATTAGCACGGTTAAAACTATGGTAAAATAATAAGAACAGATCAGGAGGGTGCGATATGCCTCAGGTAAAGGAGCATCCGTTTCGTACGGTGAATAAGATGATAAAGAGCGGAACTTATCCCTCCGTTATTTTGCTGTACGGAAAAGAGCGCCTTCTGGTAGACTGGGCTCTGCGTTCCATCGAAAAGGCTGTGGTCAACCCGATGACGAAACAGCTCGATTATTCTGCATTCAGCGAAAAGGAAGATGATGTCGCTGCAATAATTGCGGCATGCGAGACCCTGCCTTTCATGTCGGAAAAGAAAATGGTCGTATTAAAGGACCTGGCTCCCGAACAGATCGCCCCTCTTGCCGATTATATATCGGACATGCCGGATACGACACTGCTCATCATCGTGACCGACAAGCCCGATAAGAGAAAGCCCTTATATAAAAAGACAGAAAAGATAGGGCTCTGCTATGATTTCAGCGAGCTTGATGAGGCGACCCTTTACACCTGGGCGCAGAAACGCTTTGCTGCCGCAGGAAAGGATATCTCAAGGACCGAGCTCCTGCGCTTTGCGAACGAGGCGGGCTATTACAACAAAGAGCTTAACTACGGGCTTTACAATTTCGAAAACGATATCAAAAAGGCTTTAAGCTATTACGATAAAAAAGAGATCACATGCGAGGATCTGCTCTTCCTCTCGTCCCATGACGAGGACAGCAATGCCTTCAGGCTGCTGGATGCTGCCTTTTCCGGAAAGAAGGATGAAGCCCTGTCTCTTCTTGATGTATCTATCAAGAGCGAACAGCCTTCAAAACAGCAGGGCAAGATACTGCAGTTCCACGGGCTTCTGTGCTCTCAGCTCGAGCTGATGGTCGAGGCGCGTGAGCGCCGGGAAAAGGGCCAGACCCAGGCTCAGATAGCGGAAGAAAGCGGATATAATTCCTACCGTCTCAAAAAAGCCGTCGAGGCATCGGAAAGGCTTACGACCAAAAGGCTCAAGGCTGCGCTTTCCGGCTGCTACCGGATAGAAAGTGACATAAAGCAGGGCAGGATGGATCCACGCCTTGCTCTTGAGATGTTTATCGCTAAAATTTAAACCGGGCAGAGAAAACTGATCCGGGTGATCAACCTAGAATAATAAACGACGGGGACAGCAGGTGATATGCCGCTCAGTTGTCCAAAATTACGTATGAACATAAAAAGCCTCAGCAAAACAGAACTCGAAGAGCTGCTTTTATCCTTTGGGGAGAAGCCTTTCCGCGCAAAACAGATACGCGAGTGGATATTAAAGGGCGCGGCATCCTTCGATGAGATGACCAATCTTCCGAAAGCTTTAAGGACAAGGCTTTCGGACATTTGTGTTTTTGAAAGCCTTAAGATCGAAAAGGAACAGATCAGCACTGACGGGACGAGGAAATACCTCTTTAAGGCGCCGGACGGGGCCTATATCGAGTCCGTTTTCATGAAATACGAGTACGGGAACTCGGTCTGCCTTTCGACCCAGGTCGGCTGCAACATGGGCTGCCGCTTTTGTGCAAGCACGCTTCTGGGAAAGGAGAGGGATCTTAAAGCCTGGGAGATGCTTGATCAGTATCTGATGATAAAAGGGGCCACGGGAGAAGATCTTTCCCACATAGTACTGATGGGCATGGGCGAGCCTCTTGATAATTACGACGAGGTAAAGGCATTTTTGCAGGAGATACATGATCCCTCAGGCATCAACCTCAGCTACCGCAATATAACGCTTTCCACCTGCGGCATCATACCCATGATAGAGCGCTTTTCGGACGATTTTCCTCAGGTCAATCTTGCGATATCCCTTCATGCCGCAAGCCAGGAGGAACGCCTGAAAATAATGCCGATAGCAAAGGTCTATCCCCTTGATGCCCTTATGGATGCCTGCCGGGCGTATACGGAAAAGACGGGAAGGCGCATAAGCTACGAATATACCCTGATCGAGGGCAAAAATGACAGCGAAAAGGATGCAAAGGCTTTGGCATCTTTACTTCGCGGCCAGCTTTGCCATGTCAACCTGATACCCTTAAATCCGGTAGCCGAAACAGGGCTTTCGGGCACGGACAGGGCCACCGCCAAAATATTCGCCGAAAGGCTCGAAAAGCTTGGAATTCCGGCAACCGTACGCCGCCGCAACGGGGCCGATATAGACGCCGCGTGTGGACAATTAAGGCGGAAAAGCGTATAATAAGTTAACCGATAAAACCTGCAGAAATTGCTTAATATATGAAAGGAGAAAACTGCTATGGTCAAATTACTGGTAGGTCACAAGGGCTCCGGTAAAACAAAGCAAATGGTTGATCTCGCCAACGACAGTTTAGATAAATTAAACGGAAGTGTTGTTTTCATCAATAAGAACCAGAGACTGATGTACGATCTTAAGTATCGTATCCGCGTAGTCTGCATGGAAGACTATGAACTGATCACAAACACTGACGAGTACATCGGATTCATCCTCGGCATCATCAGCCAGGATCACGATATCGAGACCATTTACATCGACAGTCTGCTCAAGCATGCAGATGTAAAGCTCGAGGACCTTCCTGTATTCCTGTCAAGACTCAACGCAACATCGGAAAAATACGGACCTGATTTTGTCGTAAGTCTTTCGGCCGACAAGACAGAACTCGGCGATCTGATCGATAAGTACGAGATCCTGAACTAATGGATATTCTCTTAATNNGCAGAGAACCATCACTTATAGGCGTAAAAAAGGCAAATGCAGTGCTCATTCCCTTAGTCGAAACAGAGCAGGGCGTTTGCCTTTTGTATGAAACAAGATCGGAAAACATCATACAGCCTAACGAGGTATGTTTTCCGGGCGGAAGCGTCGAAGAGGGCGAAAGCCCGAAAGAGGCGGCGATACGCGAGTGCATGGAAGAGCTTGGGGTAAAGAGATCCGACATACGGATGATAGCGCAGAATGACAGCCTGCATCACTACGGCGGAATGATGCTCTATTCTTTTATCGCGGAGCTTAAGACCCGGGACTTTCACATCAATCCCTGCGAGCTTTCCGAGGTCTTTACTATCCCTATCTCGTGGCTGCTTACTCATGAACCGGAAGAATATCTCTTTGAATACACTCCCGCTGTCCCCGACGGTTTTGATATGTCGGTCTTCGGGATAGAGGGTAAATATAACTGGAGACAGGGTCACCACAGGATCATCGTATGGAAGTACGGTGAGCATTACCTCTGGGGCCTTACCGCTCTTCTTACGGAAAACTTTCTTAAACTGATAAGGTAAGCAAATGGTATCACTCTTTGAGATCTTCAAAACATTTTTCAAGATCGGCGCCTTTACCATAGGCGGCGGCTATGCCATGCTGCCCCTGGTGCAGGACGAGGTCTGCACGAAAAAGCAGTGGGTATCTGAGGACGAATTCCTTGACATCATTGCGATAGTGAATTCTCTTCCCGGTATGCTCGCAACGAACAGCTCGGGTTTCATAGGCTACCGCCTTCGCGGCGTGGTGGGATTTATCGTGGCTATACTCGGCTGCATCACTCCTTCCATAGTCATCATACTTATACTTGCAACAGTATTTACCGCAGTAAGCGACAATGCCTATGTCCAGGCCTTCTTTACCGGAGTCAGGCCCTGCATAGTCGTGATCATGGCGAATGCGGTATATAAGCTCGGGAAAAAGGTCGACTTCAAACAGACCTATAATCTGATCGCTCTTATAGTCGCCTTTGTTGCCATCGCATTCTTCGGCGTTACATCGCTGTATCTTGTTATACTTGCGATCATCGTTTCGCTCATCATGTTTGCTGCAAAGGCAAAGAACAAGGTAGAGGAGGGAAATCATGATTCATAATCCTCAGCTCGTCCTGACACTTTGTCTTACATATATAAAGATCTCCCTTGCGGCCTTCGGAGGCGGTTATGCCGCTGTAGGCCTTGCCCAGCAGGAGGTCGTTGAAAAACTCGGCCTTATCACGCCCGAGCAGTTCATGGATATAGTCGCGATCGCCGAGATGACCCCGGGTCCCATCGGCATCAACTCTGCGACCTTCATAGGCTATATGGTAGACGGAGTTCTTGCCGGCATACTCGCAAGCCTCAGTTTCGTCATAGTTCCGGCCTGCATGGTGCTGCTTTGCGCGATACTCTTTGAAAAGGTAAAAAACGATCCCAGGATCAAGGCTGCCGTAACAGGTATACGTCCTGTTGCCATCGCCATCATCGCTGCCGCGGTATTCAAGATCGCAAAGACATCCTTTGCGGATTACTATGCGCTGATACCCTTTGCCGTTGCGGCATTTCTGACTTTCAAAATGAAAAAAGGCCCGATACTCTGCATAATCGTCTGCGGTATCATCGGGATAGTGCTTTATGGCTTCATTATATAAAGGTGACAACTTAAAAGTAATGGAAAGCCTTCAGGAGGGCACGATAGATTTCATCTATCTTGATCCTCCTTTTTTCAGTGAGTCCGATTATTATTCGGGCAAGCTCTCCGGAAAAAAGAAGCTCTTCGAAGACCACTGGGACGGGATAGATGACTATCTTTCCTTCCTGCGCCCGAGGCTGACCCAGATGCGCCGCCTTCTTAAAGACTCCGGCCTTATCTCCGTTCATCTCGACTGGCATGCCGTGCATTATGTAAAAGTGCTGATGGATGAGATCTTCGGCTACAACAGATTCGTGAACGAGGTCATCTGGTGCTATAAAAGCGGCGGGGCAAGCAAGAAAAGCTTTGCCAGAAAGCACGACAATATACTGATATACAGCAAGACTAAGGATTATTATTTCGCCCCGCAGAAGGAAAAGTCATATAACAGGGGCCTTAAGCCTTATCACTTCAAGGGCGTTGAGGAATTTCAGGATGAAGTCGGCTGGTATACCCTGGTCAATCAGAAGGATATACTGAACATTGATATGGTCGGGCGCACTTCAAAGGAAAGAACGGGCTATGCCACCCAGAAACCCGAGGCGCTGCTGAAAGTCCTGCTTAAGTCCTGCTGCCCGGAAGGGGGCCTTGCCGCTGATTTCTTTGCGGGCTCCGGCACTCTGGGCTCTGCGGCGCATGATATGGGCTGTGATTTCATACTTTGCGACGATAATGAGGACGCAATAAAAACTATGAAAAAACGTTTTGAAACGCTTGACATAAGCTGTTTTGAAGCATAAAATAATCGGGTATTCAAGCAGAAGTTCCGCTTCTCACCTTCAGCAAATGCGAAAAGGTCGATAGAGTAAAAACACGCGATGCGTTTTTATAGCGGGGCTTTATGCGCCCGCTCTTTTTTTTAATCTTGGAGGTACAAGACAATTAGCAAAGAAGCTCTGATAAACGAAGAGATTCGTGCAAAGGAAGTCAGACTGCTCGACAACGACGGAAACATGATAGGCATCGTTTCCAGAGAAGAAGCACTCGAGAAGGCAGCCGAGGCTAATCTTGACTTGGTGAACATTTCACCCAATGCTGCTCCGCCGGTATGCCGCATAATGGATTACGGCAAGTTCCGCTATGAACAGCAGAAAAAGGATAAGGAAGCCCGCAAAAAACAGAAGACCATGGAGGTCAAGGAGATCCGCCTGGGCATCTTCACAGAGTCCAATGATCTTAAGACCAAAGCTGTTACCGCTGCCAAGTTCCTTGAAGGCGGCGACAAGGTCAAAGTAAACATGCGATTCCGCGGACGTGAGATGGGCTATGTCGATAAGGGCAAGGAAGCTATGCTTAAATTTGCCGACATGCTCAAGGATTACGGCAAGCTCGAAAAGAATCCGCAGCTCGAGGGCCGCAATATGTCTTTAACCATCACCCCATTTACAGAAAAAGAAAAGGCTGCTAAAGCTAAAAAAGCACAGGAGGAAGAATAATGGGCAATAAAGTTGCAAAAATGAAATCCCACAGAGGAGCTATGAAGAGATTCAAGCTTACCGGAACAGGTAAGGTTTCCAGACATAAGGCTTACAAGAGCCATATCCTTACTAAGAAGACACCGAAGAGAAAGAGAGGACTCCGTCAGGGAACTACTCTTACTCATGCAGATCAGAAGAGAATCAAGTCAGTTCTCATCGGTAAATAGGCTAAGGAGGTATAGAAAATGGCAAGAGTTAAAAAGGGCACAGTAGCTCACAGAAAACATAAGAAAATCTTAGATCAGGCAAAGGGTTATTACGGCTCAAAGCACAAGATCTTCTCCGCAGCTAATCCGGCTGTTATGAGAGCTCTTCGCAGTGCACAGATGGGCAGAAAGCTCAAGAAGAGAGAATACAGAAGTCTTTGGATCGCTCGTATCAACGCTGCAGCAAGAATGAACGACATTTCTTACAGCAGACTTATGGACGGTCTTAAGAAGGCTGACATCGTTATCAACAGAAAGATGCTCTCCGAAATGGCTATCCATGATCCCGCAGGATTCTCTGAAATGGTAGCAGCTGCAAAGGCAGCACTTAAGTAATTTAAGAATAAACTCCGCCCGGCATATCACCGGGCGGTTTTGCTGTAACGATGCGGAAGCGTTCCGCGCAGAAAAATATGGCGATAAAATATTTCGAAGAATTCAATATCGAAGCAGGCTTTACCACAAAAGACGAGGGTGACGGGCCCGATATCCGTGATGCCATGGCAAAAGATGCCGAAAAAAACGGCGGCCTCGTTGTCCGGGCAAAACAGGTCCACGGAATAGATGTATGCATCATAGATGAGGAGGCCTTGCAGGACGCCCCCTATGTTGAGATCGATGACTGCGACGGGCTGCTCACGAACTTAAAGAATGTTACCCTTACAATGTCACATGGTGACTGCATACCCGTTTATGTATATGACCCCAAAAAGCATGTCATAGGACTTGCCCATGCGGGCTGGAGGGGAACTGCCGACTGTGTGGTATCCGCTCTCATTTACTGGATGACAGAAGAATACAAGTGCAGCCCCAAAGACATCCACGCCGTTGTCGGCCCCGGGATAGGCGCCTGCTGCTTTGAGGTGGATGCCGATGTCGTCGATTACTTTACTGACGGCATGCCATGGACAGAGGATTACATGTGGCAGAGATCTGACGGCAAATACCTGGTGGACCTTAAGGGCATCAACTGTGAGCTTCTGGAGATCGAGGGCGTTCCCGCCGAAAACATCAGCATCAGTTCCNNCGGGCATTCAATACAAAAAGCATGCGAACAAATCACAAACAAATGTTTGTTATTTGTTCGCTTTTATGTTACTATAGATACAGAAGTGAAAGAATAACAAGGTGGTAACGGTATGGAAAATCTGAACGAAAGAGAAAAAAGGATACTGGATTTCATGAGAAGCTATATCAAAGAATGGGGATATCCTCCGACAGTAAGGGATATCTGCGCTGCACTTGATATCAACTCTACATCCACAGTACATAAGGCCATAAGCGGCCTTGAACAAAAGGGATATATCCATAAACAGGCCGGAAAACGTCGTGCAATGGATATCGTTGACGAAACAAAGGCCGACAAGACAGAAAGAACAGATGTAGTTGATGTTCCTGTCATCGGACGCATCGCCGCAGGAACTCCTATCCTGGCAGAGGAAAATGTCGAGGATCATTTCCCGCTTCCTGCCCGCTATATCGGAAAGGGCAACAATTTCATGCTGACGGTCCACGGAGAATCTATGATCGAGGCCGGCATCATGGACGGTGACTATGTTCTCGTTGAACAGCAAAGCGATGCAAGAAACGGACAGATCGTTGCGGCTATGATCGATGGTATAGAATCCGAGGCAACAGTCAAGGCATTCTATAAAGAAGGCGATCACATCCGTCTGCAGCCCTATAACAGCAAGATGAGTCCTATCATCGTGAACGACTGCAAGATACTCGGCGTCGTAAAAGGCGTATTCAGATATTTCAATTAACACTTACAATACATAATAAACAGAGCCGGAACGGATAGACCCGTCCCGGCTCTTTGGCATTTTTGTTACATGCAACAATTCGGAATATTTCACGTCTTCTTAAGTAGTATAATAAATAGGTACAGCAACTTAGTTATTTATCATAAAAGGAGATATTTCATCATGAAAAGGATCACAGTCGTTTTACTTGCACTGGTTATGCTTCTCGGACTTGCCGCCTGCGGTAACAGCGGAACGGGCAAAACAGAACCCGAACCCGTGACACCGGATCTTCATATCGACATGGCAGATCTCCCCGTCATAGACGGAGCACTTGCATGCCTGCCGTACTATGAACAGATGACGGCCATCGTTACCGGAACAGAGCTCGATGAGGCAAGACAGCATATCCTGACAAATAATACTCCCGCATCTTTCCAGGAGATCGCAGAAGGAAAAGCAGACCTCATCTTCTGCCTGCACGCATCGGCCGATCAGGAAGCATATGCAAAGGAAAAGGGTGTAACACTTGAATACACACCCTTTGCGAACGACGCTTTCGTATTTTTCGTCAACAAAGATAATCCCGTAAACAATATCACCATGCAGCAGCTGCATGATATCTATGCGGGCAAGATCACCAACTGGAAGGAAGTCGGCGGAAACGATGAACCCATCATCGCATACCAGAGAAACGAGGGCTCAGGTTCCCAGACAGGTCTTTATCAGTATGTGATCGATAAAGACGCAGTCATGGATCCCCCGACAGAGCAGCGCATAGGCGACATGGGCGGCATCATCGATGCTGTTGCATACTATGACAACGCAAAGGGAGCTCTCGGTTATTCGTATCTTTATTTCGTTACCAACCAGCACTTTGACGAGGACATCAAGCTTCTCGCAGTTGACGGCTATGCACCGAACAAGGATAACATCCAGTCGGGCGCATATCCTATGGTGACACAGTACTGCTGCGTTATCAATTCTGAAGAAGCTGCTGACAGCAATGTCCGCAAGATCATAGACTGGTGCGTCGGCGAACAGGGCCAGCTTTTAGCGGAGGAACTCTATTATGTACCTGTTAAATAAAAAGAAAGCTCTCGCTTTCGTTCTTGCTTTTGCAATGGTGCTCGGCCTTGCTGCCTGCGGAAGCGGCAGTGCAGCAGCACCCAAAAAGACCATCAAAAAAGCGGAAACAGTACGCGAGATCACAACAGACTGGGCAGAGGGAAAGGCTGTTTCCAAGGCTGATTCGGGATACAGTATAGTCGAAAATAATATCAGGACTGTTTCGCTTGAAGCAAGCGGCGAGATCGATTCCTACAATTGCCTTGCCATCAGCGGTCTTAAGGACAAGACTGTCGAGGATAAGATCAATGCCGAGATCAAGGCTGTATATGACGAGCTCAACATCTGGGACATCGATCATCTTCCCCCAAGCTACGGTATCGCAGTGATAAAGGATAATTACGATTTCGATCATCCGAATTATACAAGCACTTACTGCACTTCAGGCTATAACAATGCGGATATCTTTTCTGTCCGTATAACTGCCTACGCTAGCTTTTTCCCGAAGGATGATTCAGACGATTATAACAACTATATCTATATGACAAAGTCTGAGTCGATGAACTACNNTTAAAAAAGAGCGAAGCTCTCGAAGAAGGATCCTACAGCTGGGGCTATGATGACATCTGGTTCAAGCAGGTCGGTGAATTCACGGGCCTTACAGAGGATCAGCAGTTCTGGATCAATGACTATGACGGCAGCATCGAGCTGATATTCGACTACCGTCAGCCGTGGGTAAGATCGAGCAGCAATGATTCCGTGCAGTTCTTTACAGTGGATATAGCGGGAGTTTCTGCGCTCGGCCAGCGCTTCAACAACGGCACATCGATCTTTGAAGACGAGACAGAAGTCAAAAAGCTGATCGATAATGACGATTTCGATCCCTATGACAGGGTAGAGGAATATCAGGGAAGCGGTGCGGAGACTATAAAGGGCACGCCTATCAATATCTATCACGAGTATTCATATTACAAATCTATGCCCGAGGAACAGATCGCTTACTTAAAGGGCGATCAGGCCGTAACGGATGAATACATAAAGAATATCACAAGCGTATACAACAACTATACCCAGGGCTACAAGAAACAGATCAGCGGATCGGTAGACATCAGCGGCTATGCTTCAAAGATCAGCAAGTACACCATGGTATCGAACAATATCTATGCAAGCCTCTACGATAACCGTGACTGGCAGAATCTCTACAGCCGTGAAAGCATTAACTATTACATCTTTGAAGGCGACAGCACGACGCCGCTTGCATTTGAAGACCTCTTTAAAGAGGGCGTAGATGTAAGAACGGCCATCATAGATGCACAGGCAGCTCTCTTCAATACCGCAGGCTATTACAACGAACCGGATGTCGTTGCAAAACGAGAGGCAGTATCCGAAGAGACATTAAGAAGCTTCCTTTCCGCTCTTTATGATGCGGGATTCAGCGCTAGCCTTTCGACAAACAGCTTCTATTTAAGATATGACGAAGACGATGTGAGAGTCCTGATCTCGGAATACATGCCCGAATTCGAGTCGAATATCTGGGCTGTTACGAGCGGCATCACGACCATCCCATACAGAAACATAGGCTGCGACAAGCTTGCGATATTCTAGAACAGTGTATCAGTTATATCAACTATATTAATGTAAGAAAGACCCCGCGATATCTCCAAAAATTGCGGGGTTTTTGCTTGCAAAGTACACTTTACTATGCTAAACTGATAAAGTATTAAAGTTAAAAGAGGACGGAATTATGTTTATTGATGATCAGGTACTGCAGAATAACGAAAGAATAATATTTGAACTCAGAAGCCTTTTCGCAAAGCGCGGCTTTTCCCGTTTTGCCATGAGCAAGTTCGAGGAATATGACACCTATGCCGGGAACAAGGACTTTCTGGTATCCGATAATGTGATAACCTTTACCGACACAAACGGCAAACTGATGGCTTTAAAGCCCGACGTTACGCTTTCAGTCGTAAAGAGCTCCCGGGACATCCCCCAGGAGACCAAAAAGCTTTTCTATTCCGAAAATGTTTACCGCGTTTCAAAGGGTACGGGCTCATTCAAAGAGATCATGCAGACAGGTGTTGAATGTATAGGCAATGTTTCCTGCGAAGAGATCTGCTCCGTGCTCGAACTTGCAGCAGAAAGCTTATCTCTCATTTCTCCTTCGGCAGTTCTTAATATCTCATCGCTTGATATATTAAACAGTCTGATCGCAAATCTTGATGACAGCTTAAAGCGCGACATCTATGACGCGATCGCGGAAAAGAATCTCAATCTTATATCCCGCCTTGCAGAGGCCGGAAAGCTCGAAAAGAAAAATGCCGATGCCCTTATCGCGCTTCTTGCGATAAATGACGGTCTTGCGGAAGCTGCGGAAAAGCTGCAGCAGGCTGCGGCAGGCGCTGCCAATGAGATGTCTCTCATATATTTTAAAGAGATCATCACAAGACTTTCAAAGTCGGACTTTGCCGGCATCATGCGCGTCAATTTCTCTGTCACAGGTGACATCAATTATTATAACGGAGTTCTCTTCAAGGGTTATGTCAGAGGCATACCCGAGGCTGTTCTTTCCGGCGGACAGTACGACCGCCTGATGCAGAAACTCGGAAGAAAGTCAAAAGCCATAGGTTTTGCGGTATATACCGACAGGCTCGATGATATGTCCGATGTAAAGGACGTATCTGATGAAGATGACGAGTATATAAATATTGCACTTCCCAAGGGACGCCTCGGTGAAAAGGTATACGCCATGCTCGAAAAGGCCGGCTATCCCTGCCCCGAGCTGCTCGATCCCAAAAGAAAGCTGGTCTTTGAAAACAGCGAAAAGAAGGTAAGATACTTCTGGGTAAAGCCTTCGGATTCGGCTATATATGTTGAAAGAGGCGCTGCCGATGTGGGTATCGCGGGAAAGGACATACTGCTCGAGCAGGATCCCGATGTATATGAACTGGTCGACCTCGGAGTCGGCATCTGCAAGATGGCGATCGCAGGCCCCAAGGGTTTTGAAAAGAAAGAGGGGACTCTTAAAGTCGCAACAAAATTCCCCGAGATCGCAAAATCATATTATGCACAAAAGGGCAGAGATATTGATATAATAAAACTTAACGGTTCTATAGAGATCGCTCCGATACTCGGGCTTTCCGATGTTATCTGCGATATAGTCGAGACCGGAAAAACTCTTGCGGAAAACGATCTGGTCGTCCTTGAAGACGTC
>LXOW01376959.1_pt1 | contig 12439 bp, 11 predicted proteins | sample 1368591 | NCBI WGS metagenome assembly LXOW01 (sample SAMN04884650, study PRJNA319009) | bovine gut metagenome | isolation source: Cow rumen | host: Bos taurus | place: Italy: Legnaro (PD) | collected 2014-07-09
AGGAAAAACTTATTACCCTTCAGGGGGAAGAATGGAGTACACAGCCACTCCAGACAATGGTTTTGAAATGAAAGATATTTCAAATGACGACATCCGTATGATAATCAAGTATATGTTAGATAACAATGGTCTCGATGTGGAAGGAGCAAAGGTAAGGATTGACTACATTAACGATTCTGCCCCTATAGACACCAATGCTGAAATCAAGGTAGAATGAACAAGTTATTCAAAATAGTAATTACGGGCTTATGCCTACTATTCGGTTTTTTCATCACAGGCAATGCGCAGAAAATTATTGGGACAGGCTCTGATACTGTCTACCTGTTGTCCGTTTTCCAAAATTCAGGAGAGAAGGAAAACATAGATGAGAATTATTATTGCGCCGTGTTCTTGGACAAGAAATCCGATATGAAGAATCTTGTACCACTTAAAACGGAAGACTATATGCGTGTCCGCTATGACACAACGGATGTGGCAGTTGGGGAATACTCGTTTATAAAACCGAATGACTCTCTTGAACGGCGTATTGCCGAAGACCTTGCTAACCATTTCTTTAGCAACGCTTGTATTGGTGCAGGTATATCATTTACAAGAGCAGGTATGGAGTGTCTGAAGACTCAAGGAGTGACAGATCCTTATTACCTTTTTATTAAAGACACGCTACTAAAATCCGATATGCGTTCCTTCCCGTTGTATTCTGACATATTGTTGGGGGAAATCGTAGGACCACTGGAATCAGGTGGATTAATTATTTGTGATAGCCCGCCGTGTGATCCTTGGGAGTTCAACTATAATAGGAGAGGTACATATTGCCGGTTATTTAAGTTATATATTGAATACCTTTTAATCGATGATGAAGACGGCAATGTTTTGTCAAAGTCATATTCTTTCACAATTAATACAGATCCATTCCTGCCAGAAAGTATTCGTAATCTTAAGATTCTGGTAGGGGATATTTCAGGCGATGGGGCCTTCTCTTGTTCGTTGAGAGTTGTATTCAAGGGAGATAAACTTTTGACAGCATTACCATACCGCGTTATAAAACTAACAAAATAACAGATAATCATATCTTTGCCCCATGAACCCGCCCTTCACATACCGCTCAAATTTCAATAGTACCAATACTGGGGAATATCGGTACTTTTTTAACGGACAAGAGGCTGATAATGAAGCATTTGAAGAAGTTGCGAATCTTGGCTATTAATTCAGGCAGTACGACAACCGATTGGGCTGCTGGTGGAGCGTGGCCCCTATCAACTTTTCAATATATCAGCCAGAATCGATACAGATTCGATCTTTCCGATATGTTCGTTATGGTGCTTGTAATAACGCAACATGCCTTGTAACAATTCATTCCTGACAGATTTCGGGGCGGCATGCGGCAGGGTGTCATTCATCATGGCAAACAATACGGCACTTGCCGTCGGCGACAAATTCTGCTCCTCATCCACCCAATTGCCGACAAAAGCCGATTGCGTGATGGAAAAGACAGGATGCGACTGGTCGTAGTTGGGAACCGGATAAAAACCCAGAATCTGCGACATCCGCAGCATGAAATCTATATGCGTGTCAGGGCGGACCGTCGCCGCCACATCCAACTGCCGCATTCTTTCTTCAATAAAGGCAAACAGCTGCTGGTCAGCCCCATAGTCATACAGCAGGCGGTACAGCAATTCCCCATAAAACATCAAGAGGGAACTTTTGACAATGTCAAATGGAATATTGGCATATTGATTGTAGCAGTTTGCCTCTTTGAGATACATCAACTGGTTGAGTTTACGGTCGTCGAACTGCAGTTCCAGCATCGAAAGTGGGGCGAACAAGGGCAGTAAATGTTTGTTTTTGGCGGAAAAAGCATTTTTTATGATAAAGGTCTGGGTGCCATATCGCTCCGTAAACACTTTCACCACAATGCCCGAATCGGCGTATTTGGTTTTATGCAGCACAATCGCCTTGGAGGTGACAAACATGGGCCTGAATCATTTTAATTAGTTGACAAATAATATTTTGGCCACATTCTTTTCCTTACCACTCTTGCTTGAGGAAAATACGAAATACACACCCGTGGCCGGACGGCGTCCTTTGAAATCCTTGCCATTCCAAACCAGCTCGCCCCCATTGGCATAGCCTTGCCATATCAGGTTTCCAGCGGCATCCACAATCTTGCAGAAGGAATTCTCCATCAAACCACTCACCGCAATCACTCCGGTATAACCACTGTGTACCGGATTGGGGAATACTTTTACGTCTATGTACCACTCCTCCTCGCCTTCGGTGGCAGTACCCCGATAAGAGCAGATACCCTTGTCGGTGCTGAAAAACACCTCGCCAGTAGTGCCGTCAATGGCGATATCGTATATCACATTCGACAACAAGACAGAGTTTTCGGCTGTAAGGTGCATCAGTTCCTCGGTACCATTCTCGCTGATGAGAAACGCACCGGCTCTGGTGGTGCCCATCCATTTGCGGTTGGCTCCGTCAACCGCAATGCACGAAACCTCCTCCAACTCCAGCAATACCGCCGCATAACCGCCCTGTTCCAAAATGATGTTTCTGGGTAGCGAGTTGCCCCCAAACACTCTGCCAGGGTCGTAAATCACCTTTACCCCCTTGTTGGTGCCAATCCACATGCGCCCGTTCTTGTCTTCCGTGATACATTTCACCTCCGACGATTCCACTTCCGCCGCAGCATTCATATCCACTAACCACAATCTGTCATCCGACTGATTTTCAATAGTTTTATTATCATCATACACATATAGCGACTGTGTACTGCTACGAGGGAAAGTAACCCATTTATAGCCTCTTGAATCGACATATACATGCTGGGCGACAGTACCGACATCACCCCTCAGGTTATAGAAGGTCACCCAAGTATTATCGGTTTTCAGCACATGCAGAACATAAGAAGCCCCGGAATTGGCCACCCACAGGTTGCCGTAAGCATCATAACACAAGCCCGACACCCTGGCCACCTCGTCGCTGGTAATTCCCCGCAAAGGACTGTTGCTCTGGTCGTAGAAAGTCACCACATGACCGTTAACGCATTTGTACAAGCCGTTGCCCCACGAAGACACAAAACATTCTTCGGGTTTATCGGGATTAACCACCACTTTGACCAAATCATGGGCATGGCCATAAAGTTGGAATTCGTATGAATTGTATGTCCATTGCTCTTTTTGGAAAAAACTGCATGCCGGCGCAAAATAGGCAGGTGCCCACAGATTATACCCCCCGGCAGTAGCAGCCAACACCCCACCCTCGCAGGAAAGACTGTAAGCTTTATCGGAATGAGGTCCGTCGGATGTCAGCAATGTAACCTGCCCCGTCACCCTATTCCACCGCCACAAACCATTCTCATCGTCAGCCACCCACACATTGTCACCTTCGGCATCGGCATGTTGCAAACTCGGGAACACATCTCCCTCATAAAAATACTTAAAATCATAATAATCATTCTCATACACCACCACATTCTGCCAATCCACCATCACAAAAGCGTCCTCACAGACCACAAAAGCACGGACATCCTGGGCATCAAAACCAGGGTCATAGTGCCAAACACCATTCTCCAGCACATAAACAGAATCCGTCACCGAAAGCTGCCCGTTTTCATCATGCTCATCTGAATTACGATTGACAAACACCTTCTGCTGACAGGCGGCAATATAATTGTATTCCCTTAGTCCCAAGTCCAACTCCCGCTGCCATGCCCCGAGATCGGCTAACACATTACTCTGCTTGTCAATGCTATAAACTCCGATATCCGTGGCCAAATAGAAACGCTCTGGGGCAATAGCCATGTCGAAAACCACATGGTCTCCGAGACTGTTGACATACCATGTATCCCGAATCAGGTAAGTGGACAAATCCACCACCACCACGCCAAAGTTGTAAACCAGGTAGCACAACCCGTCCTCAAAACAAATCCGTTGCACCGATTTCGAGCCCGAAAGCTGCTTGTTTTTCACATCAGGCACATTGGTCAAACGGTCATCCACAATAAAATCCAAATTCCCGTTGGCATACGAAATCACCAAATTCTTCGTGGCCTTGTCGTAAGCGATTTTAGCAATACCCACATCCGTCAAGCCATTGCTTTTGGACCATTTGTACATGTCCGAACCGCTTACATTAGCCTTATTCTTAGGAAAATACAAAATCCCGCTTTCTCCTGCTGCATACACTTCATCGCCCACCGCCACCGAATAGAAGCGGTTGTAGGCCAAATGGTCGCGGAAACTGCCAATGGGCGTCTGTGCCGACAGCAACACCGCCATGAAGGATATACTTAGTACTGACAATAATTTTTTCATGAATCCGCCTCCTTATTTTTTGTCCACCACGATATTTTTCATATAACGGATGGGGATATATGAGGTTATAACACTGATTATCAAAATTGTGAATAAAACCATAACAAAATCCAGCCATTCCAGCTGCACCGGATAATAGTTAATGAGATAGCCGCTGCTGCCATCACCCAAGCCCACAATGTGGAACTTCATCTGCAGGAAACATACCAACAGGCCGATGAATAAGCCTGCCATGCCTCCCAGCAGAGAGATAAAGCCTCCCTGCACCATAAAAATTTTACGTACCAGCGATTTGCGGGCCCCCATTGCATAGAGCACCGAAAGGTCATCCTTCTTCTCAATGATGAGCATAGACAAGGTGCCAATCATGTTGAAACCTGCCACCACCAAGATAAAGGCCAGAATGACAAAGACCATCAGCTTTTCCGATTTCATGGTTTTGTAGAGGGATTCTTCCTGCTGATATTTGTCTTTCAGAATATAATTTCCTCCTAATACCTTTTCAATGGAAGCCCTGATTTTGGCATATTCCTTTGGATTTTTCAGTTTCAGTTCTATGGATGTTACCTCGTTCTCATAATTCATGATGGAACGGGCAAAAGACAATGGCACAAACACATACTTCTCGTCATATTCCGTATAGGAAGCGAAAACACCTGCCGGAATGACATAGTCGATATTGAACGCTCGTGCCGGGTCGGAAAGGTTCTTGAGCAAACGCTTGGGGTAATACACCTTCAGTTGCTCGGGACTGTGCATGTTAAGCTGAATATTGCCAGCGGCGATGGCACCCATCACCGCTGCGGAACCTTCACTATATTGCAATGTGGCATGGCCGTCAATCAGCAAGCTGTCGATACCCATATTGTGCAGATAATCAGGTGTTACCCCCTTGACAGACACCAGCAGTTGCTTCTCGTTGTAGGTCATCAGGGTCATGTCTGAAACCACCTCGTATACCGCTTGCACTCCTTCTAGTTTTTGCAGCTCCGCCATCGGAAAAGTGTCTGTAGCAAAGGCTTTTCCCTCTTTCGGAAGAATCTGATAGTCGGGATTGAAAGAATTGAAACTGGTCCTAACCAAACCCTCCATGCCGTTGAANNACAATAATCAAAGCGGCCGAGCTGACCATGATACCGATCATGGAGATAATGGAAATCACATTGATGGCATGGTGTTTTTTGGGAGAAAACAGATACCTCAATCCGATGAAGCGGGCCGTTTGAAATGAATTGCTTTTCAAAGCTACTGTTTCAGCAGGTTTTCAATATTTTCGATATAATCCAAAGAGTCGTCGATGAAGAAATCCAGTTGCGGAATAATGCGGAGCTGGTTTTTCACCTTCTGTCCCAAGCGGTAACGGATTTCCTTGATATTGGATTTCACCGCTTTGAGCACCTTTTCGTTGTCCTCGGCGTTGAAAATGGAGATATAGCTTCGGGCCAGCGACAAGTCCTTGGTGACGGAGGTTTTGGTGACGGTAATCATGCAGTCGTATACGGGGATACCATCAGCCAAAAAGATTTCCNNTTAGTTTCGCTATTTTCTGTTGTCTTGTTGAGTCCATAGTTTTATTATTGCATTTAAAAGTGCAAAGATACAGTTTTTTGTTGAATTGTTGAATTGTTGATGTGTTTAATATATTTTTTCAACAATGCAAAAAAAGTACCGAAGGTACGATATCTCAATAACCCCGCACGTCAGTATGGGGTCTGGGAGAGGGAGTAACATCAACTCTCGATCTGCACACATCGACAGAGCATGATGAGGCCCGTAGGGCCAAAAAGAATACAGACAGGGGCGCAGCCCCTGGTAGAAAGGACCACATATATCATCGCGGCACGTGTCGTGTTTGCCATGATGATGTGTTATGCTTGCCGCGAAAGTGAGGGGTGATGTTACAGTGCCTCCGGATCTTGACAGAGTGAGACACCTTGGTTTTGAGTCTGACGATGTGTCGCCTCTTCGAGGCTCAGAGACATGTGTGGGCATCCTCTCACCCCACACTAACGTGCGGGGTTACTGAAATGGTGCCTCTTCGAGGCACAGGCTTAGTCTTCACAAACCAATGAAATCTTCAGCTGCGACTGGATTGTATATGTTTGAAATACCGTATCCTCACCGTGGTATCCTCAATGTCAATAACACCGGATGATCTGCCATCTTTGGAATTGAATTCAAGCAAACAACAATTGGGGCTCATACTCAGACGGTTGATAGGTCTCGACTTTTGCAGAGGATCAATACACTCAAAATGCTGTCCGAGATCCGTCACCATGGTCAGACTATCGCCATCCAAACGTGCAATATAGGTAGTTTGCGGTGTATTTACCACCACATAAACATGGTCATCCACGCAAAAAGCCCCCTCAAAAATTGTATCACCATGGCGAATACCATCGATATAATAATAGTTATGAGATGAACTGGCTCTATATGATGTCACATCATTTACAATTTGAGCTTCGTCGATATAATCTTCTGCAAAATACCCATCATTTTCACCGCAAAAACGACAACCATCAAAAAGTTCTCTAACCGCAGGATCCCTAAATATAGCTGTGCGATATACTCGTCCGCCAGGATGCTGAGCCTCTCCAAGTTCCCGTATCTGGCAGCGATGAATAAAATAATACTTCCCGTCATTCTTTAGTATTCGTATCGGCTCGCCGTATCTTTTGTATTGTTTATAGACCGGCTCCATTTGCAGAGAGCCATTAGAAGTATTGGCCTCCCATGTCAGTTGTTTTTCAACAAACAACAATCCACATCCTACTTTTACTTGATATCGATCATCTTCGTAGGCAATATCAGAAACGTTTTGAACTCGTTGCCATGTCCAGTTTGTCTCATTCAAGAAATATCCAGGTTGTATATCCGGCCATAAGTCACTGTTGTATTTATCTAAAGATTTCACATAGAGCAAGTTGTCTCTGACGAACATGTCATAAGTGATGGTAAAGGTTCGATTAAAATCTTCAGGAAGCGCCATGTTTTTGACGGGACCATCCATTTCTGGCACAGCCACAACAATAGCATTGTCCCAGTCAAAATCGTAATAACAATAATCGCCAAATTTAAGGAAATAATAACCATGGTATTTGACAGCACGCTCAAGTCGCCAAAACTTATTCTGGAAATGCGTGTCTTTGTCAGAATTGAAATATACATTTATGGTATCGGTGCTGACCGTGAATTGTTGTGCCCGCAAATTGGGCACCATGCCACACAGTATCATCACCAGTGCAAGCGCTATGAATATTCTGTTTTTCATCATGGCAAATAAAGTTTTCACTCTGTTACGAATGTAAAAGGAATGTTGAAATACACTCGTTTAACCGTGCAATATTCCGAATGCCATATAAATTTCGGCATCAGCTTAACAACTCTTATAGCTTCAGCGTCTAATTCTGGGGTTAACGATTTTAGTATTTTTGGTTCTGAGATACTGCCGTCAACTTCCACGACGAATTCTACCAACACTGTTCCATCTGCCTCCCGAGATCCTTCAGGCCTGTGGACATTTTCTTTAAGAAAGGCCGATAAAGAATCTATTCCACCAGGAAATTCAGGTTCACAATCAGGATATGACGTACTGCTATTGCTAAGTAACACATTGCTACTGCTCGTGGGCTGAAGGTCTTTGTCATTTACCCATTGCCCATTTATAACCCAATAGTATTTTCCGGGCTGCAGTTGTGCGGCTTGTAAGATCACCTCGCGGCGCCAATATTGCTCAGGCATGGCGATTTCTCTATTTATGCGATCATTGTGAATTGTCACTTCGCAAAATGGGTTGTTACGTTGATTATCGATAACCACTGTCGGATATTCCTCACTGTCGTTCATCAGGAAAATTTCCCGCGACCAAGCCGAAAGGCTGTCTGAATATAAGTCACTCATTAACTGACATGTTCCCTTACCGACTAAGGTATCATACATGATTTCAAGCCACATGCAGTTGTCACCACCTAATTCACATGACCAAGGATCTTCTTCTCCTGTTCTCGACGACACCCATGACGGTCTGAAAAATCGGTCTGGAAAATCCTTTTTGAATTCTTTCGTTAAGGCTTTACACACCTCCATCTGCCGATTTAGCACAGCCGTGTCCATGTGCCTTACAGCATAACAGAGACTGTCGGCCATGCTTACCAATTGTGCAGTGCGACCATCTGGCTCCCAGACGGAAGCGAGTTTTCCACGATGATTGAAAAAGTAGGATGTACCATCAAATCCCAAAAGTTCACTCTCAAGATTTGTCGCTGTCATCGTGGCAAAATGGAAAAGTTTTGATACTTTTTCGCAAAACTCTTCGGGGACCGACATGGTCATGGTANNGACATGGTCATGGTATTCACAGGAATCTCTTTTATAGATTTATGTTCACTCAAGGCATACCAAATGCTAGTCTTAGCCGTATTTAAAATCAGCTGTTTCTTTTCAATTACGAGGGCATATTCTGGGAAAAAAGAAGGTGCGCAGAGATAATATGTTGTATATTTTGCTTTACGAGTGGCACATCCCTCGAACTTTTCCCCTGCAACCAACGAGCGAAATAAAGTTTCATTGCCGTTCTTATAAAAATCATATATTCCGTATGATTCAGGCTTGAGGAAATCCTGCGCCCTGCCACATAAAACGGTGGTCAGCAAGAGTAGTATCAGGGTAATTTTGCGCATAATGATTGTGTTTGCGTTGCAAAAGTACACAAAGTTTTGGAATTACACGCATTTGTACCACATGATTATTGCACTATATACTAATGTCAACGCACTACCCTTTGTTCATTTTGGACGGGATAATTCTATCCACAATTACAATCTCATTTTCAAAGACTCTCAACCCGTTCATATCGAGAAGTGCCCCATGGCTAATTCTCACCTCATAGATTTGCATAATCTTCGTGAACCAATGAAATTAATTCATCAAAATAGTCATCTACAGACATGGTATCCTTAATGATTTTTTCTTTGCCGGAAAAATCGTCTCCCTGGACATGAGGATGTCTTGGAGTACCGAAGGTACGACATCTCAATAACCCCGCACGTCAGTGTGGGGTATGGAATGCACAATCTAATCTAATCGCGGCATGTACTATGCATGCCCTGATGATATGTTGTGCATGCCGCGAAAGGGAGGAATGATGTTACAGGGCTTACAGGATCTTGACAGACTGTGACACCTTGGTTTTGTGTCTGACGATGTGTCGCCTCTTCGAGGCTCATAGACATGTGTGAGCATCCTTTTGCCCCACACTTACGTGCGGGGTTACTAAAATGGTGCCTCTTCGAGGCACAAGCATAGTGATTTTTTGAAATGTCGGAGCTTCCATATTGACATTTTGTATATCTTTGCAACAGCAATAATAACTCTCACTTATGCATGTAAGATTTCTATTATTGGGATTGATTTTGCTGAGTAACATCAGCTTTGCGCAAATTGTACGCAATGTTGATGCCGGAACCAAAGACTCTTTCATTTATACCTTCATTAATGGGAAAAGAACCCCTGCGTTCCTGTATTTCGATGATGGTCCAAATTACCGCTGTTATGAGATCAAAGAACCCTTTACAGAAAACAATACCAATTTTATCTGGCGACTGATATGCCTAAGCAAGTGTGACACCTGTGGTCAAACAGACACCTGTGTGACAAACTATTACATTTCGTCACGAAATCAAAAAGACCATTTGGAACATGCTCTGAAAATTGCGCCCAAACACTTTTATGAGGAAGACGGTTCCATTGACTCATTTTATTTGCCTGAATTTCTCAAAACATACCCCAATGTGGTACATCACAATATTAATGGTCTTCCTCGAATGTGGCTCCCGATTATGAAATATCACGGGCAATACTATTTTTCCGCAGATAATCCTTACATAGAGGAGTTTTCCGACAGCACAGTCATGTGCTATGGCCAAGAATTTGCCATTCTACCATACCAATACTATTACTTTGACAAAACAGACAGCTTTTATTGCTATGAAACCGTGAATGATATTACAGGCAGCTTCCAGACAATCATTCAACCATCCCCAAAAGTAAAAGGACTCTATGTTGCCAATGTTCATAGTGAATCCACAGGAAAGAAATGGCAATCCTTGGTCACCACTTTGGAGTATATCGACCAATTCGACTTGATTGATATTGCCGGAAGGTGTGATATTACTGATTTAGAGTATGATGATATAGACTATGCGGATTTATTAGAAAACAAGCAAATATTACGGGTCATACGTACCCATACTCACAGGTATGATTTCAAAAAACGGGAGCCAGAAATTGAGGCGGAACTCAACACTTCCGAGTTTCCAATTACTATTGTTGAGGATGTACTTTTCGTTTCCGACAATTCGATGGAGGATTCTTCGGATATATTTAGGTTCACAGAAGAGATGCCTGAATATCCTGGAGGATCAAAAGCCCTCACAACATACATCAACGGGGTGATTCAGTATCCAGAAATAGCACTCAATAATAGTATAGAAGGAACTGTGTTAGTGGAATTTATCGTGGAGAAAGATGGCAGTTTGAGCAACATCAAAGTGGAAATACCCCTCTTCCCAGAATGTGACAAAGAGGCCGTCAGGGTTATCCGTTCCATGCCGAAATGGAAACCTGCCCAAAAAAATGGCAAACCGGTCCGCTGCTACTTCAAAGTACCGGTCAGTTTCCGCCTGAATAATTACAATGGTAGTAGATAGTGTTATCTACTGATTTATTTCTTTCAGTTTATCACTTCCTATACCGTTCCTCCAGTTCGGCACGGTATTTGTCGGCAATGTTGCGGGCAAGGACTACCCCATCGCCTTGGGGCTCGGCACTGAAATTGCCGAGACGCTCGCGCCACCATTGTCCTTCATATTTGCAGATGCGTTCGTGATAGGCCTTCTCGTCAAAGGGCACACCAGCCTCAATAGCGGCATTCACATCCTTGAAGAACTCCTTCCAACGATATGCATAATAGGTTTCGGTGAGACCGGCCCATGCACGGCTGGCATATTCGTTTAGCAAAGCGTCTTCCTCACCCCAGGTGGTGATTAAGTTGCGGGCATTGCTCTCGAAGTAATTCTTGTCCTCCTCGGTGGTACCGATAGCCCTCGCATCACGAATCCAACGACCTACAAGAAAGGCACTTTCAGTCGCTAACAAGGGGTCAACATCATCCAAAATGGAAGTCATGGTTTGCTCTATCTGATGAAGTTTTTCATAATCCGCTTCGCGATAGGCTTTTACATAATCCGCATACAAATCGCTGAAATAGTTGCCCAACAGCTGACGGGTTATGTTGACCGCATCAAAATGGCGAGTACGGGTATTGCAGTCAGCCGCCAACAAATGGTCGAGGGCATCCAGCAGGTCAATGTTATTGTATTTATAAGTCGGAGCAATATAATACTGATGATATTCCTGAATATCGCCCATGGTGGGACGCTGGTTGATACGGACCGTCTGTCCCGGCGAGGAGACCTTGTTGTACACGCTGTCCGCCAACAGTTTCCAAGCGGCACGCATCTCCGTATCCGCTTTGCCGGCACGCTGGTCGGCAAGGCGCTCCACCCAAGCAGGCACATCCTTGGTGAGCGGATTGTCCCATGCCTTCTCGAAGACATACTCATACATAATGGGGTTGCAGTCGAAGCCCTCCAAAGTGGAGCCGATACCCACAAAATTGTCGCCACCCTTTTCGAAAGCCCGTTCAATGCGCACATTCACGGTGTCGAGATTGCCCGCCAGCATCGAGTTGCCTCCGAAATTGCCAAGATAGCACCAGATGTACGGCACACCGTAATAGGCATTGGTACGCTCCCACACCGGCTGACGCTCGCAGTAGTAATCAAGTAACAGATGACGCTCCTTCGGGAAGGAAGTGATATACGCCTCGATGCGGTTGTCCACCTCCCAGTACTGGCGCTCGTTCCAGAACAGCCAGGTCATTTCCAGCCAACGGGCATCAGGGTCGGCAGCCACCAGCGACTCATACACCTGACGGCTCACACGGCCAAGATATTCGGGTTCCCAGCTGGGCGGAATCATCTCGTTGAAGATATCGATACCATAGATATGGTCCGTACCAAACATTTCTATCTCCTTGCTAATGAATTTCTTCTGAATAT
>LXOW01221321.1_pt1 | contig 12438 bp, 12 predicted proteins | sample 1368591 | NCBI WGS metagenome assembly LXOW01 (sample SAMN04884650, study PRJNA319009) | bovine gut metagenome | isolation source: Cow rumen | host: Bos taurus | place: Italy: Legnaro (PD) | collected 2014-07-09
GTATCATCATGGGCAACATTCCTTTCACCGACGGCTTACAGGTGGGTGTATATGAGAACGGTTCCGTGCTCAACTACCTGTATTTTGGTGTGTTGAAAGGTGTATATCCGCCGTTGATTTTCCTAGGCATCGGAGCTATGACCGACTTCTCCGCCTTGATTTCCAACCCTAAACTGATTCTGATTGGTGCTGCTGCACAATGCGGTATTTTCGCTGCATACGCCGCTTCTCTTGCTTTGGGCTTCACCCCTATGGAAGCTGGTGCTATCGGTATCATCGGTGGTGCTGATGGTCCTACCGCCATCTTCATCTCCTCCAAATTGGCTCCCAGCCTGATGGGTGCAATCGCCATCTCGGCATATTCCTACATGGCTTTGGTACCTGTTATCCAACCGCCTATCATGCGTCTGCTTACCACCCCTAAAGAGCGCCTTATCAGAATGCGTCCCCCAAGAGCGGTCAGCCACAGAGAAAAAGTGATGTTTCCCCTCTTGTGCATCCTCTTAACCGCATTCCTCGTTCCCACAGGTCTTCCATTGTTGGGTATGCTCTTCTTCGGCAACTTGCTGAAAGAAAGCTCTGTAACTAAACGTTTGGCCAATACCGCTTCCAACGCTTTGATTGATATCGTGACCATCCTTATCGGTTTGACCGTTGGTTGCTCCACCCAAGCCAGTACTTTCCTGAAAGTGGAATCCATTCTCATCTTTGTGTTGGGTGCATTCTCATTCGTTATCGCTACCGCTTGCGGTGTGTTGTTCGTTAAATTGTTCAACCTGTTCCTTAAAGAAGGAAACAAAATCAACCCACTCATCGGCAACTCTGGTGTGTCTGCCGTTCCCGACAGTGCCCGTGTTTCCAANNTCTACTAACAATAATTGTTAGATATATTTTGATATAAAAGGCACCTCTATGAGATGCCTTTTATTTTTTTGTTTTAAACTTTTCCGCTCATTATATATCAAGAATTTTACGTACTTTTGCAACCCCAAATTATTACAGATGAAAAAATCATTATTCTCCCTCTTATGCTGCCTAATAGGCGTAATTGCTTTCGCTCAAAATCCCGATGCTATCTGTGGTATATATTATATGGTGGATCCATTCTCCAAAGAAGGTTCACAAGTCCAGATCTACAGAGCCGAAAATGGTGATTATGAAGGTAAAGTGGTATGGGTAGAGAATCCCAAAAAGAAAAAATTCCTCGGTCTGGTTTTCATGACCACCTTGAAATACAATGCTGCGGAAAAAGAATACCAGAATGGAACCCTAAAGTATCCTGGGAAATCAGGCACATTCAGCACCTTTATGAGTATTGTTGACGAAAAGAGACTAAAAGTACGCGGCTACTGGGGATTCGCTGCGTTAGGAAAAACAATGTATTGGTATAAAGAGTCTAAAATCAGAGAGCAGAAAGACTAAACCAGCTTCAAGTTCCAGATTTCTGATTTCAAGAATAAAAACGATGGGTTAGAAGTTGATTAACTTCTGACCCATTGCTTTTCCAAGTTCGAAAGCCTGTTGGTAATCATTAGCGGAAACACCCTGCTTGTTGTCAACGGGATTAGATACCAGTTCCCACTTCACAGCCTCAGCAAAAGCAGTCAGTTTCTTTAATGCGCCTCCTGCCCACGTACAACTGCCCATCAAGCCGAGAGATCTATTTAAAATGCCTCGTTGCTCAATCTTATGCATCAAACTATCCATCAATGGATAAATTTCATTCATATAAGTGGGGGCAGCCAAAATCACACCATTGTATCTGAAAATGTCGGCCAGAATATAAGAGGCGTCGGTTTTCGACACATTATACACCACCACATTCTTTAGTCCAGCAGCCACAGCACCTTCGGCAGCAGCTTCTGCCAATTGCTGGGTATTACCATACATGGAAGCGTACGCTATCACCATACCTGATTCTTCCGCCTCATATCGACTCCATTTGTCAAACAATCCCACCACTTTTGCCAGATTCTTTTTTAATACCGGTCCGTGAGTGGAACATATCAAGCGAATCTCTAGTGCACTCAGTTTTTTGATAGCCGCTTGGGTAGCTGTGCCGAATTTGCCAACAATACAGGCATAATAGCGGCGCATATCATCCCAATACTTGTCCGTATTGATATTTTCATCAAGATAATCACCATCTAATGTGCCGAAAGTGCCGAAAGCGTCAGCCGAGAACAAAATCTTGTCAGTATCCTCGTACGCCACCATCACCTCCGGCCAATGTACCATAGGAGCCATGTAGAAAGTAAGCTTTCGCTGACCCAACGAAACAGTTTCTCCCTCTTTTACCACTAGCTGCTGACAACCGGCCAGTTGCGGATAATAGCCGTTCAACATACCGAAGGTCTTAGCATTGCCGATGATACACATCTCGGGATAAAGCTGTTTCAACAGACCTATAGAGCCTGCATGGTCGGGTTCCATGTGGTTCACCACTAGATAGTCAATCTTTCGTCCCTGTAAAGCGGCTTCCAGTTTTCCAACGAACAGCCCGAACATAGATACATCCACCGTATCAATAAGGGTGACTTTCTCATCGATAATCAAGTAAGAATTATAGGCCACCCCGTTGGGAATCGGAATATAGTTTTCAAACAAAACTTTCTGTCGGTCGTTCACACCAACGTAATAAATGCCCTTTGCGATTTCTCTTTTATTGTACATTTTTTAGGTTTCAGGTTTCAACAGTCAACTTATTCTTGTGGTTCGAAATCGTCTTTGCCAACNNCACATAACCGCATACAGAGCAAACATATTTTTTCATAGTTGTTGAATTTTGATTATTAATACTTGATTTATTGGGTTTATCTTCTTTTGTTTCTATAGTTTTGGCAGCGCCATGAGGAGCATTGGCGGGAGCCACTCCCCGTTTCACCTCATGGTAATAAGCGTAGGTCAGTGGTGCCTCATTCAACGAGAGGCTTTTGGCATCCAGCACCTCTCCAATATATAAGATATGGCTGCCCACATCCATCTTGGAAGTAAGCTTACACTCAAACCACGCCAGACAATCCTCTGTCACAATAGGCACTCCTGTATGCTGACCATATATACAGTCGTATTTAGAAAATTTATCTACAGTTCTGCCACTTTGGAAACCAAAATTGCCTAACAGCGCAGGCGCATATTCCCTTTTGATAACAGACACCGAGAAATTACCGAAACGCTCGATAAATTCAGCGGTATAATTATTCTTATTGCAAGCAACGGCAATTTGCACAGGCTGAGAGGTCACCTGCACCGCTACTGTGGCCACAAAGGCGTTCTTCTCGCTTTGGTTTCCGGAGGCTATCACATACACTCCGTATGTCAGTTTTTCTAATGCATTAAAATCCATTCTGATTTATTTTTTTAGTTTCTTTCCAACCACCACCACAATTTCCCCCTTCACCTCTTTATCAATCGGGAAATGAGCCATAGCCTCTTCAAGCGTACCTCTGAAGTTTTCCTCATGAATCTTTGTCAATTCTCTGGATATCGACATAGGAGTATCGGGGTCGAAGAAGGATTGCATCATCACTAAGGTTTTAGCCAAACGATGGGGAGACTCATAAAACACCACCGTGTCACTCATCTCCGACAGACGGCGCAAGGTACTCTCCTTCCCTTTTTTATGAGGCAGAAATCCATTGAAATAGAAGCTGTCGCAAGGAAGTCCTGAGTTAATCACTGCTGGAATTAAAGCTGTGGCACCCGGCAAACACTCCACCTCTATACCCTGAGATAGACATTCGCGAAGCAACAAGAAACCCGGGTCGGAAATACCCGGTGTTCCCGCATCCGACACCAGCGCCACACTCTGCGACAGTTTAATCTGAGCTACCAAATGTTGAAGCTGCTGGTGTTCGTTATGAATGTGATAGGCCATACAACGCTTGTCTATCTCATAGTGTTTGAGCAAATTCTTGGTGGTACGCGTGTCCTCACAGAGAATAAAGTCAGCTTCCCTCAACACCCGAAGTGCTCGAAGCGTGATATCTTCCATGTTCCCTATGGGAGTCGGTACCAGAAACAGTTTCATATTATTAGCGGTTTAACACATCCCAACCTTGGTTGTAGATAATGTCTCTAGGAATACCTGAGTTATTGATTTTATCCAAATCTTTCTGCAATTCATCACTTACGGAAGCATGCTCAGCGGTATAAGCCTTAGCGAATTCAAAGTCGCCTTCGCCCTGTGTCTTCAATATCAAAGCGCCCCAATTGTTGATAGCGTTCTTGGCTTTCTCAAAATCAATATGGTAAGTACCATCAGCATTACGGGTGAAAGCACCTTCGTCTTCAAAGAAGTTGTAGCACATCATGTTGGCTTTTCCATGAGCCTCGCCAGCACCGAAACGTACTGAACGCAGAATGCCCACAATATAGGTGGTGATAGCGTCTTCTGCGCTAATATTCGTAATTTCTTCTTTTTCAATCAGAGTGTTCACAAGGAACAGACCAAGGATATCAGCCTTTGCTTCTTCCCAAGTGGATTTTTCGGTCTTCATGGCATCATCCACACTACCCTTTCCGTTGATTGTCTGTTTGATACCCAGTCCGTGAGCCACTTCATGGAAGGTTACATTCCAGAAGAATGCATCGAATTTAAGATGTTGTTGCTGGGCGGGTTCCACAATCAGTTCTCCGATAGGCATCATAATCTTGTCAAACTTGGCGTGTTGGGCATTAGCTAGTTGCAAACGACGTGCTCCCTTCTCAGCTTGTACACGGTCGTCATTGGGAAGGTTGATGGCGATGGTTTTGCTACCCGCATTGCAGTCACCGGCATAATATACAACATTATATACATTCATATCAGAAGAAGTACCGGGCACGAAAGTCTTGTATTTATCATCACCAGGCAATTGTTTCTGCAATTCGGGAAGCATAGACACAAACTTGGCCAAATCGTTGCTTTTCTGACTGTCTTTGATCAGCACGAACGCCTCGTAGGAAGCTTTCCCTTCACGAAGCATATCGTCATAATTCTCAATAGGACCTACCACAAAATCCAGCTTGCTGTTCTTCATGTCCATCCAAACCATGTCGCTATTAAAATAATCATCCGTTTCAAAAGCTTTCTTGCGTTCAATCAAGTAATTCTTCAAGCCTTCATCCTCTGCCAGAGCGATGGCCTTATCCAACAATTCACATACTTTGGTTATTTCTTCCTTATATTCGTCCTTGAACCACACCACCTTCAGCTGTCCGTTTTCATCTCTGCGAATCACCGTATAAAGGCTGTTTTTAGCAGGGTCTTCCAATGCGTCGAATTCTTCCATGGTCATATCTTCAGGATAGAACTGGCAACCCAGCGGTTTCTCACCATAACCTGACACAAAACTCTTGTTGCTGTTCAGTCTTTCCCATGGACCATAGTTGATGGCCACAAAGTCGCGTACCCATTGGTCTTGAATTGTATCCAAAATAGTCTTGTCTCCAAAAGTCTGTTTCCAGAACAAATCGTCCATAATATCAGCGATCTGGATAAAAATCTCCACAATTTGCTTTTCATTTTCAGTCAACTCAGACAGGTCGGCGGTCAGGTCAACAGGAGCGAACTCCTCAACTTTCAACTGAATTTCGCTTTTAGCGACCGTCTGTTCTTCTGTTTTCTTTGATTTACATGCGGATACAAGTACTGAAACACTCAGCACACAAGTGGCAATGATGAACATAGTTTTTTTCATAATATTTTTAGTTTTGGGTTTCTAGAACTTAGTTTTTATCTTTCTTTTTATCTTTTAATTTCTTTTCTTTTTTTCCGAAAACAGTCACATTGATATATTTCTTTGGATTAGCTTTCAGGTCTTTCAGCAACTCGTCCAAACTATGAAGCGAGTTCTCCAAGTTGGTATAAAGAGTATCGTTGGTCACCAGTTGTCCCAAAGTGCCCTCGCCCTTCTGCATCTTATCTATCACAACCTGCAAATCGCCAACAGTCAGTTGTGCGTCATTAATAAGCTGGGTGACATTGGCTTTGGCCACCGAATCAGAAATCTTGTCCAAATTGCTCACAATCGACTCCAGTTCTGGGGAGGCTGCCTGCAATGTGTTACTAAATTTCTCAATATTTGTAATAAACCTGCCCACTTTGTCTTTGTTATTACCTAAGATGTAATTAAGATTAGCGGTGGTTTCCTCCAAATTGGCAAGAGTGCCTTTCAAATCCTGTCCCCCACCCTCTGTTGAAAAGACATCCTTCAGCGACAAAGCGATTGTGTCAACTGAAGTCAGAACACTTGACAATTGGGACTTGAGTTCATCAATACCGTCTGTCATCTGAGGAACCACATACGCCATCATGGTATCCTTGGGCTGTAGAGAGGCTGTCTCGCTACCGAAAAGGATATTCACCACCGTACCGCCCAACAAATCCTTGGGAGCCACCTGCACTTTTGAGTCTTTGGGTATGTTCACAGGTTCGGTAATCATCAGCTCCGCACAAAGGCGCACGGGGTTGTCAGACAGCAACATCACCTTAGTCACCTGACCTATTTTGTATCCATTGAGCATTACGGCGTTACTCTCTTGCAAGCCACCGGTATTTTCAAAAACCGCATAATAATAGGTTTTCTTACCAAAAGCCGACACTCCCTTGAAAAAGCATGCTCCAAGGTAAAAAATAACCACAGCGGCAATGCACAAAAGACCAACTTTAAGCTTGCTTTTATTATGAGAAGTGTTATCCTGTTTTATATTTCCTTGTTCCATTATTTTTATGAAAATATCTATTATAAATATCAGTCTGCAAACTTACGCATTTTTTTTTAATTCCAATAGTTTTTTCTCATCAAAAAATCAGCCTTTTATCAACAATTATTTTGAATAAAATGCTTGTAAAATAATCGAACCAATGAAAAAAAAACATATTTTTGCATTTTAAAACCGAAACTGGTAAGAATGCAAATTTAAGAAACCTATTAAACAAAAACAATTATGAAAAAAACAATTCTTTTCTTCGCAGGCTTATTCCTCATCTTCTTGTTTGTATCGTGCGACCGTCACATTAGTGCCGACAAACTGCCGCAACAGGCAAAAACATTCCTAACACAATATTTTCCTGGCAACACTGTTATTTCAGTTGAAAGAGACGGTTTCAAATACGATGTGACGCTGATGGACGGAACCAGCATTGAATTCAGCCACTCGGGAAATTGGCAAGATGTGGACTGCCAGCTTATGCCAGTTCCCGCAGGTATTGTACCCACACCTATCCAAAGCTATGTTGAAGCCAACTTCAATCTCTATTTTATCACAAAAATAAAAATGGAACGCAGAGAATATGAAGTGGAATTGAACAACGACCTCGATCTCAAATTCGACAGAAACGGTAACTTTATGTATGCCGACTAATACCAACACTTTTGTTCTTAGTACTGACAATGGGTTCTGGCCATACTAAGAACTGGATTTATCAGAACCTGTCAATCAAAATCTTTTACGCATGAAAAAATTATTTTTAGTTGCATTCATTATCTCCCTTGTATCTTTGAATGCCTTTTCTCAAGACCGCATGATCACCTATGACCAACTGCCCAAAATTTCACAGGACTTCATTACCACACATTTCAACAAAGCCAACATTTCCTACCTGAAAATCGATGAGGAAACCTACGGCTATGAATATGAAGTTTATTTCAACAATGGCACCAAGGTTGAATTCGACAAGAGCGGAGCACTCAAAAAAGTGGATTGTGGTCATAGCAGCGTGCCCGCAGCCATCATTCCCGAAAAGGTTAAAACATACGTAAGCACCAACTACCCTGGTGTAATCATTACCGAATGGTGTAAAAAACGCACCAACTGGAAAGCCGAACTGAGCAACGGTCTGGATCTGTATTTCGACAGCATGTACCAACTTATCGGCATTGACGACTAATCAAGTTCTCTCGCTTTTTAACAAAAAATAACACTATAATGGAAGAAGAAAAAGACATCACTTTGTCTCAGGAAGAGATTAAAATGCCCGACAATGCCTACACAGAGCTGAAAGAGGGCGAAGAGTACAAACCCATTCTCATGGGCACAAAGAAATATCCTGAAATCAACGCATGGACGGTGATTTGGGGTATAATCATGGCTATCATTTTCTCGGCTGCCACCGCCTACGCGGGACTGCGTTTCGGACAGGTTTTCGAGGCCGCCATCCCCATCGCCATTATCGCTGTGGGTGCTTCCACTTTGGCCAAACGCAAAAGCCCTTTGTCAGAGAATGTCATCATCCAGTCTATCGGTGCCAGCTCGGGTGTGATTGTGGCCGGTGCCATCTTCACCTTGCCCGCCATCTATATCATTCAGGAAACCAATCCTGACATCCAGATGAATGTCAACTTCTTCCAGATTTTCCTCGCCTCCCTATTCGGTGGCTTCTTGGGAATTCTGTTCCTGATACCTTTCCGCAAGTATTTCGTATCCGACATGCACGGCAAATACCCCTTCCCCGAAGCTACCGCCACTACCGAGATTCTGGTGTCGGGTGCAAAAGGCGGAAATCAGGCAAAACTTTTGGTAATCAGTGGACTGATTGGAGGTCTGTACGATTTCTGTATGACCACCTTCAATTTCTGGTCAGAGACTATCACCACCCGTATGGCCGCTTGGGGCGAACAATTGGCGATGAACCATAAGTTCGTCTTCAAGATGAACGGCAGCGCCATCCTTTTGGGCACCGGCTACTTGATTGGTTTGAAATACGCCATGATTATATGTGCTGGTTCGTTCCTCTCTTGGTGGTTTATCGTTCCTTTGCTGGGACAATACGGTGTTACCCCTGACGGCACGCTGATGAGCACTATGGATCCTGACTTGATTTTTTCACAATATGTAAGATATATAGGTATCGGCGGCATCGCTATGGCCGGCATCCTCGGAGTAATCAAGTCGGCAGGGGTCATAAAAACCTCTCTGAGTGTTGCCTTCAAGGCTGGCAAAAGCAAGAGCGGTGAGGAACAGCAGGTGCAGCGCACCCAGCGTGATATTCCCATGAAAATCATCCTTTTCGGCTTCCTCGCTGTAATCGTAATGATGATTCTTTTCTTCATCTTTGGAGGCATGCAGATGAACCTCACCCAGATTATTGTTGGTATTTTGGTTGTCTTCTTGTTCGCCTTCCTGTTCACCACCGTGGCTGCCACCGCTATCGCCACTGTGGGTACCAACCCCGTATCGGGTATGACCATGATGACCCTTATTCTCAGTTCCTTCATCCTGTCAGCAGTGGGTCTGCAAGGCGGCACCGGTATCATCACCGCATTGGTGGTGGGTGGTATCGTTTGCTCAGCACTGGCAATGGCTGGCGGTTTCATCACCGACCTGAAAATCGGTTATTGGATTGGAACATCTCCTTACAAGCAAGAAGGTCTGAAATTCTTAGGTACTCTGGTATCGGCTCTTACCGTAGGAGCGGTTATCATGCTGCTGTCTAAGACCTACGGCTATACTGGCGAAAATGCGTTGGTGGCTCCGCAGGCTAACGCTATGGCCGCCATCATCGAACCCCTCATGTTCGGTGGCCAGACTCCTTGGATTCTTTATATTATCGGTGCCATTCTGGCCATAGTGCTCGACCGTATCGGCGTGCCCGCTTTAGCATTCTCCTTGGGCATGTTCATCCCCTTGCAGTTGAATATTCCCTTGCTGATTGGTGGTGCTTTAGCATGGTTCATCGGCAGTCGCAGCAAAGATGAGGCTGTCAACAAAGCCCGCAAAGAGAAAGGCACTCTGTTGGCATCAGGTATGCTGGCTGGTGGAGCCATCATGGGTGTGGTTAGCGCCATTATGAAATACGCCGGTGCTGATGTGGCAATGCCTACCGATTATATCGGCTCTTCCGCTTACAACATCCTCGCCATCGTCATGTATGCAGCCATCTGCATCTATCTGGTGATTCATTCCTTGAAAACGGAGAAGAAGTAATACAGATAGGGACAACTAAACGATTCAACAACTAGGCAAATGAAAAAAACATTAATATCTCTCATACTCATCTTCCTGGGCTGGAGCCTAACAGCCCAGGAGGATACTTTGTCGTGGAAGCAACAATTCCAGCGACACGATATCCAATTCGGCTTCGGAGAGCCTATACTTCCCGCGCTTGTGACAGGTCAAATTTTCAAGTCTGGCATTCCTGATTATTATATAGAACAGTCAGCAGTCGATTGGTTTGGTCCTGACACCTACTCCCCAGGAAGATTTTTCACACCTACCATAAGTGTCGGCTACAAATACCGTTTTGCCAAGTGGTTCTGGTTTGGAGGAACCATATCCTACACAGGTTTTTATCAAAACTATTTCGACCGTGTGACCGGCACAAAATTTTCTACCGACAAGACGCATGTCATCTGCATTATGCCTTCGGTTCGCTTCTCGTGGCTTAACAAAAAATATGTCACCCTATACTCCGGTTTGTCTCTTGGCTATGGAATGGACATAGAACAATACAACACCTCTACTACTCGCAGCACCTATATTGAACATGGAGTTGCTTTCCATCTCACCGCCATAGGAGTTCATGTAGGCAAAAAATGGTATGGTTTCGCCGAATTAGGAGTGGGCATGTTGGGCGTTTTCCAAGCAGGCTTCGGCTATAATTTCAACAGTAAAAAGAAGTAAGCTATATGAAAAGGACTCTATTTATCATCACTGTTATTGCACTGGTTTGCATAGGCTGCGGCCGCGAAAAGCGAGGTATGCTCACCAAGAGAGGTAAAGAAGTACACGACTCATGGTTGCAGTTCTCCCAAGAAATCATTCAAAAAACCATTGTCCCCGCATTTCAAATGGATGCCTGGATTAACGGCAACGATACGATACGGAGAATGGTGGAAGATAACTTTTTCCCCTATATGCGTATCCGACAAGATTTCGTCAATGTATATTCCCTTTATGACGGAGCAGAGAGAGTACTGTCTATAAATACTAATGGAAAAACTTTGGCCGACAACGGAGTGACATGGGAAATATGCACCTACAACCTCACTCCTGGATACGACAACGGTGCCAGACCCCAGTTTATGAGCATTCCTGACCATTGGTACCTGACCGTTACAAAAACTGACAACCAACAATGGAACATTCAGTTAGACACGGCTGCCTGCATGGGAAGCAACTGCGACTGGCAACTCACACTGCCCGCCAGAGATACCCTTGTTTACTTCTATCACGGGGAATATTCTCTCACAGGCAAGGGAACCTTCAAATATAGCGGAGATGTTTTCCTGCGCTACAATATCGACGAGACTCTACAACACGATGGAAAACTTTACCCATGGTATAAAGGCATCGTGTCGATGAACGCCAATTTTATCGATGCTTCAACCCATCAGGCTCCTTTGGAAGATATTCATGTAAAAGCCAAATATGGCTACAACGGTGAAGTCACTATCACCTACCGCGATATCACCGAAACTTGGACTATTGAGAGCTATCTGAAATAGCTTGAAAAAAGCAACTATCGGATACTTTGTTTTGCCATCCTGTTAAGCGCTTCTTTGAAGACATCGACAAGGATGGCATTTTCTTTGTTGGCCGACGCATCCTTAATGCATGCTTCACACAGGATATCGTAAAACTTCGTTTTGTCAATCATATACACCGTACGGACAGTGATTGTCTGATCCTGCTCCCGATAAATCTCCATACTTTTTCTGGTCATGTTTTGCACAACTACCGGAGACATTTGACGCACAATTTTCTCAATGAGTTCCGCTTGCTCTAACGTTCCTTTTTTCTGCAACATCACTAACTTGCATTGGCTGAGATACGGAAGTTCAAGCTGATAGGTTAAACTAGTGACACCATTGATATAATTTTTCTGTATCACATCCTTCAAGTCTTTTCCTGACGATTCTCTCTCCACCCACATATACTGGCTGTCTCCCGTTCCAGGTCTCGAGGCACACATCATGCTCCATGTGCTGACCAATTGTTCCTCGATAGTGTATTTATCTGTTTTCCAGCCTTCTTTCACAAGTTGTCCCGCTTCATCCTTAGCCACCTTCCCTTTTTGTGGAGCCATTATTTCAGATTTATCCCTTTGTGCCTGTCCTTCATAATGAACACCAGCCAGCAAGAGCGTCATACATACTACGGTTAGCGTTAATCTCATCTTTTTCATATTCGTTTGGGTTTGATTTTTACGAAATGCAAAGTTACACAAAAAACAAATATCATCAAATTAAAAAAATCGTATTTTTGCCGACTCAATTATNNCTCAAATTATTGGCATAATATAATAACAATGAATGGCGAACTTTTAAGGCAATTTTTCATCAGCATCTTCTCTTTTGACGAGCGCTATCCATTGTTATTCACGCAGTTCAATTTCTGGGCGTTTTTTGCGGTGGTTTTTGCCGGCTTCTGCCTCATGAAAAACAAAAGGCTGCTCCGAAACACCTATTTGTTCTTCATGAGCGTACTTTTTTACTACAAAACTTCGGGATTGTT
>LXOW01272396.1_pt1 | contig 12438 bp, 7 predicted proteins | sample 1368591 | NCBI WGS metagenome assembly LXOW01 (sample SAMN04884650, study PRJNA319009) | bovine gut metagenome | isolation source: Cow rumen | host: Bos taurus | place: Italy: Legnaro (PD) | collected 2014-07-09
GCTCGTCGGCAGCGTCAGATGTGTATAAGAGACAGGGCGGGACCCTGTCCACGGTCTACGACCTGTCCGGTGAGCCCGGGGAGCTGCCGGAAGGCTGGTACGTGAGCTCCTATGAGAACGAGTATGAGGCCTATTCGGATGGGGCCGGGGTCGTGACCCTCAGCTCCGACGGGGCGGACGATCTCAGGCTCTGCCGGAAGGTGACCGTTCAGGAGGGCTCCCGCTACGTGCTGACCGGCTACATCGCCACGGAGGGCGTGGCGGAGGGCAGGGGCGCTTCTTTATCCATCGACAATTACAGCCTGGACAGGTCCTGCGTCTACACCGAGGGCCTCACGGGCGACAACGGTTTCACCGAAACGAACCTGTATTTTGAGACAAAGCCCGGCCAAACCGAGGTGATCCTGGCCCTGCGGTTGGGGGGATACTCCGAGGCCAGCCGGGGCACGGCCTGTTTTCGGGACGTTTCCCTGCGCTTTGGGGAGCCGGACGAGGGAGATTATCAGCTTTTGGAGGCATGGGGCGGTTCCATCGACGACGATGACGACGCCTTTAGGGACGAGGAGCACTATAAATCCTTCTTCGCCGTCATCGTCTGGGCGGCGGTACTCTCAGGGGTCCTGCTGATCTTCGGCGTATATCGGAATCGGCGGCTTTTGACGGGCAAGACCTTGCCGGACAAGACCTATTGGGGCGGCTTCGCCTTCGTCGTGGCCGTGGGATTGCTCCTACGGCTGGTCCTCTGCGCCCTGTTCAGGGGCCATGACAGCGATATGGGCTGCTTCATCAGCTGGGGCCAGGACATCGCCCGAAACGGAGCCCGCCAGTTCTACTGGGCCCCGGGCCACGACTGGTACGATTATCCTCCGGGCTATATGCTGTTCCTGGGCGGGTATTCGGCGGTACTGAATCTGCTTCGGGTGGATACGGGCTCCATCCTGGGCATCTTCCTCTACATGCTCCCGGCGATAGGGGCGGACCTTGCGCTGGCCTTGCTCCTTATGAACTTCGCCCGGCGGCAGCGGATCAACAACTCCGGCGCCCTGATCCTGGGCGGGCTGGTGTTCTTGAACCCGGCGCTGCTGTTTTTGACGGGGGCCTGGGGCCAGATCGACTCCATCTTGACCCTGTGGCTGACCGTCAGCTTCCTGCTGCTTTTGGACCGTGAGCCGGGCCGCGATTTCGACAGGAACCGCATCCTCTCCGGGGCGGTCTTTGGATTGGCCGTCATGACCAAGTGGCAGGCCCTCATGTTCGGGCCGGTGTACGCCATCGCCCACCTGTTTCTCATCCGCTGGGGCGAACGGGAGGCCTGGTCGGATCTGAGGGACACGGTCCTTTCGGCCCTGGCGGCCCTGGCCGTCATCCTGCTCATCTCCCTGCCCTTCAAGGGGGACGAGGGGCTGCTGTGGTTCGCGGAGCGCTTTCTCACCGCGTCCGCCCACTATGACTACGCCACCGTGGAGGCCTACAACTACTTCGCGTTCTGCGGCGCCAACTGGAAGCGCGCCGGGGAATACTTCATACCCGCTTTCCTCACCTTCAAGCAGTTCGGGACCGCCGCCATCGTGCTGGCCGTATTCTGCGCTTTCATGATGGTGCTGCGCCGGTACGAGAGCGAGAAGCGGCGGCAGGGGTCGTTGTCGGAGGACAAGGGCTTTGTGTTCCTGGCGGCGTCGCTGACCATGGCGCTGATCTTCACCTTCGGCCACTACATGCACGAACGGTACGTGGTGCCCATCCTGGTGATGCTGCTCTTTGCCTACGCCTACTATAAGGACCCGCGGCTGCTGCTCGTCGCGCTGCTCTTCACCGTGACCACCTTCCTCAACGAGATGATGGCCCAGTACGTGGTGAGCAACGAGGCCATGAGCGTCATCCGGGGCGGCCGGGAGCACAACACGGTGCTGCGGTTCTGGGCCGGCGCGGAGGTGCTGGTGTGTCTGTACTTCGGATTCGTTGCGGCGGACATGGTCCACGATCTTAGGGGCAGGATGGGCGGCCTGCTGCAGCGGGCAGGGGAGGATGGGCCTTCCAAACTCTATACGTGCATCGAGGAGGGCCTGAAACGATGAAGCGGACTGCCTCTTCCAAATACGAAATACTGAGCCTCTTTGAGAAGGGGCAGAGCGAAAGGCTGCTGAAGCTGGACAAGCTCCTGCTGGCGGCGCTTACGCTGGTCTACGCCCTGATCGCCCTTTTGAATTTGGGCACCCTGTCCTTTCCCACCACGGTCTATGAAGGCGTGCCCGAGAGCAGCTTCATCCTGGACTTCGGCCGGGAGGTGGACGTGGATGAGGTATGGTTCAACGGCAACATCGCCCAGGGGACGCTGCGCTTCACCGCAGACGACGGCACGGAGGCGGTCTGCACCCAGGATCAGGGGGACATGTTCAAGTGGCATGAGATCAGCGTCAGCTTCACCACCCGGTATCTTGAAGTACGGGTGGAGGATCGGCCCGTAGCCTTGAACGAGGCGGCTTTCTTCTGCGACGGAGAGCTGCTCCCCGTTTCGGTGGTGAAGATCATCTCCACCGATCAAACGGCCCTGAATCTGGTGGACGAGCAGGACACGGTGCCCGAGTCGCCCAGCTACTTCAACGGCATGATCTTCGATGAGATCTACCACGCCCGCACGGCCTATGAGAATATCCACAACATGTCCGTCTATGAGTGGACCCACCCGCCTCTGGGCAAGCTCATCATCGCCCTGGGCATACTGATCTTCGGCATGAAGCCCTTCGGCTGGCGGATCATGGGCGCTCTGTTCGGCGTAGGAATGGTCCCCCTTATGTACGTGTTCGCAAAGCGCATCTTCAAGCGCACGGACTTCGCCTTCATCACGGCGGGGCTCTGGGCTTTCGACTGCATGCACTTTACCCAGACCCGCATCGCCACCATCGACGTGTACGGGGTGTTCTTCATCCTGCTCATGTTCTTCTNNTTCGGCCTCGGATGCAGCAGCAAGTGGATCGGCTGCTATGCAGGGGCGGGCCTGGCGGTGGTGCTGTTCTACCATCTGATCGCGGCCCTGTGCACGGCATACAAGGGCCATGACGAGGCGGCGGCGGAGCGGCGGAGCGCCTATTGGGAGAAGTTCATCATGACCATCCTGTGGTGCTGCCTGTGGTTTTTGCTGGTGCCCGCCGTCATCTACTTCCTGTCCTACTTCCCCTATTACCGGTATGAGGCGTCCGTCCGTCAGAGCTACGGCCTCAAGGACATGATCGAAACGCTCCTCAAGAACCAGCGGGATATGTACAGCTACCACAGCCAGCTCACGGCCACCCATATGTGCCAGAGCACCTGGTATCAGTGGCCCTTCACCTTCAAGAGCGTCTGGTTCTACGTGTCCGGCAACGGGGACAAGATCTCCAACATCTCCAGCACCGGCAACCCCGCCGTGTGGTGGATCAGCGCCGTGGGTGCGGTGTGCCTGTTCCTCGAATGGGCGCTGGGGAAGGTGAAGCGGGATCCGGTGCTGCCCATCCTGTTCGTGGGCGTGGCGGCCAACTACCTGCCCTGGGTGCTGGTGACCCGGTGCGTGTTCCTGTACCATTTCTTCGCCACGGTGCCCTTCATCCTGCTGTCCACGGTGTATCTGCTCTTTTTGATGGAGCAGGAGGACAGGCGGATACACTGGATCAAGTGGGTCTGGCTTTGCGCGGCGGTGATATACTTCATACTGCTCTATCCCGCCATCTCCGGCCTGCCCACCGGCTATGGCTACGCCGGATTTCTGGAGAACGTGCTGCCCTCGTCCGTATTATACTACGGTTGGGTTTGAGTAAGGAGGCGCTATGCTATCCCAGGCGAACAGCTTCGGCCTCACCGGCCTGAACGGCTTTCCCGTGAAGGTGGAGGCCTATATCTCCGGAGGCACCGCCGTGTATGAAACGGTGGGCCTTCCCGACGCCGCCGTGAAGGAATCCAAGGAGCGGGTCCGCTCCGCCCTGAAGAACGCGGGCTTCGACTTTCCCGGCGGCCAGCACGTGACGGTGAGCCTGGCTCCGGCGGACGTGCGCAAGGAGGGCAGCGTCTACGATCTGCCCATCGCCCTGGCGCTCCTGTCCGCGGAGGGGATGCTGAAGCAGGCGCCCCTCGTCAGGGCGGTGTATATGGGGGAGCTGGCCCTCAACGGCGACGTGCGGGGGGTCAACGGCGTTTTGCCTATGGTCATCAGCGCCCGGCAGGCGGGGGAGACCGTCTTCTTCGTGCCCCGGGAGAACGCCGCCGAGGCAGCCTGCGTGGAGGGAGTACGGGTGTTTCCGGTGGACAACCTGAAGCAGCTGGTGTCCTTCCTGCGGGGCGAAGGCGGCATGGCGGAGCAGCCTCCCACCATCTTCGTGCCCGAGGAGGCGGCCTATCCCTGGGACTTTGCCCACATCAAGGGCCAGGCCACAGCCAAAAGGGCCGCCGAGATCGCCGCGGCCGGGGGCCATAACCTGCTGCTTTCCGGCACCCCTGGCTCCGGCAAAACCATGCTGGCCAGGGCCCTGCCCTCCATTCTGCCGCCCATGACCTTGGCGGAGTGCATGGAGGTGACCAAGATCCATTCCGTGGCCGGCTATCGAGGGCTGGTGGCCACCAGGCCCTTCCGGTCCCCCCATCACGGAGCCTCCGCGGCAGCCATTACCGGCGGCGGGGTCAACGCCCTGCCCGGGGAGATCAGCCTGGCGCACATGGGCGTGCTGTTCTTAGACGAGTTCCCCGAGTTCCATCGGGACGTGCTGGAGAGCCTTCGCCAGCCCCTGGAGGACGGGGTGGTCACAGTGTCCCGGGCCCGCATGAGCTGCACCTATCCGGCCTCCTTCATGCTGGTGGCGGCCATGAACCCCTGCCCCTGCGGCAATCGGGGGTCCCGCACCAAAGCCTGTACCTGTACCCCCAGTCAGATACAGCGGTACGCCCGCCGGATCTCGGGGCCCCTGCTGGACAGGATCGACATGTTCATCGAGATGAACGACGTGCCCTTCGAGGACCTCAGCGGGAAGGGGACGGGGGAATCCTCCCAAAGCATCCGCCGGCGGGTCACCGCCGCCCGGCAGCGGCAGCTGGAGCGATTCGGCGACAGCACCCGCACCAACGCCCGCATGGGCATCCAGGAGATAGAAGCCTTTTGTCCTCTGGACAGGGGTTGTCAGGCCATGATGGAGCGGGCCTTTCGCCGCATGAACCTGTCCGCTCGTGCCTATCAGCGGCTTAGGAAGGTGGCAAGGACCATCGCGGACCTGGATGGGTCCGACGGGATACAGGAGAAGCATTTGGCGGAGGCCATCCGCTATCGGAGCCTGTCCATATTGGGAGAGAACGAGCTATGATAGATCCGGGCGACAGGTTGGAGCTATGGCTCCATTACGCCACAGGCACCCGTTATCGGCAGTTTTCGGCGGTGCGGGAGGAGTACTATTATCTGGAGGAGGCCTGGGAGGACGTGTGCAAGGGGCGCATGGAGCGCCTGGGCATGCTCTCCGAGGAGAGCCGAAAGCGCCTTAAGGAGGCTGCGGGGGACGGTTTTTTGGACCGGTATATCCGGTGGCTGGATAAGAACGAGGTGAACGTGGTCACCGTCTCCAGCTACCGATACCCGGCCCTGCTGAAGCAGATCCCCGATCCGCCGGCCGTGCTCTTCTATAAGGGCGCTCTCAACGAGGATATGCAGCTGCCGCTGGCCATCGTGGGCACCCGCCGCTGCACGGACTACGGCAAAGATGTGGCGAAGAAATTCGGCAGGGAGCTGGTGAAGGCGGGCGCCACCATCGTGTCGGGCCTGGCCACCGGAATCGACGGCTACGCCGCATTGGGCGCTCTTTCCGTGGAGGGAGCCCAGGACCCCACCGTGGCGGTGCTGGGCTGCGGCATCGACGTGGTGTATCCCAAGGGCAACGAGAAGCTCTACGGGGCCATCGCGGAGCGAGGATGCCTCCTGACGGAGTTTTTGCCCAAGACGCCGCCGCTTCCCCAGAACTTTCCGTTTCGAAACCGCATCATCAGCGGCCTCAGCCTGGGGGTGCTGGTGGTGGAGGCGGGGGAGAGGAGCGGCGCGTCCATCACGGCGCGGCTGGCCCTGGAGCAGGGCCGGGAGGTGTTCGCCGTGCCGGGCCGGATCACGGATCTGATGAGCGCAGGCACCAACGGCATGATCCGCCGGGGCGAAGCGAAGCTGATCACGTCCGTGGCGGACATCCTGGAGGAATTCGGCGAAGGCGGCTGCGGGGACGAAGGGCAGACCGTGTCCTTCAGCGATCTGAGCCCCCTCGAACAGCAGGTGGTGAAAGCCCTCTCCACCGGCGAAAAAAACGAGGATGAGCTGCTGGAGAGCTGCAAAGGCACCGTGGACGAGCTCATTCCCACCTTGACAGGACTGACATTTTCGGGAATAATAAAGCAGCTGCCCGGCAGCGTCTATGCGCTGGATAGCCTGCAAACCAACATCGTGTACTAAAAGAAGGAAGAGACCATGGCCGAATCATTGGTGATCGTGGAGTCGCCCGCCAAGGCGAAGACAATAGAAAAGTTTCTGGGGAGCAAATATAAGGTGGTGGCCAGCCAGGGCCACATCCGGGATCTGCCCAAGTCCCAGCTGGGCGTGGACGTGGAGCACGGCTTCGAGCCCAAGTATATCGCCCTCAGAGGCCGCAAGGACGTGCTGGAGACCATCCGCAAGGAGGCCAAGAAGGCCGATAAGATATATCTTGCCACCGACCCTGATCGGGAGGGGGAGGCCATCTCCTGGCATCTTGCGGAAGTGCTGAAGCTGGACGAAAAGAGCAAGTGCCGGATCGAGTTCAACGAGATCACCGCCGCCGCTGTGAAGGGGTCCTTCAAGAAGGCCCGGCCCATCAATATGGATCTGGTGGACGCCCAGCAGGCCAGGCGCGTCCTGGATCGGCTGGTGGGCTACAAGATCAGCCCCATCCTTTGGGCCAAGGTCCGAAAGGGCCTGTCCGCCGGACGGGTCCAGTCCGTAGCCACCCGGATCATCTGCGATCGGGAGGAGGAGATCAACGAATTCGTCCCCAAGGAGTATTGGACCATCACGGCCCAGCTCATGGGCAAGAAGGCGTTCGAAGCCAAGTTCGTCAGCTGGGGCGACGTGAAGGAGCTTCACACCGAGGCGGAGACCCAAAGGGTCCTCAAGCGGATCGACGGCGCTGACTTCGTGGCGGCGGACGTGAAGACCGGCGAGAAGAAGCGCCACGCGGCGCCGCCGTTCACCACCTCCAGCTTGCAGCAGGAGGCGTCCAGAAAGCTCAACTTCACCGCCAAGCGGACCATGCAGGTGGCCCAGCAGCTCTATGAGGGCGTGGACATCGGCAAGAAGGGCCCCGTGGGCCTTATCTCCTATATCCGCACCGACTCCGTTCGCATCAGCAAGGAGGCCCAGGCGGCGGCTCTTGAATATATCGAGGCCAACTACGGCGGGGAGTACGTGCCTGCCCAGCCCAACGTCTATCGGGGCCGCAGCAACGCTCAGGACGCCCATGAGGCCATCCGTCCCACGGACCTCAAGAACAACCCCAAGGAGCTGAAGGGAAGCCTTTCCGCCGATCAGTACAAGCTTTACAAGCTCATCTACGAGCGATTCCTGTCCAGCCAGATGAGCGAAGCCATTTTGGAAGCCACCACCGCCACCTTCGACGTGAACGGGGTCACCTTCCGTTCCACGGGGGTGCGTACCCTGTTTTCCGGCTTCATGTCCATCTACACCGAGGGCAGGGACGACCAGGGGGAGAAGGAGGTGCAGCTGCCGCCCATCCATGAGGGGGACCGCTTCGCGCCCAAGGCCGTCACGCCGGAGCAGAAGTTCACCCAGCCCCCGGCCCGGTACACCGAGGCCACGCTGGTGAAGACCCTGGAGGAGAAGGGCATCGGCCGCCCCTCCACCTATGCGCCCACCATATCCACCATCGTGGATCGGGGGTACGTGCTCCGGGAGAAGAAGACCCTGCAGCCCACGGAGCTGGGGTTCGTGGTGACCCGGCTCATGAAGGAGAATTTCCGGGGCATCGTGGACGTGGCCTTCACCGCCGGCATGGAGGAAAAGCTGGACAAGGTAGAGGAGGGGGAGGTGGCCTGGCAGCAGGTGGTGTCCGACTTCTACGGCCCCTTTGAAAAGGATCTGCAATCGGCCGGCGCCAACATCGACAAGGTGAAGCTGCCCGATCCCGTATCCGACGTGCCCTGCGACAAGTGCGGCGCCATGATGGTCATCAAGACGGGCCGGTTCGGCAAGTTCCTGGCCTGCCCCAACTTCCCCGCCTGTCGGAACACCAAGCCCCTGATGGAGAAGCTGGACGTCCAGTGCCCCAAGTGCGGCGGAGACATCATCAAGCGCCATACCAAGAAGGGCAAGAACTTCTACGGCTGCGCCAACTACCCCAACTGCGATTTCGTGAGCTGGGATAAGCCTGTGCCCGGCAAGTGCCCCCGGTGCGGCAGCATCCTGGTCCAGCGCATGGGCCAGAACGGCCCCTTCATCGCCTGTGCGGATCGGGCCTGCGGGTATATCCAGCGGGGCAGGAAGGATAAGGAGTAATGTGAAATACAGAGTTTTTCACATACGCAGCGTTTGCCTTTGCTGCGGACCGGCGCAGCAATTTTGCAGGCAAAACCGGCAAAACTGCCAAAAAGGATGGGAATGAACATGGCACACGTCACCGTAGTGGGCGCCGGCCTCGCAGGAGCGGAGGCTGCGTATCAGCTGTGCCGCCGGGGCCATAGCGTCACCCTGCGGGAGATGAAGCCAGAGAAGAAGTCTCCGGCTCATCATCGGGACACCTTCGCGGAGCTGGTCTGCTCCAATTCCCTTCGGTCGGATCGGCTGGAGAACGCCGTGGGCCTGCTCAAGGAGGAGCTGCGGGAGCTGGATTCCCTGATACTCTCCTGCGCGGACGCCACCCGGGTCCCTGCCGGCGGCGCCCTGGCCGTGGACAGGGAGGGGTTCACCCAGATGGTGACTCATCGGCTCCTGGACATGCCGAACCTCACCTTCCTTCCCGGGGAGGTCACGGACATCCCCGACGCCCCCTGCATCATCGCCACGGGCCCTTTGACCGCCGGGCCCCTCTATGAGCGCATTTCTGCGCTGGTGGGCATGCCGCTGCACTTCTACGACGCGGCGGCGCCCATCGTCACCAAGGACAGTCTGGACTTTACAAAGGTCTTCGCCGCCTCCCGGTACGGCAGGGGGGAGGACTATTTGAACTGCCCCATGACCAAGGAGGAATACTTCGCCTTTTATCACGCTCTCATAGAGGCCCAGACGGCGGAGCTCCATTCCTTTGAAACGCCCCGGGTCTTCGAAGGGTGCATGCCCGTGGAGGTCATGGCAAAGCGGGGCGAAATGACCCTGGCCTACGGCCCCTTGAAGCCCGTGGGGCTGGAGGTGGACGGAAAGATGCCCTTTGCCGTGGTCCAGCTTAGGCAGGACGACAGGGACGGCCGCCTCTACAACATCGTGGGCTTCCAGACCAATCTGAAATTTTCCGAGCAGCGGCGGGTATTCGGGCTGATCCCGGGCCTCGAGCACGCGGAGTTCGTGCGCTACGGGGTCATGCACCGGAACAGCTTTTTGCCGTCTCCGGGCCTGTTGAACTGGGATTATTCCCTGAAGACCGACCCCCTGCTGTGCTTCGCCGGGCAGATGACCGGCGTGGAAGGGTACGTGGAGAGCGCGGCGAGCGGCCTTTTGGCGGCCCTGTCCCTGCACGAAAAGCTTTTGGGCAGGCCCTCCGTGGATTTCACGGATCAAACCGCCATCGGCGCTCTCGGCCACTACGTGTCCGAGTACGTGGGCAAGGACTTCCAGCCCATGAACGTGACCTTCGGCATCATGGCCCCTGCGGGCCAGCGGTTCCGGGGCAAAATGCAGAAGAACCTGTTCCTGTCGGAACGGGCTCTCGGCATCGTCCGGGAGAAGAAGGCCCTTCTTTCCCCGGCCATAGATCCTTAAGAAACAGAGGGCGTTCCCTGTGGGGACGCCCATACATAGGAAAGTGAAATGAGAAAAAAAGAAACGAAACTGAAGCTCATCCCCCTGGGGGGCATGGGCGAGATCGGAAAGAATATGACCCTGCTCGAATACGGGGAGGACGTCATCGTCATCGACTGCGGTTTGGCGTTCCCGGATGACGACATGCCCGGCATCGACGTGGTGATCCCGGACATGACGTATCTGGAGGAGAATCGGGAGAAGCTCAGAGGCTTCGTCATCACCCACGGCCACGAGGACCATATCGGCGCCATGCCCTACGCCCTGGAGAAGTTCGACGTGCCGGTGTTCGGCACGGACCTGACCGTGGCCCTGATCGAGCATAAGCTCCAGGAGATGCACGTTTCCGGCACGCTGAACGTGGTGAAGCCGGGGGACACGGTGGAGCTGGGCTGCTTCAAGGTGGAGTTCATCAAGACCAGCCATTCCATCCCCGGCGCGGTGGCCCTGGCCATCACGACGCCCCTGGGCGTCATCCTCCATACGGGCGACTTCAAGATAGATCTGACGCCCCTGGACGGCCAGCCCATAGACATCAACCGTCTGGCCTATTATGGGAGCAAGGGAGTGCTGTGCCTTCTGTCCGACTCCACCAACGCGGAGCGGGCGGGGTACACCCAGAGCGAGAGGGAGATCGGGCGGACCTTTGAGCACTACTTCGATCTTGCCAGGGGCCGGGTCATCGTAGCCTCCTTCGCCAGCAACGTCTACCGCCTCCAGCAGGTGGCGGACGTGGCTATCGCACACGATCGGGTCATCTGCTTCGCGGGCAAGAGCATGGAGCAGATCGTCACCTATTCCCAGGACCTGGGGTATCTCACCATCCCCCAGGATCGGATCGTGAAGGTGGACGATCTGAAAAGCTACAACGACGACAAAGTCTGCATCATCACCACCGGCAGCCAGGGGGAGCCCATGAGCGGCCTGTATCGCATGGCCAACGCCTCCCATAAGATCAACATCGGCTTTGGGGACACGGTCATCATCTCCGCCTCCGCCATTCCCGGCAACGAGACCGCCGTGGGCAAGGTCATCGACGGCCTCTTTGAGAAGGGGGCCTACGTGGTCTACGATCGCATGGCGGACGTGCACGTGTCCGGCCACGCCTGCCGGGAGGAGCTGAAGCTGATGCTCCACATCGCCAAGCCCAAATATTTCATCCCCGTCCACGGGGAGTTTCGGCATTTGATGACCCACGGACGGCTGGCCCTGGACATGGGCGTGCCGGAGGAGAACATCTTCGTGCTGAGCATCGGCGACATGGTGACCTTCACCAAAAGGGGCGCGGTAAAGGCCGGGGAGGTGCCTTCCGGGTCCGTCATGGTGGACGGCAGCAGGAACATCGAGGACGCGGTGATCCGGGATCGGCGGGAGCTGTCCAGCCAGGGCCTGGTGGCGGCGGTCATCACCCTGGACAAGGCCACCGGGCGGCAGATAGCGCCCCTGGAGATGATCTCCCGCGGGTTCGTATACATGAAGGAGGCCGATGCGCTCATGGACGAGGCGGCTCAGGCCGTGCAGACGGAGATACAGCGGTTCGAGGCGGAGGGGAAGGAGAACTACGGCGACATCAAGGCCGGCGTGAAGAGCAAGCTCAAAGCCTTCTTCAAGAGCAAGACCAAGCGCACGCCCCTGATCCTTCCCATCGTCATAGAGGGAGAGACCCATGATCGAGACGTTGGCTAAGGAGCTGGCTGCCGAGATACGGCGAAGCCGGGAATACGAAGCCTACGTGACGGCCAGGGAGAAAGCCCTGGCGGACGAGCAGAACGCGGCCCTTTTGCGGCGGTTCCACAGGCTCCAGATGACCGCTCAGGCCCGGCGCATGGCCGGGGCTGAAGCCGGCCCTGAGGAGGAGGAGCTTAAAAAGCTGGCTGAACTGCTGCAGTTCTCTCCGGACGCGGCGGCGTATCTGCTGGCGGAATACAGTTTGGATCGACTGCTGACGACGACCTACGATACCATTGCCCGGGGCGTCGGCGTGGATTTTTCTGAGTGGGAGAGATAGCATGAGCCAATGGAAGGACCCGGCTGCGGAGCGCCGGGAGAAAACGTGGCGGATACTGCGGCCGGTGACGGCGGCTTTGTTGAGCGCTGTCCTGGTGATCCTGGCCATGATCGGGGCCATCCGCTACGTGCTGAACCACTTCGTCTATCCCGTGGACCCGGAGGACAACACCCCCATCGAGGTGGTGATCCCTGCGGGGGCCTCCGCCTCCCGCATCGCCTCTCTGCTCTATAACGCCCGGGGCCAGGACGAGCCGGGGCTCATCGTCAGCACCGCTTCCTTCAAGGTATACGTGGACTTCACGGGCAAGGCCAACGCGCTGAAGGCGGGCACCTACGTGCTGTCCCGGAACATGACCATCCCGGAGATCGTGAACATCCTCTGCTCCGGAAACGAGGCGCGGCGGGTCACCCGCTTCACCATCCCCGAGGGCTAC
>LXOW01325184.1_pt1 | contig 12436 bp, 11 predicted proteins | sample 1368591 | NCBI WGS metagenome assembly LXOW01 (sample SAMN04884650, study PRJNA319009) | bovine gut metagenome | isolation source: Cow rumen | host: Bos taurus | place: Italy: Legnaro (PD) | collected 2014-07-09
CAGTTCTTTCACTTCCTTCTTGGCATTCTCCACTTTCTTTGAGAACTCCTGCTTCAGCAAGTCAGCGTTCTTTGAATTGGCAAAAAAGCCCAGGTTATTCTCCCACAAGTTAATATCATCTTTCAACTGTTGCAGTTTCGTAGTCAGGAATTTCTTTTCCTTATCCAGCAAACGATTTGCGTTGGGATCGTTCATAATATTGTCTATACGGTTCTTAAAGGAACTTCTTCGCACATCGTCAGAGCTAAGTTTTAGTTCAGCAAAACGCTTATCTAAAGCTTCTCTGTAGGCAGTATATACACGGTCTTTGTCTTTTTTAGGAACAAAACCTATTTCAGTCCACTGACGCTGATAATCCTTGATAATATCCAGATTTGCATTTCTGTCGTCACCAAACTCATGATTCATAATCTTCTCAATGAGTTCCTCTTTCTTTCTCAAATTCTCAGCTTCTATCTCCTTAATATTGGAGAAATACTCGGCTTTGGCCGCAAAGAATTTATCGCAAGCAGCTCTGAATCGTTTCCATACCTGTTCTGAATACTTGCGTGGAACAGTACCAATGTTTTTCCATTCCTGCTGAAGATTCAAAATATCTTCCGTGGCGTTTTTCCAGTCGGTACGAGCTGAAATGTCCTCTGCTTGAATGGCCAGGTTCAGTTTCTGATTGTAGTTCTGCATTTGTTCGTCCTTCACCTGCTGGAAATATTCTTTCTTGGCAGTAAAGAATTTGTCCAAAGTGGATTTGAAGCGTTCCCAAACCTCGTCGTTCAACTTGACGGGAGCGGGGCCGATAGTCTTCCACATTTTCAACAACTCGGTCAGTTTATCAGCTATCTCGTTGTTTTCCTTAACACTGTCAGCGGTTTTGCCGGCGGTCAATTCTTCAGCCTGCTCACACAGCACCACTTTGGCGTTATAGTTATTCTGCTGTTCCTCGAACAGTTTGTCATAATACTCTCTTCTCGACTGGTTGATTTTGTCAGAAGCATTTTTGAATCTTTCCCAAATTTCGTCTTTTTTGTCTTCCGGCACAGGACCTATCTCCTTCCATTCCTCATGCAACTGTTGCAGAGCCTTGAACGACTGGTTTACAGAANNTTTCTCAACATAGAAATGATAATTCTGCCAAAGGTTGTTTGATTCACTTTGCGGTACAGGTCCTATCTCTTTCCACTTATCTTGTAATTCTTTGAATTTATCATTCAACACCTTCAGGTTGGTTTCATTTTCCACCAATTCTCTCAAACCTTCAATGATACCTTTCTTTTCCTCAAGGTTATTTTGTTTTTCCTTCTCAATTTTTTCCAAGAAGGCTGCTTTTTTATCTTTGAACACCTGCAAAGCGGCATTGAATCGTTTTTCCAGTTCTGATGGCTCAGCCACAAAGTCTTCCTTGTTACCACCATCTTCAATAAACTTCTCATACAGGGCTTTCTTGGCCGCTTTGATTAATTCCAGGCCTTTGGCTTTCAGCACGCTGACGTGCATTTTCATGCTGTCATAGCCTAAATCAGAAGTCACGCGTTCCAATTCATCCACAGTCTGGTCGAAATTGAAGCCTTCGTATTCTTTTTCCACATCTTCCATGGTCTCAGCATTGGCTTCGTCTTCTGTTTCCTCTTCTGTTTCGCTAACAGGAGCTTGGGTGTTTTCTATTTCATTCATCATTTCGGATACCGTTTGAGGTTCCGTTTCAGCCACTGGGGCTGGTTCTTCCACTGTTACTGCATTTGTCGTTTCTTCTGCAGTCGGTTCAACAGTTTCAGTTTCGGCAACAGTTTCAGTTGTCGGTTCAGCAGTTAAATTTGCATCTGTGTTTTCCACAGTTTGGCCTTCCATTGAAGCGCCGGAGTTCACCTCTTGATTCTGATTTTCATCAGCATTTGGGTGGAGAAGATCTTGTGATTCCATAATTTGTTTTTTTGTTTTTATTGATGTTTCAAAAAAGTTTGCAAACATACATAATTTTTTGGAATTGGAAATCAGTTGGACAAAAAAAATAAGAGCATTAAAATCAAGCCTCAAAAAGTAATTCTGGTAATGCCCGTTTCGTATTGATTATTCAATAGACTCTTGATTTTCTGATAGTCCTCCGGATTATGTACAAAATCCAGATCTCTCGATTCCACAATAAGAATAGGATAATTAGGGTGTTGTTTCAGATAAGTCATATAGCTGTCTTGAATGCTATTAAGATAATCCGCGGTAATTTCCTGCTCATAACTGCGGCCTCGTTTGGCGATATTCTGCAATAATTTGTCCGCATTATTGTACAAATATATCAGCAAATCCGGCTTTGGCAAATAAGTGGAAATTATATCATACACTTTTGTGTAAAGGTTATATTCGTCAGCTTGAAGATTATTCTTGGAAAAGATGATACATTTGTCAATAAAATAATCGCTGATAACCAAATCCTTGAACATATCCCGCTGAGACAGCAACTGCTTCAGCTGCTGGTAACGGTCGGTCAGAAAAGTCATTTCCACAGGGAATGCGTAATGTAGCGGATCCTTGTAAAATTTTGGCAGGAAACTGTTGTCAGCGAAACGCTCCAGCACAATTTCCGCATTCAAGTCCTCAGCCAACATTTCGGTCAGCGTGGTCTTCCCCGCTCCTATACACCCTTCTATCACTATATATTGATACATCGTTTTTATTTATTGTCCAATTCTTGTTTTTCCATTTCCTCCAGCAATTCAAGTATAAATGGTCGGTTTTTGATTTGGGGATGCGGGATGGTCAGTTCAGGTGTATTCATTGTCACTCCTTCATAATAAAGGATATCTATATCTATTGTCCGGTCATGATAATCACATGTGCCGGCTTTGGTTTTGCTTTCCGGATCTCGCCCCAACTCAATTTCAATTTCCTTTAGCACTTGCAACAAAGCCATTGGCTCAAGCAAGGTCGAACACTCCACCACTTGATTCAAGTAATCACCCGAATCGTATCCCCATGACTTGGTCTCCTTCACTGGTGACATCCTACCCAACTCACCCACTCGCTTTGCAATAAGATCTTTGGCGGTTGCTATAAACCACTCTCTACGCCCCAAGTTGCTTCCTAAAGACAAAACGACCTTTTTCATTGCCGATATTTCTACAAATTCACGCTGCAAAGATACTAAAAAAGTAGAGATNNAATCAATTTGAAATAAAATGAAGAAGATTTTTTTGATTTCAGGATTACTGGCAGGTTCTTTGCTGCTATCATCATGCGTCACTAAACAAAAATACGCTGAATTGGAGGAAAATTACAAGACCTGCTCTGATAATTTAGCCGTTCTTAATCAGGACAACATCAACACGGTTAACCAAAACAAGCAACTCGAACAGCAAGTGGAGCAGTTGAAAGCCCGCACAAAGCAATTGGCGTCCGACACCCTTACCCTCAGCAAGAAACTGGCTCAATCTGAAAAAGACCTGGCCAAATCCATACGTGATTATGATGACTTGCTGAAACAGTTTGCGGAACTCAACATGACCAATAACACACAAGTGAACAAACTGCTGAAAGATATTGAGAAAATCAAAGCCCAGCTTAACGAACGCGAAGCCGAAATCAACCAGCAACGTGATGAATTGAATTTGGCCGAAATGGAACTTTCTGACAAAGAGTCACGACTGAGCGAGCTACAAAAAATTCTGGACCAAAAAGATGCGGAGGTTCGCAAATTGAAAGAGACCGTATCGGCTGCTTTGAAAGGCTTTGAGGGAAGCGGACTGAACGTATATGAGAAAAACGGGAAGGTTTACGTTTCAATGGACGAAAAATTACTGTTCGCTTCCGGCAGTTGGGTTATCAACAACGACGGCATGCAGGCTATCTCCTCTCTGGCGGAAGTGTTGGCAAAAGACGAAAACATCACAGTGCTGATTGAAGGCCATACCGATAATATACCCTATAAAGGATCCGGTCAGGTAAAAGACAACTGGGATTTGAGTGTGCTGCGCGCAACCGCCGTAGTGAAAGCCATTCTGAAAAACACAAATATCGACCCCTCTCGTCTGTCGGCTTCCGGTAGAAGCGAATACTTCCCCATCGATACAAACGACACCCCTGAAGCCCGAGCCAAAAACCGTCGCACAGAGATTATTCTGACTCCCAAATTAGATGAGTTATTCCGCATTATCAACAAGAACTAGATGTGATAATGCCGTTCACCGAAACACTGCTTCATTGGTATATAGACAACCGGCGTTCACTTCCTTGGCGGGGTGAACGCGATGTTTATAAAATATGGGTTTCTGAGATTATTCTTCAACAAACCCGTATCAGCCAAGGATGGGATTATTACCTGCGTTTTATCAACACCTTCCCTAGTGTGAAAACATTGGCTGAAGCAGACGAAGCGGAAGTGTTGCGTGTATGGCAGGGCTTGGGCTACTACTCTCGGGCTCGTAATATGCATGCGGCAGCCAAAAGCATCATGGAACAATATGGTGGGCGCTTCCCATCCGACTATAATAACATTCGTCAATTGAAAGGCATTGGCGACTACACAGCCGCCGCTATCTGCTCTTTCGCATACGGACTTCCCTATCCCGCTGTCGATGGCAATGTGCTCAGAATCATCAGCAGGGTATTTGGTCTCCATGACAACATTATGGAGGGTGAGACAAAAAAAAATATCACCGAACTTTGCGCCAAACTGATCAAGGGTACCAACCCTGCTGATTTCAACCAGGCGCTTATGGACTTCGGTTCTCTACAATGTGTTCCCAAGAATCCGTCATGCGGAATCTGCCCCCTTCAAAACGAATGTTATGCCTACAAAAACGATGAAGTGGAACTGCTACCCGTCAACATCAAAAACATCAAGGTAAAACAAAGGCATTTCCATTTCTTCGTGTACGTCATAAACAATCAGATTTTAATAGAGAAAAGGGAAGCTAATGATATTTGGAAGAACCTTTATCAATTACCCATGATGGAAACCAACACAAATAAAAAACTAAAGCACAAACTTTTATACCAGACCAAACACCAACTGACCCATCAGACTCTCCATGCTCGCTTTTACGAAGTGAGTGATACAAGTATATTGCCTTCCGCCTCCGGGGAAAGGTTTGCCATAGAGATAGAGAAACTTAACAATTATGCATTCCCTCAATTGATAGTCAATTTTTTCAAACGATATATCGACAATTCACCAAAATGAGTAAAAAAACAAATCAGAAATACGACTTTCTCATCCCTTATTTCGAGAAGCATAACCCAGGAGCCCAATCAGAGCTGCAATTCAAGAATAGCTACGAGTTGTTGGTGGCTGTTGTATTATCGGCACAATGTACCGACAAACGTGTCAATATGGTTACGCCTGCACTCTTGCAACGCTACCCCACCCCTTTCGCATTGGCACAGGCTTCTGTTGAGGACATTTACGCATATATCAAGTCCGTATCCTATCCCAACAACAAAGCCAAGCACCTTCATGGGCTGGCGCAAGTCCTGGTGGAAAAGTTCAACGGTGTAGTGCCCGACAATATGGAAGAGCTGCAAATGTTGCCGGGTGTTGGGCGCAAAACCGCCAATGTGATTCTGGCTGTCATCTTCGACCAGCCCGCTATGGCTGTAGATACCCACGTGTTTCGTGTGGCTAACCGGCTAGGTATCGTGGAAAAAGCCGACACCCCACTGAAAGTGGAGTTGCAACTCACCAAACATTTCCCGAAAGACATTATTCCCAAAGCCCATCACTGGCTCATCCTGCACGGACGCTATGTATGTCTCGCACGAAAACCCAAATGCGAAGAGTGTGGTTTAACCAGCATCTGCGATTTTTTCAACCAAAGGGAAAAAACAAAATAGACACCCTATGAAATGCTACTTCCAAAATTTGGAAGTGATGTCAACAGGCTGTCCGTTCTGGTTACAGTAAAGCCGCTGGTTGGTGGTACGAGACTTCAAACCACCCTTTTCTGATTGATATGGCCCCACTTTAACATAATCAAACTTCGAAAAATTTTGTGGCAGCTGGACATTACCCGAATACCACGCCACTTTCAAACGACTTTTCTGCCGGACGTAAGCGGCTAATTGTTCCACCCCTTGCGGATTAGCGTCTCCACCCATAAAGCAGAAACAGGTAATCTGACGACCATATTGTTTCAACAGCTTTTCAATTTCCTGTTCATCCAACGGCATCCCCTCATCGTTATGCAAATGCGGGCTATGGCAACCAACACAACGATGAGGACAATTGGTGATATTCACCGCCAACGTCACCTCGTCAGGAATTTCCTGAAAAACTATATCGAAGTTGTAGTATTTCATTACATAGTTCCGTAGTAGCGGCGTTTCGCCTCTTCCTGACGTGCCTGCGAGAAACTGCTCACCCGTTTCATGTAACCAATCACGCGGGTCAGGTAATCCACATTTTTGCTATGACACTCAGGACACTCATGAAGGTAGCGTTTGTCAATATGTCCGCAATCGTTACACACCGTATTGGGAATATTGAAAGTGAAATAGTTGCAACCTTCCTGAGCGGCCACACGTAACAACTGGCGATACTGTGACTGTGACAAATGCTCCTCCAGATTGGCATGCAAGGCCGAACCACCAGTCAGATGAGAAATATAGCGGGCACCATGCAATCTGAATTTATCAATAAGATTCAGCGATTCATCCTCTACTCTATAGAAATAGCTGTTGTAGCAGTCACGGGGCACTACATATCCGTCCTCTCTATCCCATTTGGCATGTTTCACACCCACGTTTTCCGCTGGTATCATTTCACAATTGAACATCAGCTCTTTGGTTCTGTACTGATGGTTATATTTCTCAACCAGTCCCAAAACACCCTCCACAAAATGCTGATACCTTTCATTGTCGTTAATGGGGATGCCCATATACTCAGCCGCTTCCACCAAGCCATTGACACCGATAGTCAGATACTGGCGGTTGATGGCTATATAGCCGGCGTCAAACAACGGCAGCATACCCTTAGACTGCAAATACTTGAGATTCTCATTATAGGCATTCTGCACCTTGTGCATCAAATCAATGACCTCTCCCACAAATTGCAGATGGGGCAGATTGTTTTTATGTTCGTACTGGATACAACGGTTGATGTTGATGGTTAATACACTCTTGGAACCCGTGGATACACCACCTGCTCCCAATGTATAGCTGAAGCCGTTGTCCGTGATTTCGTTTCTCAAGCGGCAGCAACTGCTTAGCGAGTCGGCATTATCGCTCACGTATGTGAAGAATGAATGGCCGGCCGCATACATCTCGGAGGTGAAATCAGCATATTCAGTATCCATAATGTCTCCATCCTTGGACAGCAGAGCCATAGTTTCCACTGGGAAAGTCAAAACCGCACGGGTACGCTCTGCATTGAACCAGCGCATGAATCGCTTCTGCAACCAACTCAGCGACTCCCAAATGGGCTTTGTGGAATCGGGGAAGCGGAATTCTCCAAACAGACTCTCAAAATAATAGCGGTCGTAATAGGCCACATTCCAGAACACCGACTGGAAGTTGCGGGCTCCCGTTGGCTGGTTGATGGAATACACAACCTGCTCGAAATAGTCAGTAATTACCTTATCGATAGTACGCTGTTTCAACGACAAGTCCACAATCTTATCGACATTCTGATAATAATCGTTACCATATTCCTTACGGATAAAGTAATCCATATACATGAGGAATTCGGGGGTGGCGCAGGCACCACTCAACATACTGGAAACCATGAACACCATATTGACGAAACCACCGCAATAGGATTTCAAGTTGGTGGGTGCGGAGGCATTGCCGCCAATGCTCTTGGTGCCACCCAATAACCAGGGATACATGGTTATGCTGGCACAATAGTTGGCGATGCTGGTTTCGTCGTTCTTGTATATAAAATGATGGTTCAAAAGGTACATATAGCGGTCGGCTAGCTCCTTGCCATACATATCCTTTATTTTATCGCACAACATTCTGCGGTTGAGGCGGATAAAATTGGACTTCGGCAATTCGCCAATCAGCGTGGCGATATTCTTGCGCTCCACATTGGCGTTGGCATCATACTTGCTTCCCGTAGCGGCATTGGAGGCGTTGCAGTAATTAATCAGGAAGTCAAGTTTCTCCTTCACCTCACGGTCTTCATAATGACGCTGACGGTACAGGATGTATGACTTGGCCACTTCATAATAGCGTTCGGCCATCAAAGCCACCTCCACCTGGTTCTGAATCTCCTCCACAGAAATGCCATCACGGATTTTCAGGCGGCTCATCACGTCAATCAGAACTTCCTGAGTGGCAAAACTACCCACTGACAAGAAAGCCTTTGAGATGGCATTTTTGATTTTGTCTGCGGAAAAAGGCTCCCGCTTGCCGTTTCGTTTGATAATGTACAATTGGTCCATCATGTTGATAATAATATTTTTAACCGATCAGGGAGAGACGAGTCTGTCGCTTCTGTCTTCATTTGCTCTTAATCCCGAAAGCATGAACTTCCATGTTTAGGCAGGTCTTCTGGCTCGTTCTCATTTCCATCGTCTTCCCAACCTCGAAAAGTCAGTGACTTTGCTTGAAAATGTTTTTTTCAGAACTCACAGCTACGGGTATAGCCCTTGATTTTCACAATGTTCCCTATTNNAAATAAGATTTCATTTTGGATTTTTAAGCGCTAAAACGAAAAAAATATAAACATTTTTATCAACATAGAAAAAACCAATATAACAGATTATAAATCAATCTATTATTCATCACAAAAGAGACACCGCAAAAGACTGTCTGAAGGAGGGCGGGAAAGATTTTTCCCTATTCGTTGACTTTGACCCTCAGGAAATCAAAATTCAACAATCGGGTGAGAAAACCAAGCAGTAACGCGAACACACCCGAAATCAGCAAAGCCCATAAAACATGCCCATCGTAAAAACGGGAAAAAAACCACACGGTGGGGACCAAAACCACTGTAAAGACACTTGCCGGAACAATGGGCAAAGCCCCGAATGGCACTTTCAGCTGGCGGAAAGCAATGACCACCTGAAGCAAAGCCACAACAGTCTGGGTGGAAAGGCTTGCCAACGCCGCCCCCATCGCCTGCAGGCGGGGAATGAGCAGTAGGTTGACGGTCATGTTCACCACAATACCAGCTATGGCCGTAATATTCAGCAACTTCATATTGCCATTGGCGGTCAGCATCGTGCCAAAGATGTAAGTTAACGATATAGGTATAATTCCCGCTATCAGGAAGCGGAAAACGGCGGCGCTTTCCTCCACATGCTCTTCATAAAGCAAATCGAGCACCGGCAGCCTGAAAATCTCCAACAGAACCACTGAAGTGACAGAAAACAGGAATAGCAGCGAGAAGGATGATTTGACAATAGGGGTGATGTCCTCATTATTCTTCAGCATTTTGGAAAACAAAGGCAGCAAAATCACCGAAAACAAATAGGCAATCATCACCAGCGCGTCCAGAAGGCGGAAAGCGGAGGCGTAAATCTCCCCGCCTCATAAGCGCCCACTCCCACCGGCAGCATCCTCTCCAGCATCACGGAGTCGATGCGGTTATAAAACGACATCAACAGAAAGAGGATGGCGAAAGGAAGACTCTTTTTCAGAATCATCAGAAAGAAGGTGGGATTCCAGTTCAGACGGGTCACCCTACCCTTGGCAACCACAATAACCAGGGCAATCAATGCGGCAGTCGTGTAGGCAGCAGTCTGGCAGTAAACAAACCATTCGATGCGGAAAGGCTCGTCGGTGACACCGCCCCATAGCAGAATTCCGCAAAACACAATCATCAGCAGACGGTCGAGTACCGAAAGACAACTGTCGGTCTTGAACATCAACAGAGCTGAGACATTGGAACGCAGATAGAGGATAAAAGCATTCAAGAACTGGTTGACTGCCATCCAAAACAACAGCCATAGCTGGAAATCCCTATAGCCGATAAGCAGAGCCACAGCGAAAACCGCCGCCATATACACCGCCCCCAGAAGAAGTTTCAGGGTGATGATGCCCGAAAGATGTTTATGCAACAATTGCTGGTGACGTGCAATATTGCGGTTGTTGAAATTAGTGATGCCCATGTCCAACAGCATGTTGAACAGGAAAGTGAAGTTGAGAACGGAAAAATACAGACCATAGCTTTCGGCTCCAACACTATTCTGCACACCTACCTCAATACCTAGAAGCCAAAACGGCTTCACCAACAGATTAAGGAAAATCAGCAGAATAATGTTAAAAATGAAATCCTTCTGTTTCATTCAGTTATTTCTTCTTGTTATCCTTGTTGTATAAGTCCGATGGGGTGGCTCTTCCCCACTCTATGGGTTTGTAATCGGGATTGTACCAAGTTTCGTCCACCTGATATTTATGCTGTTTTTTCACCCAGTCGTGATAGAAATCGTCAACTTCGTCGATAAAATACGGCAGCAAAGCCGCCACCTCGTGGCCGAAATTCTCCATACGCTTAAATCGGTATGGATAATTGAATTTCTCAAACTGGGGGACGATTTTGCTGCTACCGAAAAAGCCGATGTTGGCGAAAACAATCTGGCCATAATTCACCAGTTTGTCCTCCGTGCCGTGATAGAACAAAGTGGGCGCCGGACTGCCGTCGGCATACGCCACTTTCCCGTGTCTAGACAAGATGGCCCCCGCAAACGAAACCACTGCCGCATATCGGAAATTGGCGGGCAGCAGGCGTGTGGTCTCATGATGGTTATGCAGCCAATAGTCGGCCTGCAAAGCCGTGATAGCTCCCGCGCTTCCTCCCGAAATCATGATTTCTTTGGTATTGATGTGAAAGCGTGAGGCGTTGTCACACAAATAGCTTGTGGCCGAATAAAGATCCTCCACCGCCAGACGGATGGCATATTCCAATATGTTCACCATATTGACACCCATCTTGTCAACTCCCTTCAGCCCCAGCCGGTAATCGATAGCCACCACCACATATCCCTTCTCAGACATTTGCTCGAAAGCTTTCACCATTCGGGGCTCATCACGTCGCCCGCCGATAAAACCACCTCCAAAAACATATACGAAACAGGGGAAACCCGTATCAGGAGCCGCCACCGAGGGCATATAAACATCCAGAAACAAATGATTGGTATCCTTCACAGCGAATTCTTCCGTGAAATCAGCCTGGGCAGACAAGGCCATTGAAAACAAAAGGCTTACAGCAAGCAGACAAAATCTTTTCATTGACAGTTACGTTTTGCGTATTAAAATGCAAAGTTACACAAAAAACTCGAATTAAACGCCGGCAAACCGAATTTATTGTAAACCTTACAATATCACACCCTCACAAGTTAGTGGACAAGACCGGTAACACAATTTTTTCCACCCTCCAAAGCATGCATAAAAGAGGCCCAAAATTCCCATTTTATCTGGCTAATCTACCGACAAATACGACGGGCAGGGGCGGCTTTTTTCAGAATTAGCCAGAATTTATCAAATTAAATTATTGATTTACATAATTTTACACTTTATCAAAAGGGCTAAATCGTTGACTGAAAAAATTTTAATGGACTAATATAAATATAAAGGAAAAAATTGTATTTTTGCAGTCCCAATTTTGGGAGAATTATAAATAAAATTAAAGNNATCGTATTGGTTAGAGGCGGTCGTGTGAAAGACCTTCCAGGTGTAAGATATCACATCGTCCGTGGCGCACTCGACTCCGCAGGAGTGGAAGGCCGTTTGCAGGGTAGATCAAAATACGGTGCAAAACGTCCCAAAAAGAAAGCGTAAACCCACAAACACAGTAGTAAATTGAGCACTAAAATGGGTGTCTCGAGAGTAAATAACAAAATTATTGAAGTTACAAAATGAGAAAAGCAAAACCAAAAAAACGGATTATTCTTCCCGATCCAAAGTACAATGATGTAGCTGTTACCAAATTCGTCAACAACATCATGCTCAAGGGAAAGAAATCAATAGCTTTCGAAATCTTCTACGATGCTATTGACATTATTGCAGAAAAAACAAACGAAAACGGCATTGAAGTTTGGAAACAGGCTCTCGCCAACGTCACTCCTTCTTTGGAAGTCAAGAGTAGACGTATCGGTGGTGCCACCTTCCAGATCCCTACCGAACTGCGTCCTGAGAGAAAGCAGTCTGTAGGTATGAAAAATTTAATCTTATTCGCCCGCAAACGCCACGAGAAAACAATGGCCATGAAGCTGGCCTCCGAAATTATGCAAGCCTACAAGGAAGAAGGTGCCGCATTCAAACGTAAAGAGGATATCCACAGAATGGCTGAGGCTAACAAGGCATTCTCTCACTTCAGATTCTAATATATATACAATAAATCAATAACCGGAAAGAACGCGTTTATGTCTGAAGATTTAACCAAAATCAGGAACATAGGGATTATGGCACATATTGATGCCGGTAAGACCACTACGACTGAACGCATCCTATACTATACCGGTAAAAGCTACAAGATTGGTGAAGTGGATGAGGGCACAGCCACCATGGA
>LXOW01130714.1_pt1 | contig 12435 bp, 12 predicted proteins | sample 1368591 | NCBI WGS metagenome assembly LXOW01 (sample SAMN04884650, study PRJNA319009) | bovine gut metagenome | isolation source: Cow rumen | host: Bos taurus | place: Italy: Legnaro (PD) | collected 2014-07-09
GTATTTTAACAGCGATGTGGCGCGTACGGTCATTTTGATTCGTGCGACCGATACCCACGATGTTTCAGTTTTCGATATCGTGCAAAACCTCTTTCCGGATAAATCGAAAGATTTTGTTATCAATATCAATGAAAGCGATATTGCCATTGTAAAGGAAACCAAAGCCGGCATTGATTCCCATACGATCGAAAAACTGGCTTCTACAGTGGCTGATACGATTTCAGGCGAATTCTATGTGCACGTTGTGGTAGGGATCGGCACAACAGTGGAAAATCTCAAAGATCTTGCCCGTTCCTTCAAAGAAGCCCAGGCGGCATTGGAAGTCGGAAAGGTATTTGATACGGAAAAGACCATTATATCTTATGATAATTTGGGGATCGCCCGTTTGATTTATCAACTTCCCACGACCTTGTGCGAAACCTTTTTGAAGGAAGTTTTCAAACGCGGATCTATCGAGGGTCTTGATCAGGAAACTCTGTTTACCATTCAGCGCTTCTTTGAAAATAATTTGAATGTTTCGGAAACATCCCGTAAATTGTTTGTACATCGTAATACGCTGGTTTACCGTCTTGAAAAAATCAAAAAGATTACCGGTCTTGATTTGCGGGAATTTGATCATGCGATCATCTTCAAGATCGCCTTGATGGTCAATAAGTATTTAAAAAGCAATCCGGTAAAATATTAACGCGAAGGGCGTCTTTTATCCATGACTGACTTTACAGAAACCGCAACCCCTTTTTCCGGGAAACCGGTCATTGAGTTTCGCGGTGTTTCTAAGACCTATCCGACCGGGACGCATGCGCTGGAGGATGTGAACATCACCATCCATAACGGTGAATTTGTGTTTGTGGTCGGCTCTTCCGGTGCGGGAAAAAGCACCTTTATGAAACTGATCATGCGCGAAGAAAAGGCAAATACCGGTCTGATCACCGTCAACGGTTTCAATCTGACCGCAATGCGCAGGAAACAGGTTCCGATGCTGCGGCGTACCATGGGGATCGTGTTTCAGGATTTCCGCTTGATCCCGAATATGAATGTCTTTCAAAACGTTGCTTTTGCCATGCGTGTTGTGGGGGCAAGCAGCCGGGATATTCGCCGGGAAGTAGCCAAAGCCCTTGCAAAAGTGGGACTTGGCAACAAAGCACGCTCTATGCCGGCGCAACTTTCCGGCGGTGAACAGCAGCGTGTGGGTTTGGCGCGCGCTTTGGTCAATTCTCCCGATTTGATCATCGCGGACGAGCCTACCGGAAACGTAGATCCGAATATGTCGTATGAAATCGTGTCTCTATTGACCGAAATCAATAAGCGGGGCACGACAATCCTGATGGTCACGCACGATCATAATCTGGTAAGGGATTTCCGTCACCGCGTCATTATGCTTGACGGCGGCAAAATTGTGGCTGATAACGCGGGGGGTGCACTTTCATGAAAATGCGCAGTCTTCGTTATTTGACAGGGGAAGGCATCAAAAATACCTGGCTGAACCGTTTAATGAGTTTGGCTTCCATCGGTGTTTTGGTGGCTTGCATGGTGATGATCGGATTGGCTATTCTGATCTCGCAAAACGTCAACAAGGCGATTGGCAATCTGGAACAGCAGAATGTTGTCATGGCTTATATGAAGGATTATAACTGGGCCCTTTACGGCGAACCGGAGGATTCCGAGCCGCAGGATAACGCCTCTTCACAAACATCATCGGACGCTTCTAAAGAAAAGGACGAAAAAGCGGATAAAAACGGCATTAAGCCGAGTGACTATGTCATTCACAGCGATGAAGAGGCACAGGCTCTGTGCGATACCATCGCCAAACTTCCCAATGTGGCATCAGTCACTTATGTGACCGGTGAAGAGGGCTTGGAAAGCGTCAAGGCGTCCATGTTAGAAGGGCAGGAAAATTATTTCACTTTTTTGGATGAAGAGTACGGAAACCCCATGTCCGGCGCCGCCAAAGTCACCATGGAGGATATGGCGCTATTTGAGGAAACGGTCAAAGAAATCGCAAAATTAGACGGGATTGACGTCATCCAATCACAGAGCGATCTTGCCGAGAAAATTACCGCCATCAAACGCGGTATTACCGTGGCTGGTTTTTGGATTATTGCTATTTTAATGGTCATCTCTTTGGTGATCGTTTCCAATACGATCCGAGTTACCATGTATAACCGGAAATTGGAAATCAGTATTATGAAAGCAGTGGGCGCTACCGATTCCTTTATCCGTATCCCGTTTGTGGTCGAGGGTATGGTGATCGGGTTGATTTCCGCACTGATCGCGGAAGGGTTGCTTTATTTCTGCTACCGCGTTGCCACCGAAACCATTGTTTCCACACTCGGAACGACCGATATCGTGCGGTATGGCGATGTTGCGGTCGATTTGTTGCTCGTATTCATCGGGATCGGTGTTGTTGCCGGTGTTTTAGGCAGCGCGATCATGATCGGGAAATACTTAAAACGTGAAGGCAGCGAGTTCGCCGCGATTTGATTGTGGGGGATCAACATGAAAAAACGTTTCGTGAAATTCTTATCTGTTTTCTTGGCCGCAACGGTCTGTTTGTGTGTTGTCGGTTCGTCGTTTCGTCCTGCGGCGCTGACAAAAGCCGAACTGCGGGATAAAATCGGCAAACTGGAACAGCAGTCTAAGGCAAAGGAAAGCGAGATCGCCAAACTGAAAACGCAGGCAAATAAACAACAGGAATTGAAATCCGCGATTGAACAGAAAATTTCACTGGTACAACAGCAAATCAATCTTTGCAACAATGAAATCTCTAAAATCAACAGCAGGATTGCCGCTAATAAAGCAAAAATTGCCGCCAAAGAAGCGGAAATCGAAGCCGATAAACTGGCTTTTAAAAAGCGCCTTCGAGCCATTTATATGAGCAATACCGGCAGTCAGGTGCAGGTGTTGTTGGGGGCGGACGATTTTGCACAGTATTTGCAGTTGGCGCAGTTGACTTCCTCTGTTTCCGCGCGGGATAAACTGCTGATCGAAAAAATCGTGGCGGCCATTGAACTGCTCAATGAAAAACAAAAAGAAAATGAATCCCTGTTGGGAGAGCAGGTATCCATCAAAAAAACACTGGCCTCAAAACAACAGGAACTGCAAGCGGAAAACTCACAGATCCAGTCGGTTATCAACAGCCTGAACAGCGACCGTAATGATTTGGCTTCCGAAAACGCTGATATCGAAAAACAGATCAAGGCATATCAACGCATCTTGGCGTCGATGACTTCCACATACGGAACGTCTTTCGTTTATGACGGCGGGCAGTTTTTGTGGCCGATTTCCGGCTATTACAGCATCAGCGCCGGCTTCCAAAGCAACGACTCGGTTCATCACGGGCATCATAACGGCATCGATATCGCGGGCGGCGGAATCAGCGGAAAACCGATTTTGGCGATCGCTGACGGCGTTGTTACAAAAGCAAGCAATATTTGCACACATAATTACGGAAAAAGCCGTAGTTGCGGTTGTAACAGCGGTTATGGCAACTATGTTTCGATCAACCACGGAACCGGTCCGGACGGCAACACGTATGTCGCCACCTATGCGCATATGTCAAGCACAACGGTGAGCACAGGGGCGACTGTCCGTAAAGGACAGGTTATCGGGTATGTCGGTTCTACCGGTTGGTCCACCGGATACCATCTCCATTTTGGAATTGCCGTCAACGGTTCGTGGAGAAATCCGTTTAATTATTACAGAAGAGTTCAGTAGTTTTTGGTATTTGCCGTCATCGGTGCGACTTTTTGCGACGGTGACGGCTTTTTCATGATTTGAAGGTGATTGACATCGTTAAGGTGTTTCGTATTGTTACGGTTGCTTTATTGGCTTTTTGGACGGGCTTGATTTTCTTCTTTTCTGCGCAAAATGCGACAACATCCAGCGCCACAAGCGCAGAATTGCTTTCTTTTTTATGCAAAATCTTCGTTTCTGATTTTGAGGCAATTCCCGCTTACAGTCGGCAAATCTTGATTGATAATTATCAGTTCCTCATCCGGAAAGCCGCTCATTTTTCGATTTTTTTCTTTTTGGGCGTTTTCGCGTTTCTGTCCATTGTCAGTTACCCCAAATTGCGTTACCGGTTGCGGATCTTATTCAGTATGCTTTTTTGTTTGCTTAACGCCGCGAGCGATGAGTTTCATCAATTCTTTGTTCCCGGACGGGGTTCGCAATTGCGGGATGTTCTCATTGACTGCTCCGGCGCGTTTCTTGCCGTTCTTCTGATGGCGTTTCTTTTTCGTGCCATCAAACCACTGTATCAAAGGGTGAAGTATTGTGGAAAAACAGAGTAAGTTCAAAAATCAGTATGTAAAGATCGGTTTTACCGCTTTTTTGGTGATCGCGGCCGGCATCTTGTTTTTCTTCTTTATTTTTTGTTTCCGCGGGATCATGTCTACGCTTGCTCACGGAATCGCGGTTTTTCAACCGGTTATCATCGGTCTGGTGATTGCATATTTGGTCTCTCCGATCGCAGACGGGATCGAAACTTTGCTTGAAAAGGGAATTGGCAGGTTTTCCAAAAGAAAAACCTTTGCCCGCCAATTTGTCAAGGCGGTCAGCGTATTTACCGCCCTTGCGGTTTTTGTTTTCATTTTGTTTTTGATCATTCTCATGATCGTTCCGCAATTCTTAGAAAGTATCAGCGCGCTCATTAAAACCGTTCCCGGAGAAATGGAAAGTCTAATCGATACCTTGAGTAAAGAACTGAAAAAGCACGGAGAATTGGAAGAAATCGTGCTTTCCGTTTACCGTTACGGCGTCAACTGGCTGCAAAACGACCTTGCCGGATATGTTGCCTCGTTTGCCTCTTCCTTCGCTTCCGGCGTTTTGGGCGTTCTCAGTTTTTTAAAAAACTTTTTGATCGGATTTATTTTTGCTCTATACCTGCTCTTTAACAAAAAGATCCTCATGAGGCAACTGCGCAAGTTCATGTTTGCTTTCTTAAAACCCAAAACTGTTTTACGCCTTGTTCGAACCGGGCGGCGTGCCAACAAAATTTTCAGCGGTTTCCTCTACGGAAAACTTTTGGATTCGTTTATCATCGGTGTCCTTTGTTTTCTTGGAATTTGGGCGATGAAAATGCCGTATACCATGCTGGTGGCGGTCGTCATCGGGGTGACCAATATCATTCCCGTGTTCGGACCGTACTTGGGCGCGGTTCCTTGCGCGGCTTTGATCCTGCTGTATGACCCGATCAAAGGGCTTTCCTTTATTGCCTTCATCGTTCTGTTGCAAGCCCTTGACGGGAATTTTATCGGACCGAAAATCCTGGGAAATTCCACCGGTCTTTCCGCTTTTTGGGTCGTTTTCGCCATTGTCGTCGCCGGAGGCTTGTTTGGCGTTATCGGCATGTTGGTGGGCGTTCCGGTCTTTGCGGTTATTTATTATTTAGCGACTTCCGTTGTCAATCATCGTTTGGCGGATCAAGAGATGCCGACCCAAAGCGATTATTATGATGAATCGATTGTGGATAAGATGGATGGCGGAGAACCATGTTTGATAAAAACTGAGGATTCGGAAGGAGTTTCCCGATGAGAAAAAAGCAACTTTTGCAACAAAACGAAGATCTGTTCGATCGCTTAAATGCCGCTGACAGCGAAGCGGAAGAACTTCGCAAAACCGTTCGGCGGGTTGGAGGAAGAGGCGGAACAGTTGCGCGCAGAAATCCAAAAAATGAAAAACAGTCAGGAACGGGCACCGTTAGAAACGGTTCGAAAAAAAGTCGAAGCCGGGGCGAAGGTTTCGGGGGAGATCCGTTATGGGGCCTCTGTGATCGGAAAAACGGTGGTGGAAGCCGCCCGGTGTTGTAATTCACTGACCGGGAATTCCGTCGATCAAAATGTGAAAGAACGCGTGAATTTGATTTTGGGACGCACGGAAGTGACCAAGGCGGAGATCTTAAAATGGATCTCTTCTGATTTGTCTTATGAAGAAAAATGCCAAAGGATCGATGAAGAGTTTTTATCCGCTCAGGATTATTTTGCAAGCATGATGGCGCAAACCGAATAATACAATAGAGGTAGCGAAGGGGAGTATGCGGTATGTGGAAAGAAATTTCTGCAAAAGAAATTAAGGAAAATATGATCCGGGCGATCGCCGATGAATGGATGCTGATCACGGCGGGCGCAAGTGACGGATATAACATGATGACGGCTTCCTGGGGGTTTTTAGGGGAGACCTGGGGACATGAAGAAGCGGTCGTTTTGGTTCGACCGCAGCGGTATACGATGGAGTTCTTGAAGAAAAGCGATTACTTTACGCTTAGTTTTTACGGCGACAATAAAGCCATTCACGGCATCTGCGGCAGTCAATCGGGTCGGGATATCGACAAAACGGCTCTGACCGGTTTGGTTCCGGTTTTTGATGAAAAAGGCGTCTATTTTGAGCAGGCGCGTATGGTGATCATTTGCAAAAAGCAGTATGTTCAGCCAATGCGAAAAGAATATTTTACGGATGAAGAACCGCTTTCTTGTTACCGGGAAAACGATTTTCATTATATGGTGTTCGGAAGAATAGAAAAGGTTTTGGTGAAAGGATAATACCATGAATGTACAGGAAGTTTATTTAAAAGATTTTTTCCCGTTTTTAGGGGAGAACGAACGCAATCCGCGTGTAACCGCCTATCTGCCTTACAATATGAAAGAGATGAAACGTCAAGACCAAAAACGTCCCTGTTTGATCCTTTGTCCGGGAGGCGCCTATGCTTTTTGTTCTGAACGTGAAGATGAACCCGTCGCCCTGCATTTTCTGCCGGAAGGGTTCAATGTTTTTGTCCTTCATTACTCCTGTTTTCCGCATCAGTTTCCCACACAGATCCGGGAAGTTGCCGCTTTGGTAGAACTGATATACCAAAACACGGATAAATGGAATTGCGATACCCAAAAAATCGCGATTATGGGATTTTCCGCGGGCGGACATCTGGCGGCGCACTATTCGACAATCTTTGATTGTCCTGCGGTTCGTGAAGTGTTTCCGGAAAGCAAAGCAGTTCAGGCGACGATACTTTGTTATCCGGTGATCACCGCTGATCCTTGCTACGCGCATATAGGCAGTTTTGATAATTTGACCGGAAAGAAAGACCGCACGCACGAGGAAATCCGGGAGTTTTCGTGTGATTGTCAAGTGCGGCCCACTACACCGCCTGCGTTTTTGTGGCATACCGCGGAGGATGCGGCTGTACCGGTTGAAAACAGCCTTTTGTATGCCGCCGCACTTGCCAAAAACAAAATTCCTTTTGAAGCGCATATTTTCCCTTATGGTGCTCACGGCCGCGCCACATGCGATCGTGAAACCATGAATGAACTCCCCCCAAAGGTGACGCATGCCGCAGAATGGCTGCCCCTTATGAAAAAATGGTTGAAATTAATGGGCTTTTAGGGTTGACAAGACGACCGGTATATGGTAAAGTATAACAAAGGATAGAGGCGCGATGGGTTATCAGTACTTTACGGATGGCAAGCCCGGCAGGGCAATGTCGCAAAGGAAAGGAACCGTCGCCGAAGGCGGACGCCGGCGGGCGGACGTGCTGGTAAATCGGAATAACATCCGTTTTACTGTCGCATTTGCGGAGAGCTATCAAAAAAATGAATGGCAAGGCGAATTTGTCTTGCCGTCCAGTTTTTGACAGCCGAGCAATCGGCTATTTTTTATGTTTGAAATCCGGAAGGGAATGGTTACAATGAAAACTCCGATTTTTGAAGGGATCGCAACGGCTCTGATCACACCGCTGACGGAATCCGGCATTGATTATGAGGCGTACGGTCGTTTGATCGACTGGCAGGTCGATGAAGGGGTGAATGCTTTGGTGGTGTGCGGCACGACCGGTGAATCCTCAACTCTGACCGATGAAGAACATCGCGCGGCGATCGATTACGCTGTCAAGCGGGTAGCGGGTCGTGTACCGGTCATCGTGGGGACCGGCTCGAACGATCTCGCTTATGCGCTGGATCTGACCCGTCATGCTTGCAAATCAGGCGCGGATGCGGTTTTACTGGTGACGCCCTATTATAATAAGGCTACCCAAAACGGTTTGATCCGTCAGTTCAGCATGTTGGCGGATGCCGCGACCGCACCGGTCATTCTTTATAACGTCCCTTCCCGTACCGGGGTCAATATCGAACCGAAAACCGTGGCGGCACTGGCGGAGCATCCCAATATTTTTGCGATCAAAGAAGCCGGTGGCAATATTTCGGCTGTCGCACAAACGGCGGCACTTTGCGGGGATAAAATCACGATCTACTCGGGAAACGACGATCAGACCATTCCGATCATGTCGCTTGGCGGAAAGGGCTGCATTTCGGTTCTTTCCAACCTGTTGCCGCGACAATCGGCTCAGATGTGCGCACGCTTTCTTTCAGGAGATGTCAAAGGCGCGGCGGCTTTGCAGTTGCAGTATTTGCCTTTGATCGACGCTTTGTTCAGTGAAGTCAACCCGATCCCCGTCAAGGCGGCTATGGCGGCTATGGGCTTTTGTGAGGATTATTTGCGCCTGCCGCTGACACCGATGGAACCTGCGCATCGTGAGGTGCTGTTCGCGGAAATGAGGAAAGTGGGGATCAGCATTTGATGAAAACAGTACATTTTACCAAGATGCACGGAATTGGCAACGATTATATCTATATTGATTGCTTTCGTGAAGTGGTAGACGACCCGGCCGATCTTGCCAAACGGATGTCGCCGCGCAGGACCTCCGTCGGGAGTGACGGCGTTATTTTGATTTGCCCGTCCGAGGTGGCGGACGCGAAAATGCGGATGTTTAACCTGGACGGCAGTGAAGGCAAAATGTGCGGAAACGGCATTCGCTGTGTTGGAAAATACATATATGATACGGGGATCGCCCATAAAGACGTTCTTACCGTCGAAACCTTGAGCGGGATCAAAATCTTGCGGGTGACCGCCGAAAACGGGAAAGCCGTCAGTCTAACGGTGGACATGGGCGAGCCGATTTTGACGCCGGCGGAAATTCCGGTGCGCGTGGATTTGCCTCGCGTTGTCAACGAACCGGTGTTGATTGGGGGGTTGGAAACCCGTATCACTGCGGTTTCGATGGGAAATCCGCACGCGGTCGTCTTTTGTGACGATGTTGACTCTTTGGATTTGGAGACTATCGGCCCGAAATTTGAATGGGATCCGGTTTTCCCCGAACAGGTGAACACGGAATTTATCCGCGTGATCGACGAAAATACTTTACAAATGCGTGTTTGGGAACGCGGCAGCGGGGAAACTTTTGCCTGCGGGACCGGTGCTTGTGCGGCGGTCACTGCGGCGGTTTTGAACGGCTTTTGCAAACAAAACCAAGAAATCACCGTGCATTTAAAGGGTGGCGATCTGTTTATCACATATGGCGAAGACTCGCATATTTATATGAGAGGCGCGGCGGAGAAGGTTTACGAAGGAGTTTATGAGTATGAACCTGAATATTCAAATTAACGAACACTATTTTAACCTGAAAAAGAATTATCTGTTTTCAGAAATTGCCAAACGTGTCAGCGCCTATTCCGCTGAACATCCCGACGCTAAGATCGTGCGCTTGGGAATCGGTGACGTGACATTGCCGCTGGCTCCCGTGGTGGTCGAAGCAATGAAAGCCGCCGCCGAAGAAATGGGCAACGCCGCTACCTTTCGCGGGTACGCGCCGGATTTCGGGTATGATTTTTTGCTGACGGCGATTTCAAACTATTACGCGCAATCAGGAATTGCATTGTCGACCGATGAGATCTTTGTTTCGGATGGCGCGAAAAGTGATGTCGGCAATATTGTGGATATTTTAGGCGATAATGAAATCCTGATCCCTGATCCGGTCTATCCGGTGTATCTGGACAGCAATGTGATGAGTGGACATACCGTTTCATTCTTGAAAGGAACGCGCGAAAACGGCTTTTTGCCGTCGCCCGAAAACCTGCCCTTGAAACCGTTTGTGATTTATCTGTGTTCGCCGAATAATCCGACCGGTGCGGTCTATGACCGGGACGGTCTCAAGGCGTGGGTGGATTATGCCAACCGGAGCGGTTCGCTGATTATTTTCGATTCCGCCTATGAGGCGTTTATCGCCGGGGATTATCCACATTCTATTTATGAAGTGGAAGGCGCGAGGACCTGTGCAGTAGAAATCTGCAGTTTTTCGAAAATGGCGGGCTTTACCGGCACGCGCTGTGCCTGGACAGTCTTTCCGAAAGAACTGATGGTTGGCGATACTGCTCTTGCCTCGCTTTGGGGCAGAAGACAGGCTACGAAATTTAACGGTGTGCCGTATGTGGTACAGCGCGCAGCCGAGGCGGCGCTGAGCGAAGAAGGACAGAAGCAGTGCCGCGACAATATTGCCTATTATATGGAAAACGCGCGTATTCTGGCGGATCTGCTCACGAAAAAAGGTGTTTCGTTTACCGGCGGTACCGATTCGCCGTATTTGTGGCTGACCTGCCCGAACGGTATGAAATCGTGGGAATTCTTTGATTTTCTGCTGAACGAAGCGCAGTTGGTGGGCACTCCCGGCGCCGGTTTCGGCGAAGCGGGCGAAGGATACTTCCGGTTGACATCGTTCGGCAGTCGGGAATCTACCATTGAAGCCGTACGGCGTCTTGAAAAGGTATTGTGAGGGATTTTATGATTTGTGACAATCTTTCGGTCAATTCGAGGGGACATTTGACCTTTGCCGGATACGACACGGTGGAACTGGCTGAAAAATACGGTACGCCGCTTTATTTGATGGACGAGGAAAAAATTCGGGAGCATGTTCGTACCTATCGCGAGGCAATGAAGAAGGTATTTCCGGCGGGATCGGTACCCGAATTTGCCGGTAAAGCGTTTTGCTGTAAGCAGATTTACCGCATTATGGCAGAGGAACAGATCGATATTGACGTCGTTTCTCCGGGCGAAATCTACACCGCCGCTTCTGCCGGTTTTCCTATGGAAAACAGTTTTTTCCACGGCAATAACAAGACCGATCAGGATATCGCTTTTGCCATGGAACAGGGCGTCGGGCATTTTGTGGTGGATAATGAGGACGAGTTGCGGGCGCTTAATCGCATTGCGGGTGAAAAAGGATGTTGCCAAAAGATTCTTCTTCGCTTAACGCCCGGCATTGATCCGCACACCCACAAAAAGATTTCCACAGGTTCGGAAGACTCAAAGTTCGGCATGACGATCTCGACCGGGCAGGCCATGGCGGCGGCAAAAGAGGCGCTTTCGTTGCCGAATGTTGAACTTTGCGGATTTCATTGCCATATCGGATCGCAGATTTTTGAATCCGAACCGTTTGTGACCGCCGCGGAAATGATGTTGGATTTTATTGCGGAAATGCGGGATCAAACCGGCTATTTACCTGAGTTTCTCAATCTTGGCGGCGGTTTTGGGGTACGGTATACCGAAGCCGACCCGACGATTGACTATGCGGAAAAAATCAATGAACTCGCCGATGCGATGAAGAAGCAATGTGAACTCCGAAATTTGGCTGTTCCGAAAATTCTGTTGGAACCGGGCAGAAGTCTTGTTGCGGACGCTGGTCTGACCCTTTATACGGTCGGCGGCGTAAAAGAAATTTCCGGCTATAAGAATTATGTTTCTATCGACGGCGGTATGACCGATAATCCACGCTATACGCTCTATGAAGCGCCATACACCATCCTGCTTGCCAACCGCTCAAACGATTCGAAGGATTTTGTTGCCACAGTAGGCGGCAGGTGTTGCGAATCCGGGGATCTGATCCAGGAAAACGTCGCATTGCCGCGCCCGGAACGGGGGGAGGTTTTAGCGGTCCTGACAACCGGCGCGTATAATTATTCCATGGCGTCCAACTATAATCGTGTAGGTCGCCCGCCGGTCGTCATGCTGACAAAGCAGGGGGACTATGTGGCAGTTCGCCGGGAGACGCTGGAAGACCTTTGCGCACTTGACAAATAAAGAAAAATAGGGTATGATAAAGAAAAAATATCGGCGTATTTTCGCCGATATTTTTGTTAAATGAAAAACAGCTGTCGAGGGGACAGCTGAGTCAAAAACGACAAGATTATTACCTCGCCGCTTTTATGGATATCAAAAAACTAATTCTATTTTAGCGCAAAATTTCATTTTGTCAAGTGAAAAACGGCAATTTTATGAATTTTTTGTAAAAATCATCAGGTTCTTGAAGAATTACCTCGATTCCTGTCCGGAATCNNGACGGTCTTTGTGCCGCTGACTGCCGTGGGAGATACCGCGAAGGTAAAAATCCTGAAAGCGAAAAAGACCTATGCGTATGGAAAGGCGGAAGAATGGATCGTTCCTTCGCCGGATCGGATCGAAAACGATTGCCCGGTTTTCAGCCGTTGCGGCGGTTGCGTCTTTCGGCATATTACCTATGAAGCGGAATGTACTTTGAAAGAGCGGCGTGTGCAGGAATGTGTGAAGCGTATCGGCGGGATCGATTTACCGCCGCAACCGTTTTTGCCTGCTCCGAAC
>LXOW01073989.1_pt1 | contig 12433 bp, 18 predicted proteins | sample 1368591 | NCBI WGS metagenome assembly LXOW01 (sample SAMN04884650, study PRJNA319009) | bovine gut metagenome | isolation source: Cow rumen | host: Bos taurus | place: Italy: Legnaro (PD) | collected 2014-07-09
GTGTGCTTAACACCATTTTCATCTTCAACAGTCCATTCAAACAAATAAGGCAATCCCGTAATATCGCCAGCATCAGCGGCGTGAGAGGCATGCCAAACAACGAGCTTCAAGCCCTTCTGCTTGGCCCAAGCCTTAACGAATTCGGTTTTACCAATACCATGCGTACCCTGGAGCATGATAGAGAGTTTCGGGTCAACAACATCGAGCAACTTTGCAATCTGAGAAAACTTCATAAGTTTTTCTATCCTTTTTTTGTTTCACTTCAAACTGGCCACAGCCAGCATAACCTTACCCAGACCCACCTGGCCCAGGTTTTTCTTAAGAAGCATCAGCCTCTTAAATTTTACAAGTATAATATAAGTATTTTCATGGCTCCTGTAAACCCCATTTTTTGTAAAAAGATATTTACATAACCATATCCTACTCGGGCCTATATGTTAAATAATGTTTACAATCCTACAATGTAAAACAAAGTTTACAACGAGCTTGAGTCGTGATACATTGCTCTCCAAGCCGGTCTAAATATGGATTTTTTAATGTTATCTGACTACCGAGGGATTTTCCCTCAGTAAGCGGTTTACAATGCTTTCTCCAAACATTTAACATGTGATCACCACGGACCACAGCAAGTCTAGACTGCGCCCTTCAGGCGTAACCTCTGATGCTGAAATGCCAAGCCCCGAGCCACAGCAAGGAAAGCTGTTTTCTCGGGCCGAATCCAGGTGTTAAGTTTATCTGGAATTGCGCCAATCCAAATTGAATTCATGCATATTAAGCACATATATCCCCCGAGCGAAAGAGGCAAACAATAGATTCGGAAGTTGTACCCTTCCCCCGAGTAAATGGTTATTAATATTGTTATATTGGACTCGGGGCCTCTAGATGTAGTCCTGGTTATAACCCAGGACTGTCCTAGGACTAGTCCTGGTCTGGGTGGCATCTCCGGATATTATATTTTATATTATTAATAATTTTTTCTCGATAAAAAAATTTTCAGCGCGCGATGATCCTTCAGTTAAACAGAAAAGAAAATGTAGCATAAAGGCCTTGAGATGAGTATAAATAAATTAGTTATACACATACATTGCCTTAGGGCCCATGTTATATTAACAACATGCGAACAGAATTTTTTGAGATTGTTCGTAGATTGTTAATAAGTTGAGGAGAATATAAAAATGGAATTAAATGAAGCAAAACAGATATTAAAGAATGCAGGATATATCGTTGAAGATACGGATGACTGGGATGAAGCTGATATGCCAATTGGAACACCTAAGTCTAGAGCAGATAGAGTAAATAAGCATTCATCTTTCCGTGATTTGGATCATAAGACTACAGATGCAGCAAATTTCAATATAAAGAATTTGTTTTATGGTGTAGAGAAAGAATTAAAGAAGGTTTATAAGAAAGTAGAGATGGAAGCATCTGATTATGACGATGTAGAAAGTAATCAGTTTGTAAGATATTATTTCAAATATAATAAGAGTTCTTATGTGTTGGAAGTTATGTATTATGATGAAAAAGGAGTTATTGTAATGCAGATTATAGATGAAGATGCAATAGGAGCTAATACTGATACATTTGATATTACTACAATAGATGATGCAATTGAGCAGATTGTAGAATTTACTAATGATAATGTATAGGAGATGATATGAATTTAATTGAAGCAAAAGATATATTAGAAGATAATGGTTATATCGTTGAAACTAGACGTCCAGGAATGCAGCGTCAGGTTTTTAAGCCAACTGGTGGTGATTTTGAAGACTTTATGAACGATACTAAAATACAAAGTTTATATAATTATGCAGTTAAAGCTAAAAAGAAAAATGATAAAGATTTGATTGCCGCTGGAGAAGATCCAGATGATTATGATTCAGTATGGTATGATATAGACGAATCATATTATATTAAATTAGGTGCTGCAGTCAATAAATTCTTAGGTGAAAATAAAATATCTATATTTACAACACCATCACCATCAATTATAGTAGAAACAGATAATGATCAATTTGAATTTGATTTAACTGCAGGTCAGTGGGATAATGTAGATTTAGGTGTAGATAGACAAGATCCAGATGAATTTTTTAAGACTATCTTTAAGATAGCAACGGAGAAGTAATATGCAATTAGATGAAGCTAAGAAAGTATTAGAAGACCATGGTTATATGATAAATGAAGAAACACATTATGATCATGATGCACGAATAGATACAAGTAAATTAGAGACTAAATTGAAAGAAATGGAACAGGATTTGCGTCTATTTAGTCGTATAGGAGCAATGATAGTTGCATATTTTGATAGAGAGTATGCAGTTAGAGCTAAATGTAAAACTAATGAAGACGATCGTGAGCATGTTTGGTATATTCATGTAATGACTGATTCTGATGTTGATTTAGAGATTAGTATTAGTGATTATAACGATATGACATTATGGATTGAATTTAGTGTATTTGGTAAGGAAGGTGGTTTACCAGCTAAATATAGTGATGCTAAATATGCTGATCTGTTGAAGTCTAAAGATAGTTATTTAAAGGTTATTGATGATTTAATTAAAGAAGGAGAAGAATAATGAATTTGAGAGAAGCTAAACAAGAATTGAGAGAACATGGATATATCTTAGAAAAGAAAGAACAATTAGATGAAGGCGTATTGGCAATTGCTGGTGGAGTAGCATTAGGTCTATTAGCATTGAAAGTCGTTGGTAAGATTTTTGGAGCTGGATTGAAAGGTTTAATATCATTGCTTATAGAAGGTAATCATAGAGCATGTTTAAAGATTATTGAACAGAATAAAGCTGAGATTGCTGCAGAAATTAAAGATAAACTATTAGCAAATCCAGAAATTACAGATGCAATTCAAAATGGAGAATTGACTAAGAAATTAGTTAAGAATTCAATAGAAAGAGAATTTAGAGGTTTATTAGCTAAACAATATAATTCTAAGGGATTGCAGAATGCATATAACCAATGGCGTGAAAGAGATTTCAAATCTCGTGGATGGCATGGTGGTACAAATGGATTGGAAGGAGCATTAGATAATTCATTAAAGATGAGTGAAATTACTGAAGCTTTGGCAGATGTAGTTTATGATGCAATTAAAGATATACAAATAGAACAAGCATAATTTATATAAATACTCAGATATAAAACAAAGGATATAACGATTAAGTTATATCCTTATAATTGTTTAGAAAGGAGAGAAATATGAGAGATGTAGAACAAGTAATGAGATTTTATCTTATTAGTAAAAGAATAAATTGTAGAACGATTAAAAGTTTAATGGATAAACCTGAATGGAGTCCATTGCTTAAGCTCTGTGTTGAACGATTAAAGACATATAAAGAGTTTGGAATTAAACGTTGTAAAGAAATAAAGAAAGAGATTAAGGCTAATAAGTTTCGATTTAGATACAATCCATACGATTTAATGAGTACAGGTGAAGAAGAATTGCCTAGAGGAACGATGGTCGATTGGTTTGAAATGTTAGAAGTCGTCACTGAAATAGAAAATTATCTTAAGAATATATGAAAAGAGAGAGTCGTGTAAGGCTCTCTCTTTTGCATGGCATGCAGGATATTTTGTTTACAAAATCTGTCGTTAAAGACAGTAATCTTAGAACTGGAGGAAATTCTTCTGAAAATCAGAGACAAATACATTTCTGTCTGGGATCTTTACAGACGAATGAAGATTTCCACCAGAAGCATTACGAATACGATACTTATATTTACCAGAGTCGTATACGTTTACAATCACAGTCAATACATTTCCAGATTTAGATTTGTATTGAGCGGCTTTAAGAACGACTTCATCAGGGTTCTTATATCCAAATGGATTTTCAACTTCTTCAAAATCATATCCATTAAACAAGTCGTCGAGGATATTAAGATTTTCGATAAGAAGTTTACGGACCTTAGCGTCATATTGCTTCTTTTCAGCAACACACTTCTTAAAGTTAAGGTCTGATTCCTGACGAATGAAATTCAGATAAAGTTCGAATTCAGTCGTAAACTGATTAGCCAGTTCATCAGGAATGTTCTCAAAATCAAAGTTATTGGTAATACATTCCAAATCATTCATGTGGTCCTTAGGATTTGTTTCAAAATCCAATGCCTTATCTTCAGGGCAAGAATACACATCTATAATGAGTGGAAGATAAATCAATTCATATTTACTATCACGGCCTGTCGTGTAATTGATTTCAATATAAAGTCTGTCTTTAACGTCGTAGTTAGAGTTAATGACGAGAATATACGTATCAACGACGAGGTTGTGAGTAAAATGGAGCACATTGAAGCCCATTTGATGGAAGTAATTTTCAAGGTCATCGAGAGTATGGAAAATCATTATAGTGCTCCTAAGATAGTAGAAATTTCAGTTTGAGCTGCGGCATCGATAGTATAATTAAACTTCATATTGCCGATTTCAGCGAATTTAGTCACCGTATCAAGATATGCTTCACGAGCAGGCTTAATTACTTCAACGCATTTGTCCATAGCGGGGTTGAATACTTCTTCAGTCCACTTTACGACGTCTTCCTGCTTAGCCTTCGTATTCTTGAAGAATTCCATTTTCTTATTGAAAATATCTTCAGACGGCTTTTTAATGTAAGTCTGAAAATCTTCAGACTCGCTAAGATAGTTGCTCATGTTAGTCAAATTGACCTTCAAAATCGCTTCAGCAATATCCATATTGTATCGCTGATTGTAGACAAGAGAACGCCAACCTGCTTCGTATTCAATATACTTACGATATTTCATATCCAAAAAGTCTTTAGAGTCCATCGAAATATCTTCCATTCCACGAAGCGGTTTGGCCATATAGTGACCCTTATCGACTACCATGTGAAGGAAGTGAGATGCTTCATGGACAAAGATAGCGAATTCTTTATCGGACGGGAAAGAAATGGTATTATTTACTTCGTCATAAGTAGCAGTGCCTTCGGGCAGAACGATACGAGTGACGAGTTTCTTTTCGGTGAAATATCCACCAGCACCTTCAAGTTTCTTTCCAATAACAAATACACCAAATTGCTGTTCATCCAGTTTTTCCATTACATGAGTGAAGAACTGGCATTGACCAGCATTCGTAGATACCAATTTAGTTGCAGCGCAATCAGTGTGCAGTTTTACAGCCATAAATTATCCTTCTCGTTCAACGACGTCTTTAAATGTTTCACAAGGCATAATGGGAAGTTTGTTTCCACAATGAGGACAGAAGAGCCAAGGGAGTTCTTCGTCGACATGACCAGTATCGTCAGGAACGGCGATAGTGCATTTAGTCAAATCGGACGTAATAGTTGCACTTCTGTTTGTATCAGACCAATATCCGCCAATCGTAATAGGCGATTTTCTTGAAATTTTATGTTCACAAACTTTACACATAAATTAACCCACTCGACGATCAGTGCATTCCACATCTTCGTCAATTTTCATAATATCAATGTTCTTCTTTTTGAGGTTTTCAGCAGAATTGTCGACTGTGGTATAACCGATATAGTCGAGCATTTCAAACGAGTCATTCGATTTGAAATAATAACAATCACCCCAGAAAGGTTCAAAGGCTTCCAAGTACCAATTCTTAGAATTCGTATCATAGAACAGCGAAAATTGCTGTCGTTCTTGAGGTCTCACAGGTGTGCCCATTTTAGCACTATCCAACGTAATAGAAGACTTAACCCAGCCAGAAATGTTCAATTCAATCATAATAACCTCTTTTTTACACGTAAATAATAGCATTTTTTGGACCTTTTGTCAACCCTGTTTTATGTAAAAAGTTGTTTACAATAATATGATGAAACGGAGCGCTTCTGGGGCATTCTGGGCAAAATCCATATAGTTGTTAGGGCCCAAATGAAAAAAGCGCCCAGAGAGCGCTTTCTGATTAAGAGGATAACTATTTAAGTTCTTTTTAGGCTGTGCCTGGACGATAGGAATTGTAAACTTTAGTTTACGTAAACAAAAATTTACTTAATTTCTTCGTTCTCGGCAATCTTTTTAATTTGTAGTTCTTTTACGATTTTATTGACTACACCTGGGTCTGTCTCTTATACACATCTGACGCTGCCNNACATTTACTTCTTCTGCCATATTATTTCCTTTTATAAAATGAGGACTTCCTGTTATTAAATCATAAGGTAATTCCGATTTATGTATTATGAACTTAGACATTCATCTCCACATTCTGGGCAATGATAACTATGCATATATTCTTGCAATCCAGTCTGACGTGATGGAGCAAGATGGACAGGCACTCTGAAATGACAACCGCATTTAGTGCATACAAAAGTAATCTTACGAGAAGATCTTAATACTTCTACTGCACCACCTGGACCAGTTCGATAAACGACTTGTTCTTCATCCATTAGTCACAGTCCTTATTGATTTCATATTTTGGCTTAGGTTCATCTGGTGCATCAATCAATTCAACCTTAACAGCATCAGGCTTTACAGGTTCTTTGGTCAATCCAAGAAGGCAAATGGCCTTCATTTCATCATACTGTTCATCAGTCGCATTATCAGGGACTTCGAATTCACGAGTTGCCGTGTAAGTAATCTTAAACTTCTTCATAGTTATTCTCCTTCGGTATTCTTACCGATATTCATTATTTTAGTTAATTTCTCAAATCGTTTCATATATCGAATAAACGACTGAGCTTGATTTAAAAACTTATCTATTTTGTCAAAAATGATTTCATCTGAAAAATCTGTGTCATGTGTATATTCCAAATAATCGAATGGCATTCTGCCTGATTTCAAACGTTTACACATCTTAATCAGTGAAAATTTATTATCCAAAAACTGTGCTTCATCAGTCATATTATGAAATTGTAAATGCCATTTAGAGAATTCATCATTAGTTCTCTTAAAATCAGTTTCACTAAATGACAATTTCAAATTAAAACCATCTTCGAATATATCATAATAGCCAATGATTTCATCATTCTTTTTGAGATAATCTTCTATGAGCTTCATATCAAATTCAACTTTGAATATTGCTACGATAGAAAGACGAGTCAAGAATTTATACTCAACTCCCCTTTCATCTAGAAAATTTGTCACATCAACGATATTCATTAACGGTCTTTCGAAATAGTTTCAACGTCCTTCATAGTCATCGAATACTTGCACCATTCAGGAACGGGGTCAGCATTCTTAGACTGAATGATAAAGATAGGCATCTTAATGTTCGGCTTTTCCCAGCAGAACTGGCAGTCCGTAATGTAAACAATGCCATCGTAATGAAGTCCTTCCTTCTGAATTTTGTCGATAACGCACTGAGGGTTAGTGCATCCACGACCACTCAAATCGAACTTCGTAGTCTTATAGCGCTTTTCAGCAATCGGACCACATGCACCATCCCAGAAGCAGTAATGAACCTTTGCATGCTTGACGAAGTCATTCACAACCATGCAAGCCTTTTCAACTTCAGAGTCGGGCATAGAGCCAGAACAGTCGATAGCGATAAGCACTTCAGCCTTCTGTTCATGGCGAGGACCAGGCATAACACCAATCCACTTCTGACCATAACGACGAGGGAATTTCATACGAGAGAAGCTCATCACATCGGAGAAGACAGAAGTCGTAAATCTGCGAAGAGCAATTCGAGGGTCAACGACCTGAGCATTCGCAGCCAAAATCTGCTGAGCAAGTCCACCAGGAAGATTGGACCAAGTAGAAGTACTTGCTTTGTTTACAGCCTGAGAAACCTGCTGGTCGACGATTTCATTTTCGCCCCAGCCATCAGTAGCCGTAGAGCCAGACTGAGAGAAGTGCTTCTTAAGTGCATCTTCTTCGGAGCCAAATCCACCATTTCCACCTTGATCATTGCCCTGGTCACCACCAGCGCCACCCTGACCACCACCAGCACCACCAAACTGCTTCTGCATCTGCTGATTATACTGTTCACGATTTTTCATGAAAATGTTGAAAATCTTTTCCAAATACATATCCTTCTGGGGATCAAAGCCAGGCGGAATAATCTGAGCGAAGTCATCGATAGAGGGGAAGAGGTCGTTAAGACGAACAGCATTCTGTCCCTTCTTACGATTTCCAACAGAATTCAATTCATTCAGCATCTTAGTGACAGTCATCGGAGAGCACACGATATTGGAAGAATTCCAACAAACGTCGTAAGGTGCCATCTTACGGGAAGTCACATGATGGAGCAAGAGTCGAAGAATTTCGACACAAGTCAATACAGTCAAAGTAATCGGATGAATAGCCTGAACGAATTCCTCGGTATATTCAAGAATAGGAACGGTATCAGACTTTGTATTCAATCGAATAGTCACCTTATCATTCTTAATGGGCTTACGCTGCATCATAGCGTAAAACTGAAGGAATGACGGATAGTCAAGCGAAATACGGCGGCAACAAAGTTCGAACTTCTTATCAGCGGAAAGAGAGTAAACGTCTTCAGCACCCGTAGCAGTAGTCATATTGTTAATCATATTTTTTTATTCCTCTTAAATTTTAACAAGTAAANNATTGTTAATCATATTTTTTATTCCTCTTAAATTTTAACAAGTAAAATATAGCAAATCTCAACTATCTTGTCAACCCATAGTTTTGTAAAAAGATATTTACATAAAGTGCGCTTTTTGAGCGAATTTGCGCACTTATGCAAAAATCTTCCTCGTTTCAGCGTCAACCGCATCGCTCAAATCTGCCAAAATTATGGCCTTTTTGAACAAATCATTGGCAGTTTTCAACATAATTCTACGCCATTCTGCTCGATGATCTTCGGTAGCATTCACTCGAAGCGTAGCATCTGGACGGTTAATCGAAATAGACAATTCCTGAGAATTCGCTTCATTTCTGAAATAGCGGAAGCCATTGACAGAATAATGGAACGAATTATCATTGCCAAGTGTTTCATCCCACGACATATCCATTTGATTTTCGCCATTATGCGTAAATTTCACATAGCCATGCATATTAGTCGAAGACCTGTAATTTCCAGTCTGGTCACCGATTTCCTTACGAATATCAAAACTCAACTTAATATCGTAATATGCAGTCGGATGCTTCAAAAAGTTTTGACGATTTCCAAATTCTTCAATACGGAAACGGTAGCCATGTTCATACGCATCAGGTGCATAAGTAGCCAATTCTTCATTCAATTCATTCAACAAATTCATTCGCTTCATTTCGATGAACTTCTTGAACTTGCTTTCCTCACGTTCAATCTGCGCCTTAACGCCTTCATCATTTGCCATTTTCTTAGTGTCAGCATTGAATTCCTTCGTAAAGGAACGCTTCACACTAGTCAAAATATCTTTGAACTGATACGTGCGAACCCACTTGTCGTAGAAGCAATAATGATCATAGTCCTTCTTAGAAGTCCAATTACCCTTTCTAAAAAGACCATTCAAATTATCAGACTTCTTAGGCGCATAGAATTCATCGCTATCATCGCCAAGTTCACGAGTGACGACCAACTTACCCGGAGTGCCATTGAAATAGGCCTCACGAATAATCATATTTCCAGTTTCGTCTGTAGTTGGGTCGAAAGAAATACGAATGTCGATTTTACCCTTGAAAAAGCCAGAAGGACGATTTCTCTGCTTTGCACGTGCAGAGTCATACGTAGGAATCAAATCTTCCTTTGTCAGAAGATAATTCTTATAAGTCTTGCCCTTACGGGAGACTTCATCCTTTTCGTATGCAACCGTATCAAACTGGTTGCGGAACATAGTAATCACTCTTTCTTCGTATTCTTTTGCGTCCATATTTAACCTCTTTTTTACATTCCAAAATATAAGAAAAAACAGGATTGTCGTCAACCCTGTTTATTGTAAAAAGATTTTTACATAACTGTCATAAAATGTCATTATATTGTAAACTTTTGTTTACGATTTGGAATCATATACTTTTTTCATTTGTTTGTAAGAATCCAAATTTTGTGGGCATCCTTGTCCACCGCCTGATTTCACCAAAGTGCACAAATCATATTGTGTCACTAATACAAAGTAATTTTCAAGCCATTCTATAACCTTTTCAAGATTATCAAAATCGAATTCGTAAGTATGAATTCCATCACCAGCATATACGTGCCAATAATAGTAATCATATTTCTTTATATAACATTGTGATATACTTGCTGTTGATGAATTAGGTCTATATCCTGTTTCATTATTATAATTCTTTCTAAGACAATAATAAGCTAAATCACGTGGATAATTAGGTGGTTCAACTACAAATCCATATTTTTCACCGAATGATTGTATCATATCATCATTAGATAGATTACCGATTTTGTTTTTCATTAAACGTTTCTTTTCAGCATCCATCTTTTCTTTACTTCTCTTATATGGAAGTTCAAATGTTTTAGTTAACTTCTCAATAAGTTTAGCAATAGTGCATGTGCAATTATATAATTTAATAGTGTGTGCTCTCCATGTATTCACATCATCTTTACTATTACTTTCAATTATATCGATTAGTTTATAACATTTCTCATCTGGATCATTCTGTTCATATTCTGATTTACCATTTAAGATTTGACCAAAAACTAAACAAACATTCCATTGATCATACTTATCAACACGAGTCAAAACATTAGTATATCTTAGAATAAACTTTTGTTTGTTATTCTGCACATACTGTCTATAATTATAAAAATTGTTTTCAAATACATATCCACTATATTCTTTGGAATGACCTGGAGTTGCATTGATTTCATTTAAACTTGCTACGCATTCTGTTATCATAACTTTTCCTAAATGTTTTAACATATAGTTTAAATATAAAAAAAGAGAGGATTTAGTAAACCTCTCCGAATGTTTTTCATTCTATTTAATTTGGTGAGCAACCAAAAATTCATGATACCGTCGTCCAGAAGTAAACAACAGGTTTACATGGACCGATGAGCCAATCCCTAATACGTCGCTTGGGTTGCTAATCATCTTTGCCTAAGTTCATCAAGTTTCTTAAAACTTGCAAATCAATTATTCTTCGGAGATGAATAATAGACTCATTGTTCGTTTATCTGTCATCAATATAAAAAGTATATTATTGCTGTCAGTATCATATTATCCCAAGGCCGAGATTCGAACCCGAACTACAAGTGCCACAAACTTGTGTGCTTACCATTAACACTACCACGGGGATGAAATTCAACAAGATACAGGTTTTTTACGTCTCTTAAACGCTTTAACCGTAGTTAACTTGTAGGATTTGAACCTACTAACATTGCTTTTCAATTAATGTATTTACCGTTTGTTTGAGTTGCTGGCTTTTCAATTAATGTATTTACCGTTTGTTTGAGTTGCTGTTTAACTGTATCTTAAACTTTGCAAGATTCTGTTTTTTGTGACCTCTTGAACTTAATCAAGCGCTCTCAAATCTGAGCTACAGTTCCAATAAATGGCGGAATAGACAAATGAATTGCTGTCAGAATCTTAAACTTTATTTAGAATATATTTTTCAATAAAATTATTAAAAAATACTTTAAAATCCTCTTTAATATCTTTATCTTCTATAACATATAATTTATAACCTAATTCTTTCATTTCAATATCTTTTAAAATATCTTTAACTATTCTATCAAAAAATTTATTAACATTATGATTATATGGTTTTATTGAATAATGCCATATACCATTTAATTCAATTCCAATTTTATAATCTGGCAACCAAATATCTAATTCTTTACCATCTTTTAAAATAATTCTATTATTAGCTTCAAATTTTATATTATAGTTATTTAAACAATCTTGTAATATAATTTCCCATTGTGATATATTTTTACCTTGAAATAAACCACCACAAATTTTTAATTTATTTAAATGTAAATTTCTACAATTACCATTACAATAATGTTTTGTATTTTTCTTTTTATATGCAATATTTATTATTTTATTACAATATTCACAATGACCNNCGATAACTATTTAAATCTAAATTAGTTCCTTTTAATGTTTTTGAAACTTTTTCATTAATTTCTTTTCTTTTATTTTTAGTTGAAAAAGCTCTAGCACATTTAGAAGAACAAAATCTTCCAGAACCATAAGAACCATCATGTTCTTTATTGCAATTTTCGCATATCATATACACCTCATTTTAATTTTTAAGTGCCGTCAAACACTCTTAACTTATTTATACAAAATGTGGTAAGAGAAATCGGTGTTATTTCTCAAAAGGTTGACGCCTTCTGTCCCACTACACCTCCATAAAGATTCGAACTCTAATCTATTGGGTTGGAGCCAATTATGTTAGCCAATTACACCATAGAGATAATTTGCACTGATCTCCATCTAACTGCCGTGCCAGCAGGGTTGATAACGCATTTACCTTTACGGTCTATATCTCTTTCATTAAAAATGGTGAGTTGCCATTTTAAACTACTCATATAGCATAGTTGCCGATACTCGGGTCGAACGAATACTAAGGGCTTCAGAGACCCCTGTGCCTGTCTCTTATACACATCT
>LXOW01340295.1_pt1 | contig 12433 bp, 7 predicted proteins | sample 1368591 | NCBI WGS metagenome assembly LXOW01 (sample SAMN04884650, study PRJNA319009) | bovine gut metagenome | isolation source: Cow rumen | host: Bos taurus | place: Italy: Legnaro (PD) | collected 2014-07-09
TTCATGGGAGCATAGATGTGGCAGATGAGGAAGAGGTGGCCGATGTCGAACATGGGGTCGCCGTGACCGAAGCGGTCCAGGTCAATCCAGTAATTGTCGGCTCCGGTCTGGATGATGTTTCCCGGCTGGAAGTCGCCATGCAGGCAGTGGCTGTCTTCCGCGATGCTCTCAACGAAGGTACGTAGCCGTTCCCTGTTCTTGCGGCTCACGAAGGAGGATTGCTCGATGGCCTGCAGCGCCTGCTCCCGTCGGCTGGGGAAGAACTGCGTGTTGCACTCTGTGGCGAAGAGCTCCTTGCCCTTGCAGCACAGCAGGCGGGCCATCTCCTCGGTTCGCTGCGGCTCGTCGTGACAGATGCGCGAGAGCGACCGCTTGCCCTCGATGCGCTGTGAGATGGTGGCGAAGGCCTTACCGACACGCACGACGCGGTACGTCGCGGGAACCGCGATGCCTAGATCCGCCACGGCCCGCGAGATGTCGTATTCGCGCTTCACGGCCTCCCAGGTGCTCATACGGGCATTGTTCACCTTGAGGATTTCACCAGGGGCAGCAGGGTTGACGTAGGTCTTCCCGTTGCCGCCTTCGCCTATCTGCTTGTAGTCGTCTAAATTGACATACTGTATTTCACTCATATAATCAGTCTTATTTGGTCCCGGTCAATCCACGTGCTCGCCAGTTCCCGCATGTCTGGCAACTTTGTCTGTTTCATTTTATTGACGATTAATTATTCGCCCTGCGGCTGCTGGAAACCATTGACGAGTCCCTGCACATATTGCAGCAACTGGCGCACGACGATGATGCTCTGCTGCATCGGCTCGGCGGCGTGGTCGATGATGTTGATGCCGTAGGTGACGGACTCGGGGTCGAGCAGGTCAACAAGCGAGACATAGCCGTTCTCGTCGGCGAAATTGAAGGCGGGCATCGTCCAGTAGTCAATGCCGAACTTGCTGGTGACGAGCTTCATGGGGATGGTCTGGCTGACGCCCTTGCAGGTCATCTCGGCCTTGATGAGTGCGTTCAGCTGCTGCGTGTACTGGTCGATGGTTGCCTGGTCGGCATAGTTGCGGCGGGCTGAAGCAGAGGCGCGTGCCAGCTCCAGAGCCTTCGTCATGTCGCTGATGCTGAGTGTGGTGGTCAGGTCGTCGAGCAGGGTGAGCTTGGCTTCGTCGAGAGTGCGTGTAGCCATCCAGGCAGTCAGGACGTCGAGGATGGACGACATCGAAGTGAACTGCGACAGGTCGAGGTTGGCCAGTCCACCCTCGGCATCCCTGCTCTGCTTCATGGTCAGATCAATCATGTTGCGACCATTCTGGCTCCAGCTGAACGCATAGTCGCCCGTGTGGTTCACACGGTCGTTGGCGATGGAGAAGCTGAACGAAGATTCATCGTCTGTTGGCGTCATCATCGTATTAAAATGGCTATTGACCGTTCCGCTGACGCTAAAGTTGCTGCGGCCTAACTGGGCATAATCTGAGCCTGCGGGAGGCGTAACTTGATTCTTGAAGGATCCCGTGAAGATGTCTCCCCACGAACCAGTAGGCTTGGTGGCGATGGCAAACTGAAATTCAGAGGGGATGAGGAAGACGATGGCGAGGCCCTCCTGCTGGGTAGAGGCGCGTAGGAATTTGATGCTCGCGTCGCCACCTGCCTTCAAGGTCAGTCTAAGGCCATGGGGTATATACTGTTGAGTAACGGGATTGAATCCTTTACCGATAATCTCAAAGTCTTCGGCCTCCTCCACGTCGAAGCCAGTTCCTTCAGCATTCAACGTGAAGCGATAGTTGAAATCGGTGAAGTCCACCGTGCCGTACATCTGATAGCCCATCGCAGCCAGTTCGGAGCCAGCCTCCACAGGCTTGACTGATGTGCATCACCTTCTGCATGAAGGCGTTGAGCACAGCTTTCTCAAAGTCAGGGTTGTTGAGCACGTACTGGTTGAAGTACAGGTTCAGCTTGTTGGCAGCATTCCACGACGTGAAGTTCAGGTTCTCTGCCAGGTTCTTCATCGTGGCGCGTGTGTACTCCACGAACTCCTTGCGGTTCTTCTTCGCCTGCTCCTGGGCGGGATTGTCACTTGTGTCGTTAGAACACGATGTGAATACACCTGCACCGCAAATGAACGTGGCGGCGAGCACCCAATTCATAATCCTTTTCATAATCTTGTCCGGTTTTATTTGGTTAAACATATTTCAGCCACAAAGGCATCGATGGCCTCTTCTGTGAAGTGCTGCATCACCACCACGTGAGCCAGTTTGCCGCCAAAACGTGGATCCTCGTTCTGCGCCAACTGGTACTTGTGGGCCAGTTCAGGCGACGGGCATCGCATGAAGACCGTGTTGCTGTATTCGTTGACCCACGCGGGATAGCCTGCTTTGTCGAGCTGCTGCTTCAGATAGGCCGTCAGCTCCATGATGCGACGGGCCTGGCGCCCCCACTCTTCGGCACCCACCTTCTGTACCACCCACCAGAATTTGAGCGGCTGGATGGGGTCGCGCGAACAGTTGATCATTCGCATGTTCTTATTCAGATAGGGTACGTCGAAATCTGACTGGTTGTCATATATTTCACGCGTGCAGATGAAGAGTCCGCATGGCGAGTCGATGCCGAAGAACTTATGGCCACTGACGGCAATCGACTCGAAGCCCATCTTCTTGCTGCTCACCAGCTGGCGGTGCTCCGTAAACGGCAGGTAGCCGCCAAAGAGTGCCGCATCCACATGACGATAGACGGCAGGTAGTTCGGGGTGACGGTGGAGCACGGCGTTGAGTGCGTGCATGTCATCGATGGCGCCCTTGAAGGTAGAGCCGCAGGCATAGACAACGAGTGCCGGCCGCGACGTGTCGAGTGCCCGTTCCAGTTCCTCGGGTATCATGCGCCCCATGGTGTCGCTCTTCACCAGTCGCGTCTCAAGGTTCTGCAGGTGGGCCAGTCGCATATTCGAGTAGTGGGCCTCGTCGCTCACATAGAATATGGGGGGCTGTCCCGTCTGATGCTTCAGGTAGTTGACACCGAAATAGATGCCGTGGTTGTTGCCGTCTGAGCCGCTATGGGTGATGAGTCCCCATCGGTTGTCTTCGTCGAAGTCGTAGAGTGGTGCGAAGAACTCGATAACCTCGCGTTCGAACACTTGCGACGACACCTCCCAAGGCGTGTCGGTAAACGGGTCGCCGGCATTATTCAGGTTCATCAAGTTGATGCCTGCAGCGTAGTACCATTCGTAGAAGTCGCGTAGCGGCGAGACCTCGTTAAAGGGGTATCCGAAATACTTTGGTAGCGTCTCTCGCCAGATGGTTACCCATTCATCCAGTTTGGGGTATCCTGAGGATGACTTTTTCATTTGCTTGTTATGTTTAAATTAGAGTTGTTTTTACCTGTTAGTTCTACATTCTAATGCTGCAAAGATACACAATTTCCTAAAAATAGAAAACAAAAATCCAATTTTTTTGCCGGTTTATCTCTCAAATTGATGGAAATGCATTCAAAGTATCTCAGTTTTCGCAATAGATCGATGGTTCCCTTTATTCATTCAGATAGTATCTGAACAAAAGAAATATGATTAATCCTGCTATCCCTGCTACAATACGATGTAAACATCTGATATACAGCCTCGTTTTAGGTGTAAGATAGGGCATTTATCCTGCTATCTTCCAGCTTCTATCCTACACCTTTCCGCTTTCAGAGAATAGCGTGGCATACTTAATAGATAAAGATGCCTATGTAGCAAGTACCAACAAGGGAGGTAGCAGGGACGGAGTACCTATGTAGCAACCTTACGCGCCTACGCAAAAAGCCTTTCGCGCTTACGCAAAACACCTTGCGTGGCTACGCAAAATGGAGCGCATTAATTTTTTTAAGGTGTAGGATAGAAGCTATATACAACTTTTTTTGAACCTGCAAACAAATTATCCAAAAAAGATTATCCTTTTTGGGATAATTAACGTAAGTCGCACTGCATCAGAGCTTTAACAACAGAAAAAGATGAACTGCAACTGAAAAATAAAAAACAGCCCCCTCAAATCCGAGAGGGCTGTTAATTATTTAGCTAAATCTTCTTCCATCAATGGTATCACGATATTCATCGTTTCAACCGAAGGGAGCGTTTAGTGGCAAAAGCACGACGCTTTCGGGCATCCCAATTGTCATCGTCGCCCTGCTCGTCCCAGCCTTTGCCTGGTTCCCAGGCGGTAGGGGTGCTTACACCGTCGCTATCTGTGCTGATGTAGACATCTTCGACTTTGCCATTCTCATCGAGGAAGACCTCAGCATATTGCAGGTTCTTGATCGTGTTACCTTCCACCTCACCAGAAACGATGTTAATTAGAGTGTAGGTATAGATACCCAACGGATTATCGTCTGTTTCCGTGAAGATGTTTGAGATGGTGAACTGGTTGCCAGAACCGCCAAGGTAGCAAATATATTCGTTGGCAGGCATAGGACCGTATTCATCGGAATTCTGGTAAATTCCGAGTCGTGCGCGTGGCGTGCCGCCTACCATGCTCTCAATGCTGAATACGAAGGATCCTTCAAAGATATCTCCAGCCTGTCCTCCTTCAGGATTATTGCTGTATTGCAGCATGGCGGGTTTCACCTCGTAGACACCGTTGACGGAAGGCGGCTCATCGTCTGTGTAGAGTGCCATACCGTGACTTTCGAGCATTTCCTGTATTTCCTTACTGGGCAACTCTGCCTTTTCCGATGTGCTGGTTTCCCAACGGTCATCCCAAATGCGGGTATAAGGTTGCTTGACGGTGATGGTACGTGTGAGTGTCGAACCGTCGGCAAGCTTACCCGAGAGGTAGACATAGCCAGTGCGATCGGCCTGGCTGGTATTGTTGGGAACGGTAACATAGAAAGAGCCTCCTGTTTCATCGATAGTAATCCAGTCTGCACTACTGGCTATCGTAATGTCCGAAACCAAATCGTTATGAGAATATCTCACCGTTTCATAGGCACTGTTGCCTTCCTCAAACTGTATCAGAGTCTTGGTTGGTTCTAAAAGAGGCGTTCCTTCGCTTACAATCAGGCTTACAGATGGATTCCAGGCCTCATACCAGATATCGTCCAACCTAACATATTTGGTATCTATTAAATCGGACAAGGAGTATGACTCTTCTCCCTGCTTTCCATACTGATTATATGTTAGATTGCTGATGTAGTCGGAAAGTTTGGCTTTCGTGTCACCATACTCAACGATTGGTTTGAATGTAATTTTTCCTCCGTATCCTTCACCATAAACCACACTAACACCGAAGTCTTTTATCGCATAGGAGCATGTGATGGTGTTCACCAGCTCGTATTGTTTCGTGTCAATGTCTTTCTGATAGACTTTTTTAGTCACATTTACTGAGCCAGCCTCTAACCTATAGTTATAGAGTGACTTGTCTTCTCCCTTGTTGATATCCATGGCCATATCCCATGCATATTCTACTTTAGACCAATCTCCCTCACCCTCAGTTTCATAGCCTCTCGACCGATAAGACAGCATATCGCCTCGATCTATGGTATAACCGATGTTCTCAGGAGCTATTCCCGGGATATCTATTGATATGCCTTTAGAATAGTCTTTTGTTATTTCGGCTTTGAGTCTCAAAGAGGCTGATCCTCCAGTAAACAGGCCTTCACCAACACGTCCGGTTTCCGTTCCGTCCTGGTCGATACTGATATAGCGCTCTATCCTCTGTTGGGTAGATCCCAAAGTTCCGCTGACAACGATGGTGCCGCTTCGTGATTCTGTCGATGTGTTTTCATCCACAGTGAAGGAAACCGAATTGCCGTTGACAGACGGGTGAATGAAGTTCTCCCTCGTAGTGGCAGATAAGTTACCAACGTTGCTGGAGGTAATGGTGACGACATTTGCGCCTCCATTGACACCTATATGGAACGTTGTTGACGAGAGCTCGAGCGATGCCTGTATCTGTGTGACGCTGATGCTACCGGTAAAGAGCACCTTGCCGTCGCCGTTATGAGCTGTCACATTAATGGTGCCCTTGCGTTCGGTCTGATTGGCCAACATGGCATCATAATAGATGGTCACAACCTGTTTGTCGGGCTTCCACAGACAGCTGAGCCATTTGTCGGTAGTCGCAAACCTGATGTCCGATATGTTGGTTTGGACTTTCACATCGGCGGTTCCATTCCAAGATGGAACGGTGAGCTGTTTCTCGGAAATCTCGAATTTCGGCTTGTCGGTAGTGAATGAGTCGGTGGGCTCTGCATACATCTTCAGCCCAAAGAGTTCGGTTTTGGGGAAGGCCACGTATTTCTGCCCTGCCTGGAGAGGTTCCAAGCCCATTGTCAGCGTCTGATCCGAACCGCTATAGAGACTGTCTCTGACCCATTCTTTCACCAGTTTGCTCTGACTGTCGTAAATGTCATAGCCTACCTTGGTGGAGAACAACACATTACGCTCCATCGGTACGTCGATATAGACACGGTCGCTGTTTTCGCCCATCAATCGGACGGTCGGCTTGCTGAAATGAGGAACAAGACCACCCTCGCCTAAACCGAAGGACACCTCAGACGTTCCCGTTTTCTGCCATTTCCCTGCTTTGACGAATCCTTGACCATTGACAAAGAGATTCTTACTCGTAGTCACGTCTTTATCTATAATGTTATAGAAGCTGCGTAATGCCTTCTGGTAGTTTTTATCAGGTGTAGTAAATGCTTTCACCTGGTCCATGAACCGCTTCCAGTCGAGTTCTGCTTTAATTTCATATTTATAGCCGATATTGGCTCGATTGCCTACACTTCCCACAGAGCCATCAAGGATGTTGATAGCATCCTGGGCATAGATGCCGGTACTGAAAGTAAACTTACCCGCCAGTTTTTCCCATTCTAATTTATTCTCGACGTTGTGGAACGACAGATTTAATTGTCTGTTTCCCTCTTCCAAGCTATTGTATTGCGCCATCATATAGACGCTATTCGTACTTGATAGGGTTAATCCAAGCTCCACCGTTCCCTGCAACTCGATGAACCACCCATCCTCCACTTTAAGGAACATAAGCGGAACATTGGGAATAGGCAATTGTATGGGAGATCCTAATGGAAAATCTTTATGGCCTGTCACGTTTCCTGCAATAGAGGCTGTAATCTTGGATTCCAGCTCACCACGAATCGTACAATCGAAATTGGTGTCATTCCATATCAGGGAAAGGAAACAGCGAATGTCGAGTTTCGGTTTTAAAGAAACACTTACTGAACCTGTGCCATCGATAGAAAAGTCTCCGCCTGCGATGCGCGCTAATTGTACGGTGACTGACGGCTCAGGAAGGGGCAGATGATAATTACCACTTGCCTGAATCTCGCGACGCCGTACAGCATCTCCTTCGCTATCTGCAATAGCACTTACCTTACAGACATATTGGTCGAATAATTCTGTCAACTCCACATTCTCACAGAATACCAAAATGCCCTGGTTGGTGTTTTGTACCGATGCCACTTTACCTGCAAAGCCTGCCGGAAGGAGCGTTGACTGATTGATGGTGACCAGCTTCTGGCCTACGCTGGGTATCATGGACTCTGGGGTATTACTGCGTAGCAGTATCCAACTCACGCTATCGGATGCGATCACATAGTTCCACAGGTCGCTCTCTGTGGTATAAGCCACATCTTTCTTATACTGCGTCTTGGGCGTGACAAAGGCCACGGAGTCGATGGCAGAGACGGGGATGCGGAATACCGAGTCAAGGGCATAGACTTCCTGCACGACATAGTCATCATGCTCAATACCGAGGGTATCGGTCTTCGAGTATTCTATATGGTCGATGTCCTTGAAGAAGAAGGCGTTGAAACCGCCGTCGTTACGGTAGATATACAAAGCATCCTGCTCTGGTTCGCGGGTGTTGTCGTAGAGCAGCTCGTTAGTACCAGTAGGAATAGATGAATATTCTCTTTCTCCAGGCGTACAAGGCGTGAAGATGTATGCAAACTTCTGAGCATCATAACTGCTGTACATATTTCCGCCAGTACAAGCCAGACGGCCGTCGGAAAGCATGGTCCACGATGCTTTCAACAGATTGTGGGTGAATCCCGATGCCGATGCGATGGTCCAATTGCCGTTTCCGTAGTTAAAGCTGATGATGTGAAGCTTCACCGTCGTTTCATTGGATGAAGCACTTAACGCGATGAGATAGAACTCCCGCTTGGTGCTGTTTACAAAGACACCATTGCGATAGTACAATTTTTCATTGGTCACGGGATGAGCAAGTGGGATATTGAACGACTTGTAGGTGTAGGTCTTACCATTATCCGGACAGAATTCGGTCAGCAGATACTGCCCGTTATTCTGGGTAAGGATGACGTAGTAGTTGACGCCGTCTTCTTTGTAATGATAGTCGGTTACGTGTGCGTCCAACGGAAGAGGCTGTGGCACCCATTGGGCATAGAAATAGTAATTGTAATAATAGGTCTTGCCTTCTGCCACATCGTACATATCACCCCTCAGGCACCTATCTCCGTCTTGATCCGTATAGAATCCTAAGTCGCCTCCGTATTCGTTCAGAGTAGAAAGTGAGTAGACGTTACCATCATTGTCGGAGAAAAGATACGGATTGGAATGTCCGTCCATATCGCCAATAGCGGAAAACTTTGTGCCATCGTAATAGTCAAGTGTATTATCAGCACCGCCACTGTTGCCACTCACATATACGTTCTTCCCAATGGCAATCGCTCTTGACTGAACACGTCCTATAGTCATGTCAGGACCTGCAGAGAACGACTTGGTAGCAGGGTTGTAGATTTCTGTTTTCTTGAGATGATTATTAACGTCATTAACGTTATAACCACCGCCCACCATCACACGTCCGTCGTTCAAGACAACAGAATAACCAGAGTAATGGCCATCATTCATGGGGATTTCCTTCCACTGGCCGTTCTCATAGATTTCGGCTGTTGATGCCAACTGGGCGTTTTCAGTTATACCGCCTACAACCACAAAACCTTTTCCCGATGGGAATATCTGATGCTCAATCCTAGCCTTTTTCATGTCAGGCAACTGTTCGTATTTGAGGGTAGCAACAATGCCCTCTTTTCCTTCAGCCCTCGTCATTTTATTTGCCAATGGCTTGGCTTCAATCTGCCTGATACCTTTTAATACCTCTGTCTTCTGTGCCAGCACGACTCCAGGAAGCAAAGCTATAAAGCTGACTAAGACAAAACGTCTTATCATTGATCTTGTATTCATTGCTTCATGATTTTATAGGTGACATTATCGGCCTTGACAAGATACAGCCCGGTGGGCAGTTCGGAGAGGCTGAGGCGGTAGGTGCCTGAGCGTTGGGCTTTGAGCTGACGTACCAGCTTGCCGTCGAGGGCATACACACCAACGGAGGAGCCCGCCTTAATCTGACTGATGACAAGCACGCCATCCTTGTAGCTGATTTCCGTAGGGTCGACTATTTGTTCGTCAATTCCCACGGCATCTTTCTTCACATAGTAGAATCGCAGCACGTCAGCAAGGGTGAACGTGGTGGTGGTCTTATCTGAGACAACCTTCAGATTGGTTCCTTCAAACGTGACTTTTGGCTTGTCCATCAGGAAAAAAGTCGTCTCTGCACCGTTCTTCATCTTGACGACGAGGGTGTTGAGATTGTCTGCCAGCATACTTATCGGTAATGCCAACAGCAACAGTAGTAATAATTTTAATCTTCTCATAATCTTTGTTTTTGATTAGTTATCTGCGACAAAGATAAGAAAAATAGCCGGAAAAGGGACTAACAATTTTTGCAAATCGACTAACAATGCAAAAAATGTTAGTCGATTTTGGCCTTTTTAGGCGTTTTCTGCTTGTCCGTTGGCTCTCCACTCGTTTGGCGTCATGCCTGTGGCAGCCTTAAAGATACGGAAGAAGGTGGTTTCGTTGGCAAAACCTGAACGCAGGAATACCTCAGAAATCTTCATGTCGGGCTGTTGGCGCATCAGCTGCTTGGCATAGTCGATACGGTAGGCATTGATGAAGTTGACGAAGGTGTTGTTGGTCGAAGCTTTGATGCAGTCGGAAATCGTGCGGCTGCTGGTGTCGAGCCTGTCTGCCAGGTCAGACACCTTCAGTTCGCTGCTCAGGTAGGGCTTTTCCTGCTCCATGAGTTGAGTGATACGCTGCATGAGTTCATCGTCGACGACAGGCAGGGGTTCTGACGACTGCCCAGACGCAGAGGGTTGCTCAAACGTCGAGGATTGTCTCTTTCCCAAGGCCATGCCAATCGCAATGATGGCAAGCGCAGCCAAGGCAAGTAGGGCCCATAGCCAAGACGCCGATGTCGTCTGATTGTCAGTACTGAGATGTAACAGCCAGACTTGGGCAGAGGGATAGAAATTGAAGTTGGGTTTGGTAATAGTCTTGATGCCCGTCAGTATCAGGTCGCCCTCGTTGGTCAGGACGGGAATGGTGATGGTGATGCCGTCTGTCAGCGGATCCGTATGGAAGAGCGTGAACTGAGCGGGCCTCCTTGCAAAATCGATACAGAGCGCATATTGCCGGCCTGTGCTGTCGCATCCCATCACATAGCCACGCTGATGCTGACTGTCGGCATAGACGGGGGTATAATAACTGATCTTCCCCCATTGGCTGGCCATCGGAATGGTTTGGTCAGTGGCCAAGAGTGAGAAAACGGTATCACGCACCGCTGCGATCGCCATCTGGCCTTCCTTGTTTTGTACGGGCAAGAGATAGGTATCATCGCCAATGAAACTGTCATCGCTATGAATCGCCAGGTCATATTGCAGAGGGCGCCAGGTGTCGAACAAGGGCGCATGGAAGGGCTCGCCCTTCATACGTTCGACAAGGAGGGTGTCGATGGGCTGACCTTTGTTGCCATAACCGCCCACAACCAGAATATCCCCCTCGGAGGTACGGAAGAGATGGGGCAGATAGCGGGGTTGCCTGATGGCCTTGACATGTGAGAACGAAGTTTGTCCGTCGAAGCATTCCATACCGTCGTCGGCATACCAATTGCCTGTGATCAATACCTTGCCGCTGTCCAGTTCGACGGCTGTTGCCGATGCACGTTTTTGGTCCAGGCAGCCGAAGCCGTCGAAATGATGGGTGACAGGATCGTACATCTCGACCTCGAAACTCTGGCTGATGCCGAGATTATCCTTAAAACCGCCTGCCAGCAGCACCTTGCCTGATTTGAGTACGACGGAGAAACCGCCATCATGGGCATAGACAGTATGAAGCAGATGCCACTTACCATCCTTATAGTATTCAGCCGTAGGTGTCAGTACGAAGCCGGAGGTATGTCCACCTACAACCGTCAGCTCACCATTGGCGATGAAGACAGAATGGCCACTACGGGGAATGTTCAGATCGGACAGGCGTTCAGCCTCAACCCTGACAACGGGACATCCCGCCTGTTCGGTCTGAACGGCTGCTTTGGCTTGCATGACTGGGATCAGCAGCATGGCAAGCATCCATTGTTTCGTCCTGCTGTGCCTACCCAATCGTAATCGTGTATCTGCTCATGAATGAGGCGCCGGGTTGCAGATGGTTCATCAGAGGCTTGTCCTTAAACTCACCCTTGAAGTCCCTGGGGTCGCCAAGGCCGTACCAAGGCTCAATGCAGACAAAGGGTGCCTGCTTGTCATAAGGACTCCAGAAGGCGCAGACGGGGGTCTTGTAATCCACCGTCACAGCGGGTTCGCCATTGGTATCCATCAAGATGGCACGGTGCGTCTGACACTTGTGGATCTTCACCGAGTCGTTGCGGAAGAAGTTGTTGCAGATTTCTATCACACCCTGATCGGCCTCCAAGGGTTCCTCCACCATGTCGTGACTGCCGTCGATATAACTCTTCAGCACATCCATCGGCGCGTCGTTATCCAGTTTGATCTGACCCTCCAGTTTGCCACCAGGCACGTTGAAGGCCGGATGACCGCCTATCTGGAAGTGAATCTCCTGTTGATCCGTATTCTCCACATGCCAGATCACGTGAATTCTGTTGCCTTCCAGACGATAGGTGATGGCGAGGTTGAAGCAGTAGGGATACACCTTCAGCGATGCCTCAGACTCATGCAACGCCAGCGTCACCTTCTCCTCCGACTGGCTTACGACGGTAAACGCGGTATCGCGCGCAAACCCATGTCGAGGGAGGTGATACGCCTGGCCGGCGACCACATAGGTATCGTTGTTCACACTACAGACAATAGGAAACAGGATGGGCGAATGTCTCGGCCACTTCTCACCGGCCTGCCACATATACTCCCTACCCTGACTGTCTTTCACACTCTGGAGCTCTGCTCCCATCTCGGCGACACGGATCGCCAGTTGTTCGTTCTTCAGTTCTATCATAGTTTCTTCATTTTATATATTGCTTATACTCACAGAATAGCGTAGATTCGTTTCATAATGTTTTGTTTTTGATTATTGGTGGCAAAATTACGAAAAATTTACGAATTACAAATGATGATTCACGAATTATTTCTTAATTTTGCA
>LXOW01013001.1_pt1 | contig 12432 bp, 10 predicted proteins | sample 1368591 | NCBI WGS metagenome assembly LXOW01 (sample SAMN04884650, study PRJNA319009) | bovine gut metagenome | isolation source: Cow rumen | host: Bos taurus | place: Italy: Legnaro (PD) | collected 2014-07-09
GAGCTGTAGATAGGCCAGCATATCCTTGACCTCCGCCCGGTCAAAGAAGCGGGTGCCGCCGATGATCCGGTAGGGAATGCCGTTGAATTTGAAGGAACGCTCCAAGGCGTTGGACTGGGCGTTGGTCCGGTAGAGAATTGCAAAATCCCGGTACTTGGCCTGGGATTTGAGCGCGAAAATCCGGGCGGCCACATAGTTGGCCTCTTCGTTCTCGTCGTAGGTCTCCTTAACGGTGATCCCCGTACCTCCGGGGTTCTGGGTCCAGAGCTTCTTGCCCTTGCGGCCCTTGTTCTGTTGGATGACCGCGTTGGCCGCGTCCAGAATCTGAGGGGTGGAGCGGTAGTTTTGCTCCAGCCGAATCAGCCTTGCTCCGGGGAAATGCTCCTCGAAGTTCAGGATGTTCTCGATGGTGGCCCCTCGGAATTTGTAGATACTCTGGTCATCGTCTCCCACCACGCAGATATTCTTCCGCCCCCCGGCCAGCAGGGCTGCCAGACGGTATTGCAGGCGGTTGGTGTCCTGGTACTCGTCAATCAGCACATAGCGGAAGCGATTCTGCCAGAAGGTGCGGACCTCCTCGTACTCCTGCAGGAGCTGGACCGTCAGGAGGATGATATCGTCAAAGTCCAGGGCGTTGGCCTCCCGCAGTCTCCGCTGGTAGGCCGTGTAGCAGGCGGATACCGTATCCAGGCGAGCGTCTCCGGCAGCCTCCACCTTTTCGGCGTAGTCCTGGGGGAACCGCATGGCGTCCTTGGCGCGGCTGATATGGGAGAGAATCAAACGGGCAGGCAATTCCTTTTCGTCCACCCGCAGCTCCTTCATCACGTCCTTCATAACTCGTTCGGAGTCTGCGGTGTCGTAGATGGTAAATTGCCGATCATAACCCAGTCGGTCGATCTCCCGGCGCAGAATGCGGCAGCAGGCGGCGTGGAAGGTCATGGCCCAGATTTCCCCGGCCCCCGGCCCCAGCATAGCGGCCAGCCGCTCCTTGAGCTGATTTGCCGCCTTATTCGTAAAGGTAATGGCAATAATCCGCCAGGGTTCTACAGGCTGCAGGGCGCAGAGGGCAGCGGTTGCTTCCTCTATGGGTCCATCCTTGGCTGTGGCTGCCTCCAAGGCAGCCAGCTCCGCTTCCCCGAAGCCCTCTGGGACCTCCTGGCTGTCAGAGCCGCAGCCGAAGCGGATCAGATTGGCGATCCGGTGGATCAGCACCGTGGTCTTGCCGCTGCCCGCGCCCGCCAGAAGCAGCAGGGGTCCCTCCGTGGCCAGGACCGCCTGCCGCTGCATCTCGTTCAGGCTGGGGAATTCCCGACCAATCAGCTCCCGGCGGAGCAGCGCAAATTTCTCTCTTTGTTGTTGGTCCATGTTACGTTTCCTTTTGTTTTGGTTCACTTTGTTTTGGTGCGCTAAGTTTTCTGCGTTCCAGTTCCCGGTTCAAAATCCCACCGCAGAAAAAGAGGAACAGGCAGACGTAGAGCCAGAGCATCGCCATGGCGATGACAGAGAGGCTCCCGTAGTAGATGGAGTAGTTGGCGAATTTGTCCGCGTAAACGGTGAAGACCCGGGAAAAGGCCGTCCAGAGAATGGCCGTGACCAGCGCCCCGGTGAGGGAGGAAGAAAAACTGACCTTTCGATTGGGAAACACCGTGTACATAGCGGCGAAGAAGAAGGTCAGCACCAGCACCGACAGTATGTGGCGCAGACGGCCCAATTGCAGGAGAAGGTCTCCCAATTCGCTGCCCTTGGACAGCAGCTTCGTGACGATCTCATGGCTCAACAGGCCAAGGGCCAGCAGAAAAACCATAGCCAGCACGCCCGCCAGGGAGAACAGAATCGCCCGCAGTCGAAGCCAGATGGGGTTGCGGGTCTCTCGGGCCACGTAAATGCGGTTCAGTCCCCGTTGGAGGCTCAGAACGCCTTTAGAGGTCATCCACAGGGCTGTTACTGCAGAGACCGACAGAATCGCCGGGGAGTCAACTGCGAAAAGCTCGTCGATCATGTAGTCTGTCAGGGATTGCAGACTTTCCGGCACCACGTTTTGCAGCAACCCCCGGATGCTGTCCGGGGAGATGGGGGTAAGCTGAATGATGCTGATCAGCAGCATCATGGCCGGGAAAATCGCCAGCAGCCAGAAATAGGCAGCGTAGGCCGCAAAAATGTGGACCTCTAACCGCTGCACGCTGCGGAAGAAATGCTTCACGCGCTCCCACATGGTCAACCCTCCCTTTTTGGATGGTTTCCGATGATTTATTATACCAGCTTCAGGCGGAAAAAGCAATCGAAAAAGATAGGGAGAACGCCTCCGGGGGAATTGAAATTTCCCCGGAGGCGTTCTATGGAATCAATAATCAAACTCGTTGTCCCCAACCTGAATCTTCCCGGTGGGCGCTTCGTTCTTGTATGGCTTTCGGACCTCGATCAGGTTTAAAACCGTGTAGCCCATGGAGCGGAGGAAGCGGATCACCCCTTCGTTGTTGGGGTGTACATAGTTGTACACGGTTTCCTCGCCCATGGACGCGGCCAGTGCCTCCGCCCTGCGGAACAGCATGGAGCCCACGCCCCTGTGCCGGTACGCTTCCTCCACATAGAGCTGCTCCACCCAAAGGCAAGGTTCCTCCACCCGGCATACCACGTAGCCTGCCAGTTTTCCCGTTTCCACTGCAGCAAAGACGGGAAAGCCGGACTTCAAAAAGTCCAGGAGTTCTTCCCTTCCTGCTGCGAGGTCCGGCTCGCTCTCAATGCTCCGGAAGCCCCGCAGCGTCACCCGGAAGGCGGCAATCATTGGCGCAATTTGATCTGCCAATCCTTCATCAATCCGGATAATCTCCATGCCGTTTCTCCGCTCAACCGCGTCTTTTGTAGAGTACCAGCTCTGGGCCAGCGCCCTCCGCACCGTAGGTGCAGATCAGGATAAACTCCCGGTTGGCCAGGACGCCGAAGCAGCGGTCCTCCCCGGTCAGGGATTCCAGCTGATTGCCCAGGTAGGTCATCTGATCGTTCAGGAACTTCACGCTGACGCCGCTGGGCAGGGGGTAGGCCAGGTTCACGTAGGCCCCCACCAGAGCGTTCAGCTTTTCCAGCCGGGGCATTCCCGCAACCTGCAGGGCGTTGATCTCGTCAATCAATTCCGTTTTGAAGGCTTCAAATTCTCCGCCGTCGCTGTATCCTTCAAAATTCTTCCAGTAGTCCAGCTTAGGCAGCATGTCCTTCATGTAGGCGCGAGCCTGATCCGCAGAAAAGCCCTGGTTTGCCATGTGGGGGACACAGACGTCGATCAGATCGTCCATATTGCTGTAGGTATAGGTTCCGTCCGCGTAGCACCACTTGCAGAAGGACTCGTTGAGGGTGCCGTCTTGCTCCCGGCTGATGAGCGCATCTTCCAGCGGCATGCCGCAGCACTGGCAGACCAACTGCCGGGGCGCCCCCAGTAGGGTGTTGATGGAAACGTCATACAGCTTGGACAGCAGCTTCAAGGTTTCGGTGTTCGGCACGGTGTCGCCGTTTTCCCAGCGGGAAACCGCCTGCCGGGTCACAAAGACCTTCTCGGCCAGTTCGTCCTGAGAAAGGCCGTTCTTGGTGCGCAGTTCCAGTAAGACATCTTTTGTCGTCATTGCAGACACCTCCTGAAACAAATGATACCACAAAACCGCCCGAAAGAAAAGCAACAGCTTGTTGCGAATCTTGGAATTTTATACTGAACTCCCATAGAAAGATTGAAAAATGTTCCGGGCAGGAATTGCGCCAGACGAGGCGNNCCGCCGTTTTTGTGATTATTGGATTCTGTCTGCTGTCTTTCAGGCACTGTGATCCAACGTCATTATGATTTCAGTCGGGATCTCAGTTTTCGGTTTTCCGGAGGGGATACCACTTTTCACCGTTGTGCTCGATCCAAAGGTCGGCCATGGTCTCGCCGCCATACTGGGACATGACGGGTTCAGTGCTGTATTCGGAACTGTCCACGTCGGAACCGTCGCTCCAGGGAGACGCGGGGTCATAACAAACCTTTTTGACCAGATCAACCAACAGATACTGGGTGTAGTTTCTCTCTTCATCCCAGAAGTGGACCAGAATAGCGTTATCATGGCGATTGAACCCGCAGCTTGTGCCGCCGCCGCTGCCCTGGATCTGCGTGAGTCCCTGACGGTCAAGGACCTGGTCAAAATCCAGGTAGAACAGAGGCTCTCCGGTGGTTCCGTCGAAGCCAAAGAGGCCAAAGTAGTTGTAGAAGATGACGGACTCTTTATCGTTTTTCAGAATATTGATACCGACGCCGACTTCTCTTCCGGTGTCCAGCCGATCCATGGTCAACTCGCTGAAGAGCCAGGGCTTGCTCTTCACCGCCAGGGTGTCCAGATCGTAGCGGGTTGTGAGATGCCAGCCATACGCCTCTTCCGGGATGTCATCTCCCGCGAGCGGTCCCTGATAGATCAGCTCCCGCCTCTCGGCGTCGATCCAAAACTCTGTATAGTATCCGTTGCACTCGACGGAGCCAACGGTGGTGACGGTGCCGTCCGGGTCGAGCCGGAGAAGGTCGCACTGCGCGTGCTTGCTCTTTTCCTCAAATTCTGCTTCGGAAATCGCGCTGCGTTCCGCGTCCGAAAGGTTGAACAACCACTTGGCGTACTGATTCACGACGTAATACAGACTGCCGTCCACCACGGTGCCACCCCAACAGGATTGATCCGCATCCTCGTTGACAACAAGCTGATCGTTTCGGTCGATCACATGCAGGGTAAAGCCCCGGACGTCAGAGCGGTAGGATTCCATCTGGAGCCATCCACCGCCAAAATACACCTCCTGGGCATCTTCCCAGTCGATCCGGTTCTCGTTGTGATAGTCCACAGAGTAGACATTCACGCCCCACCAGTTGCCCGCCTCGTTCCAGCCGAAGTACAGGCGGTTCTTCGTGACGCCCACCAGATCTGTGGTAATATCCCCGTTGTGCTCCAGGGTGCAGAGGGTCTCAACCTGGCCGGTGGCCAGATCCTTTTTCAGGATATCGTCGTTTTTCTTCCAGATCCGGGTGTGACCGTCAGAGAAGAACACCAGATTGTTCACTGCGATTCTGGAATAGTATCCCTCTGGCAGCTTGCCTTCCGCGGCGGCGATCTCTTCCTCCGTAGGTTCGGGCAGCCAGTAGCGCTGGCAGTTTTCCGGGAAATTGGCGCCGGTCAACTGAATGGTTCCGTTGGCCTCCACATAGACCTTCAACTGTACCCGTTCGGCTCCCGCCGGAGCGGAATCGGTGGGCTGGAGGACAAGGTAGATCACGCCGTTGTCGATCGTCAAAGAAGGCGTATAGTCGTTCAGAACGAACATCTCCGAGCCCTTCAGGACCGGATAGCCAAATTTCAGACCGTAGATCGCAATGCCAATGGTGTCAAAATCGGTCGTCGGACCGTAGAACAGGTAGACCAGATCGTCTTCTCCGTCACCGGACACGTCGCCGTTGAGCGGCGTTACATCCAGAATCCCTCTGTATTGCAGGGCTTCCTCAGTGCCGTCGGGTCCCTGAACCTCATATTGGCCCTCGCTTATCTGAACCAGTTGGAGATGGTCCACCGTCGCAGCAGGTTCTGTCTCGGTGGAATCGGGTGTGACGTCGATGGGGGCGGAGGTGCCATCGGGGTAGTCAGACAGATACTCGGGGCGAATCGCGGGGACGCAGACGCAGTCATCCTGACCTTCTTCCAGGAAGAAGCGATAGAAGGGCATCATTGTCACGTGTTTGCCCTGGGCGGGATAGACCAATTCCACATTGTTGAGCTGTTCTGCTGTCAGATTATCGATACGGTAATTGGTGTAAAAGTGCTCCGCAAGCACCTGCTCCTTGGCTTCTTCCAGGGTGATGAGGGGGTAATTGCCTACCAGCTCCCGCCAGTCCTGATCCACATCGCCCCAGCCCGTGGAACCGGGCCGCTGATACCAGGACATGGTGGCATAGGGATAGCTTTCGTAGGGAACGGTGATCCAGACGCTTCCGAAGGTGAAGGCAAGAATCTGATCTCTGGTATTGTCCAGCGCAGGGGAGATGCTGATCCGGTCTCCATCCGTTTCGACGAAAGTGACCTGGTACTGGGGCAGGTTCAGCAGCTTGCGAGCTCCTGCGGCGTTGGCGGACACCTTGTCCATGTTGGATGCCAGGTCCTCCGCGGTGTCCACCTGAGCAAAGAAGGAAATATCAGAGCTGATCAATTGAACGACACCGTCCGCGTTGACCCGCAGGGAGCCCTTGTCCGTGTCCACGTTGACGCTGAAGCACGTTCCGTCGGATCGTATAAAGTTTACCTCTCCGGTAATGGCCGCGCCAATTCGTTGGGCGGCCTCAGTCAGAACGGTTTGGAGCTGGGCCTCGCTGTAGAAGAGGGGTGCGTCTTCATGAATCGAAAGGTTCTCGTAAACCTTCATAGAGACATCATCCCGGTAGACGGGCAGTTGGGTAACAGAGGGATTGTACAGACTTGGAGTGTCCTCGGAGACACCGGTATACGGGTTAGGGAGATACTGCCAGATATTTCCAACTTCCAAAACGGGAAGCTCCGTCGCGACAATCTGCGTATCGGTGGGGATGGGCTTCAGCGTGTTGGGGTCCGTGGCGGGGGTGCTGGGCTTCATTTTGACGTTCTTCAGGAACATCCAGCCTCCCACACCGATTGCTGCCACCAGGACGGCGGCCACAGCGGTTTTCAGCCAGGGACGCTTGGTCTTTACCAAAACGGTCTGTTCCGCCTCAGCCAAGAGGTCTTCTCCGATATAATCCATGCTGTTCAGCAAATCCATTGATTTCATAGCAAACCTTCCTCCTTCAAGAAGTTCTTCAGCCGCTTCCGAGTCCGGGATAAGACCACGGAAACCTGGGCTGCGGAGATGTCGTAACGGTCAGAGATCTCCGTGCGGGTGTCGAAAAAGTAGTAGCGGCGGATAAAAATGCTCCGGGCCTCCTGACTCTGGGTCCGCAGGAAGCGGTCCACCGCTGTGCCAAGCTCCTGGGCCATGACGTTGCTTTCCACGTCTCCGCGTCCGGTGATCTGTTCCAGCTCATCCAGAGAAACGGTGATGGCGGAGCCGCCCCGCTTCTCCGCGCCGGACTGGCGCAGCCGGTCCAGGGAGATATTCCGCACGATGCGGGTCAAAAAGCTGCCCAGGGAGTCCGGCTTCTCAGGCGGAAGCCGATTCCAGAGACGGAGATAGCTGTCGTTGACGCACTCTTCCGCATCCTCAGCGTTTTTCAGAATACGGGTGGACAGCCCCCGGCAGATGGAGCCGTAGGAATGGTCTGTTTCTTCAATGGCCCGTTCGTCCCTGGCCCAATACAGGTTGATGATCTGATTGTCTTCCAAGGCAATCATGCCTCCTCTTCGTTATCTCTCTTTTCGCGGTTCTCTGAAGCTTCCCGGGCGCGCGCCGTGTTCTGAGAACCGCTTCACCCCTATAGACGGATTTGCAAGGAAAAGTTTGCACGGACAAATAAAAAATTTTTTATTTGTCGAATAGACTGGTCTGGAAATAGGGCTCCGGCAGCTCCCGGATAAACCGAAAGCAGGCTTCCGGGCTTGCCAGAATGCCATTTTCCTCACAGATTTTGTGAAATACGGTCCGAAGCTCCATTGCCCGGGGGCTGGGCAGCTCATAGGCGTTCCCATATTGCCGGATATACCGTTCCTTCAGCCCCGGAAAGTGCCGATCCAGGGCCGCATAATAGTATTCCCGGTCTCCTTCCCGCAGGGTCAGACCCATGCCGAAGTCGATTACGCCCCTCACCCCTACCTCGGCGCACGACCCCAAAATGGCAGTGACGTTTTCCTCGGTGTCGTTGATGTACGGCAGAATCGGGGTCAGCCACACAACGGTGGGAATGCCTCGTTCCCGGAGCTGGGCCAGCACTTCCAGCCGCCGCCTCGTGTTGCAGACGTTGGGCTCTAATATGCGGCACAGGTCGTCGTCATAGGTGGTCAGGGTCATCTGCACCACGCATTTTGCGGTGCGGTTGATTGCTTCCAGCAGGTCGAGATCCCGCAGGATGCGGTCCGACTTTGTTTGAATGGCCGCCCCAAAGCCGTACTGCAGGATGATTTCCAGGCATTTTCTTGTGAGCCCAAGGCTGGCCTCACAGTGCATATAGGGGTCCGACATGGCCCCGGTGCCGATCACGCACCGCCGTTTTTTGGCGCGAAGGGCTCTCTCCAACAGCTCCGGGGCGTTGCGCTTCACCTCCACATCCTCAAAGGGGTGGGTAAACTGGTAGCACCGGCTTCTGCTGTCGCAGTAGATACAGCCGTGGGTACAGCCCCGGTAGATATTCATCCCACAGCAGTCCCCGCTGCCGGTCAGGATTCCTTTTGCGTCAACGAAATGCATAACCGCCGCACCTCCCTATCCTAGCGTCCTTTCCCGCCTTCCCTGTGTCAAAAGCTTAGCACGTGCATTATAGCAAAAATGCGCCTTGATTGCAATCAACAGGCGGGCTTGACGCCCGGCCAGGACGACAACAATGTATGGCACAATTCCTGCCGGACCATGGGAAAGATTCCTATGGAAGTTCAATATAAGGAAACATCTGGTTTGACAATTACTTACCGCGATGGTATACTACTACCGCGAGTCGGCGTTGTTTGCATCCGCCGACCGCATCGATTTCAAGAAAACGCCCGCGCGTTTTCTTGTGATGATTCTTCGTGAAAGAGGTCCGGGCATGGTTTTCAGCAGTTTTTCCTTTTTGATCTTTTTCTTTCCAGCCGTCTGTTTTTGCTACTTTGTCGTGCCGCAGCGCTTCCGAAGTCTTCGCAATCTGGTTTTGCTGGCCTTTTCTCTGTTCTTTTATTTTTGGGGAGAGAGCAGGGGCGTTCTTCTGATGCTCGCAGTGATCCTGGTAAGCTACTGCAGCGCCCGGATTATTGACAGCGCAAAGTCGAAAGCAATCCGCCGTCTTGGGCTGTGGCTGGAGCTGGTGACCTGCCTGGGCGCGCTGGTCTACTTCAAGTACACCGGGCTGTTTCTGCGTACGGCCAACAGTCTCTTTTCTCTGTCTCTGACGGTGCCGGAGATTGTCATGCCCATCGGCATCTCGTTTTTTACCTTCCAGAGCATGAGCTACGTCATAGACGTCTACCGGGGAAAAGTCGAGGTACAGAAGAATCTATTCAATGTGGCTCTCTATGTCAGTCTCTTCCCGCAGCTTGTGGCGGGTCCCATCGTGCGTTATGAGACCGTCGCAGCAGAGATTGTGTCCCGCCGGGAAAATCCCGATGAAATCTACGCAGGCGTGCAGCGCTTTATCATGGGGCTTGGGAAGAAGCTCCTGCTGGCCAACGCCTTCGGCCGAGAGGCGGATACGATTTTTGCTATGGCGAGCGCGATCCGCGGCACTCCCACTGCATGGCTGGGCGCGATCTGTTATTCCCTGCAAATCTATTTCGACTTCTCCGCCTATTCCGACATGGCAATCGGCATGGGCCGGATGTTCGGCTTTCATTTCCTGGAAAACTTCAACTATCCCTATATCTCCCGCTCCATCACCGAATTCTGGCGCAGATGGCATATCTCCCTGTCCACCTGGTTCCGGGACTACGTCTACATCCCCCTGGGCGGCAACCGCCGGGGCTTGCCCCGTCAGATTCTGAATCTTCTGGCAGTCTGGGCCCTGACCGGTCTTTGGCATGGCGCCAGTTGGAATTTCGTCCTATGGGGCTTGTATTTCTTTGTGTTGCTGATCCTGGAAAAGTTCTTCCAGGGAAAGCTGCTGGAAAAGCTGCCTTCCCTGGTCCGCAGGATCTACACGCTGCTGGCTGTCGTCCTCGGCTGGGTGCTTTTTTACTGCACGGAATCCGGCCAACTGTCGGACTATCTGGGCGATCTCTTTGCCTTTCGGGGCGGCTTCGATCATGTGATGCTCACGCTGCGGCAGAACATCCCGGAGTTCCTCTTCGGTCTGGCGCTATGCACCCCTCTGCCGATGCGCTTGTTCTGCCTCGGGAAGGATAAGCCCTTGGGGGAAGTTCTGCGCTGTGTCTGGATGCTGGTTGTGCTGGTTCTTTCGATCCTGGCCCTGACCGGCAGCAGCTTCAATGCCTTTATCTATTTCCGTTTTTGAGGAGGTGCCGGAGTGAAATATATCAAACGGGGCTTTCTCGCCATCCTGGTTCTGATTACTGGCCTGTTTATCCTGCTTTCCTTCCTGGACAGACGGCAACGACTGTCCGTCTATGAAAACCGCCTGCTGGCGGCTCATCCGGTTTTTTCCCTGCGGGGCGTATGGGACGGCAGCTATTTCCGGGGATGGGACGATTATTTTTCCGATCATATCTATCACAGAGACGACCGGATGCGGGAATACCAGTGGCTCCAGCTTTACCTCAAGCGCTCCGTGACCACCAACGACGTGGTTATCACAGACGACGCGCTGCTCCCGCTTCTGCCCTACCAGGACTTCAGCGGCTATGACTACAATCCAAACGCCAACAGCGCCGTTGACCGGCTGACGCAGCTTCAATCCAAGGTGGAAGCGGCCGGAAGTCTGTTCCTGTATGTGGGTGTGGATGAACAGCGAATGGCTTTGGCGGACCGCTATCCCTCCTATCTCTACAACAAGAGCGACTACTACGAGACCATGGGCCAAACCTTCCGAAGGGCCTGTGAAAAGTCCGGCATTCATACGCTCTTCCTCCGGGACCGACTGCGGGGGCGGGATCAACTGACCTACTATTCCAAGGTAGACCATCATTTCAATTTCCAAGGCGCCTACGAGACCTATCTTGCCATCTGCGAAGCCCTTGCGCCCTCCTTGTCCGCCTTCCCGGTGCTGCAGCAGGAGCAGCTTGGAATGTACCAGTTGCCCGGGGAATTCTACGGCTCCTACAACCGCCGTCTGTATGACCTCTCCCCGATCCATGAGCGGTTGACGGTCTTCGATCTGTCCGTGCTTCCCGCCTATGAACGCTGGGATAACGGCGAGCGCACGGATGCTCCCGTGCTGAATTTGCCGGGCAAGGAAGAGAAGGTGCAATACTCCGTCTTTATGGGCGGCGACAAGGCGGAGACGGTCATCTGCACCAACCGCCCGGAGCTTCCCAGCATTCTGATTGTGGGCGACTCGTTCACAAATCCCGTGGAAGCGCTCTGTGTCTACAGCTTTAACGAAATCCGGAGCCTGGACTATCGCCACTACCAGCAGATGGACCTGACCGAATACCTGGCCCTCCATCCCGTCGATGCTGTGGTAATCATCCGCGACAGCTTGAATTATGTCGGCAACGAGGGAAACGGCAACCTGCGATAATCGGAACGGCAGGGAGATGCCAAGCGAGGTATCTTGTTGCGCCGTCAGTTCATTGTCGAAGCACCTTTCCTACGATCCCCAAATGCCGGTTTCGTCAGAGCCGGCATTTCTTCTGAGCGCCGGTCCGGTTCGCTCAACAACGGAACGGTTGTGGAAAGGAAGGCTTTCTTGCAATTCCCCTGGAAGTGTGCTATTATTTTTCCAAGGAAGCCAGGAGGCCAGACAGAGCAAAGGACGAACTATGAACCTGATTCATCTGAAGTATGCGGTAGAAGTAGCAGATTCCGGTTCCATTAACAAGGCTGCGGAGCGTTTGTTTATGGGGCAGCCGAATCTGAGCCGCGCCATCAAGGAGTTGGAATCCAGCCTTGGGATCACGATCTTTGACCGATCCGTAAAGGGCATGGTTCCTACGCCGGAGGGGGAAACCTTTCTGGGCTATGCCCGGCAGATTCTCCGGCAGATTGATGAGATCGGGTCCGTCTACCAGGAAAAATCCGTGCGCAAACAGCGGTTTTCCCCATATCCGTGCCCCGCGCCAGCTACATTTCGGAGACCTTTGTCCAGTTCTCCCGGAAAATCGGGCCGGAACCCGCAGAGCTCTTTTATCAGGAAACCAATTCCTTGCAGGTCATCGAAAACATTCTGCATTCCGATTACAAGCTGGGCATCGTCCGCTATGCCTCAACTATCAAGACCTGTTTGATGAGAAGAATCTGAGCTGGGAGTTGGTTACGGACTTTCGCTACGTTCTGGCCATGGGGAAATCCCACCCGCTGGCCCATGTGGTCATCGGCATTATCACCGTCCCGGAGGCCACGGCACAAAAGGTCTGCGACGCAATGCTGGCCGCAGGCATCACTGAAATCTGGAATTTCGCACCGTGCAGGCTAAGCGTCCCCGAGGGGGTCACCGTCCAACAGGAAAATCTGGCCCTGTCTGTAGCAAACCTGCACATGCGCGCAAAACGATCCGCAAATCGCATATCACCAACTGAACAGAAAGGAACGCATGATGAAGAAACAGAACTATCCGATTGTTGACAGCGTGGAAGCGCTCAAGGAAGCCATTGTCCGGGTACGGGCAGCTCAACAGCGCTTTGCCACCTATACGCAAGAGCAGGTGGACGCCATTTTCCTGGCCGCCGACACCGCGGC
>LXOW01259915.1_pt1 | contig 12431 bp, 13 predicted proteins | sample 1368591 | NCBI WGS metagenome assembly LXOW01 (sample SAMN04884650, study PRJNA319009) | bovine gut metagenome | isolation source: Cow rumen | host: Bos taurus | place: Italy: Legnaro (PD) | collected 2014-07-09
GAGGCCTTCGATATAATAGATTTCATTATTAGCATAAAAAATGAAAAACTGTCTAAGAACTGAATCAATATCTCTGCCTATTTTTGAATAATTTTCGGGGTTTATTATTTTTAAAATATCTGGCTTCCTTACGATGAAGGTTTCGGGGAGGGGTTTTGCTGCGCTTTTTGGATAAATGGGTGCCTGTTGAAATGGCTTTGAGGTATTTATCCGATATCATGGAGCGGATAACGAGCGGATAACGAGCGGGAAAGGATCGGATATATGGAAAAGGCACTGAAAAGGAGTGTCCTCCTTAGTTCGCGAGACAGCCTTTTGCAGCGTAAACTGATTGGCTTGTCAGGTTATCCGCTGCCGAACAGGACCGCCTGAGAGAGGTGATGACAATGGAAAACGCAGAGCCGTCCCCGACTGTTTGGCGGTGCAAAGTGACGCAATTGTTGTCAACCGGCTGAAAAGGCAGACGTCTACTCCTGATTTCTGAAGAAGTGGAAGAGATCCTTCCAGGTGGTTTTTTGTCCATAGCGGAGGATGCCGGCACGGTAGATGCGGGCGGCGAGCCAGACGCAGAGGGGGAAGGTGGCCAGCAGCAGAAGGGCGGAGAGGACCACCTGCCAGATGGGGACGCCAAAGGGGATGCGCATGAGCATGGCCACGGGCGAGGTGAAGGGTATGAGGGAGAGCCAGACGCTCAGAGAACCAGAGGGTTGGTTGACCATGGCGGGCAGCAGCAATAGCACCAGGATGAGCGGCACGGTGATGGGGAGGGAGAACTGCTGCGAGTCGGTCTCGTTGTCGACCAATGACCCCACGGCGGCGAAAAGGGAGGCGTAGAGCAGGTAGCCAAACACGAAGTAGAAGAGGAACATCATCAGCAGCATCCCGAAGTTGATGGAGGTCAGCCCCTGCATCAGTTCTGACACGGGGGTGGCCTGCAAGGCGGCCTCGTACTGGGCCGTGGCGTCGATGCCCTTGGTGGCTATCTGACTCATTTGCTGACTTTGCTGTGCCTGGATGAAAAGGTCGCTGTGGGTGGCTTGGAGGGCTCCCATGGCGATACCCGAGAGAACAATCCACAAGGCAAACTGAGTCAGGCCGACAAGGCCGATGCCGACCACCTTGCCCATCATCAGCTGGAAGGGTCGCACACTGCAAACGACTATCTCGACAATGCGGCTGCTTTTCTCCTCCATCACGCCGCGCATCACCTGCGACCCGAACATGAGGATGACGATGAGGATGAGTACTCCCAGCAGGGTGCCCACAACCACTTTGATGCCTAGAAATCCATCGCGACCGGTCTCTATGTCCTTGGTGCGGAGCTTGATATGCGTGGAGGTGAGCATCTGGTAGTCTTCGGTGCTGATGCCGTGGACGTCGAGGAGTATGCGGTTGCGGAGTATCTCTTGCAGCTGGCTGTCGACATTGCCCTGGACGGTCATGGAAGGCGCGTCGGTGCGGTAGTAGAGGAAGGCGTCGGCGGGGATAGTGGTCTCGCGGGCAGGGATGTAGACGATGGCGTCAAGACTGTCGACCTCAGCCAGTTGCCGTTTGGCGTAGTCGAGGCTGCCGGCGTCGTAGTAGGTGATGTCGCGGGTTGAGCGGAACTCGCCCTGGAAGATGCCGGTGTCGTCGACAACCAGCACATGGGCGTGCTCCAGCGGGCGTGAGGCCATGATGATGGGTATGGCGTAGAGCCCCGCCACGAGGATGGGCACGAGGATGGTGAGCACCCAGAAGGAGGCTTTGCGGACGCGGGTGGCGTATTCGCGCTGTATGACGAGGAATACTTTATTCATGATGTTTGACGGTGTCGATGAAGATGCGGTCGAGTGGGGCGCCATCGTGGGTGGCTTTGATGTCGGACAGAGGGCCGTGGAGGACCACACGGGCGTTGTTGATGAGGGCGATATCGTCGCATAGTTCCTCGGCGGAGGGCATGTTGTGGGTAGAGATGATGACGGTGGTGCCCTGTGCCTTGAGGCGGATGATTTCTTGCTTGAGGAGGTCTTGGTTGACGGGGTCGAAGCCGCTGAAAGGCTCGTCGAGGATGAGCAGTGGCGGCTCGTGCAGCACGGTGACCACAAATTGCACCTTCTGCTGCATGCCTTTGGAGAGTTCCTCCACGCGACGGTTCCACCAGCTGTCAATCTCCAGTCGTTCAAACCATTGGTGCAGGCGGCGTGTGGCCTCTTCCTTGCTGAGGCCTTTGAGACGGGCGAGGTAGATGCATTGTTCTCCGACGCGCATCTTCTTGTATAGGCCGCGTTCCTCAGGCAGGTAGCCAATCTGCATCACATCGTCCTGACGCATGGGGTGGCCGTCGAAGAGGATTGAGGATGAGTCCTCTGCGGACGCCCTTGGAGTGTCGGGGACAATGAGGTGGTTGATAATGCGGATGAGGGTCGACTTGCCGGCGCCGTTGGGGCCAAGGAGGCCAAAGAGTGTCCCCTTGCGCACGTGCAGACTGATGTCATCGAGGGCGAGGAAGTCGCCGTAATGCTTGGTGATATGTTTGATTTGCAACATTCTTCAGGGGTTATAAAGGTTGAATGGTTTTTCCTGGGAAGCCTTAGGACGTCCTAGGAAATCCTAGGGAGTCTTAGGAGAGATACTTTTGGGAGCCCTCAACAAAAATGTTTCTGCTGCCAAGGCCAGCAATGCCAACAGCAGGCACCAGCGCCAGAGGGGTGTCCCTTGGCTGCGCTGGCGGATATGCTCGGTAAGCGATTTGCCGGCGTTGGGGACAAGGGAGCAGTAGGCCAGGTGGTCGTCGCGCAGCAGTTGTTTCAGTTCTGCGGTGGTGTAGACGGAGAGATCCGACTCGGCGCGGCTATAGTTGAGAGAGAGCCCTTCCCCGGCCAGCCGGTAGTTGCCTGCCTGGCGTACTTCGCCATGGGGGATGAGGAGGCTACGGCTGCCGATGCGGCGGATGTCGGGGATAATGTCGACTGCGCGTTGGTTTGCGGAGGTTCCACTCTGAGACCCAAGGGTGTCGGTGGTGGCGATGTTGGTAAGGTGTGGCAGCTGCTCACCGTCGTAATGTCCCAGCAGGGGGATGGGGTCAGTGCTGCCGGCGAGGTGGTATGGTTGTTGCCTCGGGGTGCTGTAAAGTGCCATGTTGTAGAGCGTTGGCACGAAGAGGGCTTGCTGCACAAGGTCGGTGTACTCCTTGCGCAAGGGGGTGTTGAAGAGGTAAAGGCGACCGTCGCCGGCGGGGGTAACGGTCAGCATGTCAGTGCCGTCGGCCAGTGTCATCACTGCCTCGCGCAGGGTGCGTGAATCGCCCTCGAGGGCAAAGGAGCCCTGCACCGTGGGAAGTTCGATATTGTCCGTCTTGCCGTCGAATACGCCGTAGTAGAGTGCACTCTCGGTATTCAACTGTTGCACAGGCGACTTGCCCTTGCGCCATGCACCCAGCCGCGGGGCTTGCAGCCTGCCAAGGAGGTCGTTGTAGCTCTCGGTGGAGGCATGTTCATCGGGGATGACGAGGAGAGAGCCGCCGTCTTGCACAAACTGCACGAGGGTCTGCGCCATACCCGAGGGGATGACGTTCATCTGGTCCAGGATGATGAGGGAGTGGTCCGTCAGGCGAGTATAGTCGATACGGCTGGCGTTCATGTAGTTGTAGTCCACCAAGGAGTCGCCGGCGAAGAGTTTTCTGAGGTATTCGTTCTCCTCCTGTCCTCCCACAACCAGCAGGGGGATACGCGCCGCGACGGTGAGGGTAAAGAAGAGCCGGTCATCGAAGGTGACGGGGTAGTCGACAGTCTCGACAAAGCCTTGAAGCACACCCTCTTGGTCAATGGTGAAATGCAATGGCACTGTGGCGCTGCCGCCTGCGGGCAGGTCGACGGATGCCAGGGCGCGCTNNGGGATGCTCTCTACGGCGTGGGTGCCGTTGTTCTGGAGGGTCACTTCTGCCGTGGCGGAAGCGCCGATACAGTAGGCGGGGCTGTTGAACACGAGGGTGTCAATGAAGATGTTGTCCGCCGTGCTGCCCCCGAGTGGGACGAAGGTGGTCAGGACGGTGCTGTCGGTGGGATAGTCGGCCAGGTTGGCGGTGGTGCGCTGGAAGTCGCCGATGATGTAGGCGTGACGGCCTGTGGCGTGCGACTGGCTGAGGAACTCCTGCTGGCGGCGGGCGATGGCTGATAGCATCGGCGTGGCCGCGGAGGTCTGCACTTTGTCGAGTTCGGCAAGGAAGTCGTCGCGGCTGAGCCAGCGGAACTGGCTGCCGTCGGCATCGCCTGTCAGCAGTTGGTACCGGTCGTCGGGACGATACGCAGCCACAATCTCGCGCGCTTTCTGCTTGGCGCTCTCCATCAGGCTGCCGTCCATGCCGCCGCATTCCATGCTGTATGAGTTGTCGAGGTACACGCTCACGGCTGTCTCTCTGCCTGGAAGCGTGGAAGTCCCCTTCTGCACGATTGTCGGCCTGCAGAAGGCCAGCACGATGAATAGGATGGCCAGTATCCTCATTGCCAGCACCAGCCATTGGCGCAGGCGATGCTGCCTACGGTTCTCGTTCTGCAGTTCCTGCAAGGCGTCGACATTGCTGAAATACACCTTCTTGTAGCGCCTGAGTTGCAGCAGGTGGATGGCGATGGGAATGCCGATGGCCACAAGGCCTATGAGGTATATGGGGGCGGCAAGGGTCATAGCAGATTAGGGTTTGGCGTTGGTGTGGGTTGCGTGTTGGTGATGTTCGCAGAGGTCCTTTATGCCGCATTCCCCGCAGTGGGGCTTGCGGGCCTGGCAGACGTAGCGGCCATGGAGGATAAGCCAGTGATGGGCGATGGCTATCTTCTCCGTCGGGATGTGCTTGGTGAGTTCCTTCTCGGTTTGCAACGGGGTCTTGCTGTTGTGTGTCAGTCCAATACGGTTGGCTACGCGGAACACGTGGGTGTCCACCGCCAGGGCGGGAAGGTGGAATACCACGGAGGCGATGACGTTGGCCGTCTTGCGTCCCACGCCGGGCAGGGTCTGCAGCTCGTCAACGTCCGAGGGCACCTCACCGTCAAAGTCTTGCACCAGCTTCTGCGCCATCCCCACCAGGTGACGGCTTTTGTTGTTGGGGTAGGAGACGGAATGGATATACTCGAAAATTTCCTCGGGCGTGGCCTGGGCCATGCTTTGCGCGTCGGGGTAGGCCTCGAAGAGGGCGGGGGTGACCATGTTGACCCGCTTGTCGGTGCATTGTGCCGAGAGGATGACGGCCACCAGCAGCTGGAAGGCATCTTTGTAGTGCAGCTCCGACTGCGCCTCGGGGCGTTCTACCTCGAAGTAGGCTATCATCCGTTCATATCGTTCTTTCTGAGTCATTTCGGTAGGCATGGGTTAGTCGTCGGCTGTCAGCGTCACCACCACGGGGTAATGGTCCGAGATGGGACTCTTGATGCGTTTGTAGGCGAGGGTTTGCAGTTGCTGGCTATGGAAGAGATAGTCGATGCGGAAGGCCGGGTAAGGACCGTGATAGGTGGTGCCGAAGCCGCTGCCCTCTTCCACATAGGCGTCAGTAAGGTGCTGTGTGATTTGCTGATAGATGTATGAGGCGGGCGTGTCGTTGAAGTCGCCGGCAATGATAAGGGGCATGCCGTCACTCTCCTCGATCAGCGGCTGCAGTTGCGTCAGCCATTCCGTCTCGTGCTGCCGTGTGGTCTCGGCAAACTTGCGGAGCATGTTGTGTGTGTTGCTGTCGGGCTTGGCATGTGTCAGGTTCTCAAAGCCTTCCTTGTCCTCGTCCGATAGGTGGTACGAATCCATGTGAACTACGCAAATGCGCACCGTCAGCTCTCCCTTGCGGATGTCGGCATAGAACTTCGACCGCCGGTCCATCTCGTACCCTTGCACCAACTGGCATCGGGTGAATAGGAGGGTCGGCGGGTACGACTTTGCCCCGCGGACGCCGAAATGGGCCTTGTAGCCTCGGGCATAGAGGCTGTCGTGCATGTGGTGTACGTTCCAATATTCCTGGAGGCACAGCACATCAGGCTCTTCCTCATCGACCAGACGGAGGAACATCCTTGCCCCCGAGTCGACAGTCATCAGCGTGTCGTCGTCTTTTCCCTTGAAGCCGTGGGTGTTGAAGGTCATCACCTTCAATTGCTCACGGTCCGAGGGTTCCGCTGTCTCTGTGCCGCCGACCTGCACGAAGAGTCCCACGAAGGAGAAGCGTATCGCGATGGCCGCCACCGAGAGGAGGAACTCCCACCGCGTCAGGCATAGCCATAGGATGATGAACAGCACGTTGACCACCAGCAGGAGCAAGTAGCCGTAGCTCAGCAGCGAAACAACCACCCACCCCGACGGCGGCAGCGTCCCCGCCAGCGTCGACAGGATTAACGCCACAGCAAATATCAGGTTGATAATGAGCAGTATTGTCCGCAGAACTTTCTTCATCCGACTATTCTTTACAAACTGCAAAGATACAAATATTTTTTTACTTCAGCGGTATTTTACAGGCTTGCCGTCAGGATGTCGGTGATGTCCTTCTCGGTGAGGGGTGCATAGGCGTTTTCCAGGCCTTCGTTGACGGCGATGTGGTGTGCCATCTCGCCGATGCGGCTGTCGTCGATGCCCACTTCGCGCAGGTGCATGGGGATGCCGATGCTCTCGAAGAAACGGTAGGTCTCGTCGATGGCCCTGTCGGCGATCTCCATGGGTGGGAGCGTGGCGTCGATGCCGAACACGTTGATGCCGTATTTCACGAAACGCGGGAGTGTGCGCTCGTTGAGGATGTGGCGCATCCAGCGGGGGGTGATGATGGCCAGGCCCTCGCCGTGGGTGATGTCGTAATAGGCGCTGAGGGCGTGCTCGATACCGTGGCAAGGCCAGCCGCTGGGGCTGTTGCCGAGGGAGAGGATGCGGTTGCAGCCGTAGGTGCAGGCCAGCATCATCTCGGCGCGGGCGGTGTAGTCCTCGGGGTTCTCGAGGCACTTGCGGCCGTTGACCATCAGGCTGCGCAGCATGCTCTCGCAGAAGCCGTCGTTGAGCAGCGTGGTGTCCTCGGCGAAATACTGCTCGATGGTGTGGTTCATGGCGTCGGCGATGCCGGCGGCAGTCTGTTTGCGGCTGACGGTGAAGGTGTAGGTGGGGTCGAGGAAGGAGGTGTGCGGATACAGCAGTGGGTCGATATAGCCAATCTTGTCGTTGGTCTCGGTGCGCGAGATGACGCCGCCCGCGTCGTACTCACTGCCGGTGGCGGCGAGGGTGATGATGTCGACAATGGGCAGGGCGGCCTGCGCCTTCACCTTGTAGGTGATGAGGTCCCAGGGGTCGCCGTCGTAGCAGGCGCCGGCGGCGATGGCTTTGGAGCAGTCGAGGACACTGCCGCCGCCCACGGCGAGGATGACATCCACGTTGTGTTCCTTGCAAAGGCGCACGCCGTCGAGGACGCTGGGGTCGTACTTCGGGTTGGGCTGGATGCCCGGGAGCTCGATGATTTCCTTGTCTTTCAGCAATTCCAGCACCTTCTGGTAGAGGCCTATTTTCTTGATGCTGCCGCCGCCGTAGGTGAGGAGGATGTGGTTGCCGAACTGCGCCATCACTTGGGGCAGCTTGTCGACGACGCCCTTGCCGAAGATGAGGCGTGTCGGGGTCATGTAATTGAAATTTTGCATGGTATGTGGATTATAGGTTAATATTCGATGTTCTTGTCAGTTCCTGCATGCGGTGGCTCCGGGCGCCGTTGCCGGGGTTCTGGCTGCAGGCGTTGCCGGCGGTCCGGGCGTGGGGTTATCCTTGGGGCAAGGGAAGGGCAGAGGGGCGGCTGCCAGTCCAAACCAACGGGGCAGGGGAGGGCTGTGGCCGACCGCCAAAAGCCTGTGGCTGCGGGCGTCCCTGTCCGGAAGGATGTGTTTCTCGCCATGGGGTATACTTATTGTTTTTCTATAATAACGGCCATTCCCGTTTTTTATTGTTGCGCCGCGGGGATGAGCAAAAATTGCCTCTCACGGGTGAGGCGGTGCCTCACCTTACGCCAAAGATGTCCAGCAGTGCTTTCGCTGCGCTAATTATGTGTTTCTGAGCCTGTTGCAATGGCTATAAATTATTTATCCGATACCATGGAGCGGAAAAGAAGCGGATAAAGAGCGGAAAAGTAGCGGATATATGAGAAAGGCGCAACGATTGATGAGGAATATTGGAATTGGAGTTTTTACCAAGGCTTGTACCGCTGGAGATAGCTCTCCTTGGCCTCCGGGCTGAATACTTGCGGCCCTATGGCACCTCCGCCATATTGAAACACGCAGCGGTCGTTGTAGGGGATGAGTGTCATCTCCTCCAGGGCCGAGGCTTTCTCGTCGTCGGTCATGGGACGATTGTAGATGATGTAGTCGTACTTCCCCATGCCGACACGGCGGAACCAGATGATGGCCTGTTCAGGGTTGGTCTGCGAAAACTCAATGCCGATGCACTTCATCTCGCGCAGCCGCTGGCGGATGCCTTCATATTCTTCCTCTGTCATCCCCACCACGGCCATCAGCGAGTCCTTGAGCCGGATAGACTCTTCGTTCCAATGCATGGAAGGATAGTCATCGTGCGGCCCCGTCACATGGAATATGGCAATCTCCTTGCCATGGGAACCGAACTCCATCGTAATGGCACAGCTGTCGTCGAGGGCCTCACCGAGGTATTGGTGCAGCTCCTCCATCCGGGCGTGGTGCTTTAGGTAGTGCTTCTCCATGATGTCAGGGTTGCACTGCCGGTTGGGTTCCTCGAAGAGGATATAGGCGACAATCAGCAAGAGGTTGACGCCGCCCCAGATTACGGCAATCCTCTGCCACACGTCGCGCCACCGCATTCCCATGAAGAAGAACACGATGGCGAGGATGATGGCCGGCAGGGTAATCCACCACAGGAATGCCGTCGTCATCACAGCCATAAAGTCGTCTATCCAAAAGAGGACGATAATGGCTGTGACGACCGGAAACGGCAACAGTTTCAATAGTTGTACAACTGTCTTCATCTTAGAGCATTGCCTCTATTTCCTGCTCGAATTCCTTCGGCTCGGTGGTGGGGGCAAAACGCTTGACGACGGTGCCGTCGCGCGAGATGAGGAACTTGGTGAAGTTCCAGAGGATGTCGCTGTCCTTCTTGGCGGTGGTGCTGAGGCCTTTGAGCAGGGTATGGGTGGCTTTGGCCTTGATGCCTTTGTACTCCTCGGTGGGAGCCTGCTCCTTGAGGTAGGTGAAGATGGGGTGCTCGTCGGGGCCGTTGACGTCAATCTTCTTCATAATCTGGAAGGTGACGCCGTAGTTAACCATGCAGAACTGCTGTATCTCACTGTCGCTGCCGGGGTCTTGCTCCTTGAACTGGTTGCAGGGGAAACCGATGCAGACCAATCCGCGGTCGCGGTATTTCTCGTTGAGCGCCTCGAGGCCTTCGAACTGGGGGGTGAAACCGCACTTGCTGGCGGTGTTGACGATGAGGAGCACCTTGCCCTCAAACTGGCGGAAGTCAATCTCCTTGCCGTTGCTTGCCACGGCTTTGTAATCGTAAATGTTCATTTCCTTATGTTTTTGATTGTTACAACATCATTTTTTGTTTCTGCGGGGGTTGCGCGGGAACCAACCCTTCTCCACGCGTTCACGCTGCTTGAAGAGTTCGATAATGGACCATAGGCTGGAAAAAGCCACCACACCCAGTATTGTGGATAGGATGTCGCTGGCTGCAATCAGTGACCCCGCAATGCACACCAATCCCAATATCAGGAACATCCACCAGCATCCTACGCCCCAATGGTATTCGGCCTTGATGACGATTGGATGGAAGGCGCCAATGCATAGGAAGGTGGCAGCGCCGATGATCAGTCCATAATAATTCATCCCTTAGCAATTTTGGACAAACTGGCGGAAGGCCTCGATGTCCTGTGCATCGGGGTGGCCACTGTGGATGGGACCCATCGAGCCTTTGCAGGTAAACGACTTCTCGCTGACCTTGATGCCGCGGGCTTCCAGCGCCTTGCGCATCTGCGGCACGGGCGACTCGATGATGGCGCACGAGCCAAAAAGGACGACGCATTTCACCTTCTCGGGCGTAAGGGTCGCGATGAAATCCATCACGGCACCGTTTACCTTGCCCAGGAACACGCCTGCTCCCAGGTAGAGCGTCTCCACCGGCTCATTCAATGGCTCGGCCACCGTGGCGGCCTTGGCACCGACAAGCTCTTCAATGGCCTCGGCCATCTGCTTGGAATGACCGAATTTACTGTAGTATCTGATTGCTGTTGTCATGTTGTGGTTATTTGTTTTCGTTCAATAATTGTTCTACTTCCTCGCGATGCTCATACAAGGCACATCCGCCGGAATGCTCCCCGCCCACCAGATGCACGTCGCGCAACTTGCTGAACAGGGGTGACGACAGGGCGCCCTTGACTCCCAGGCTGATGACGTTACTGTCCGAGAAGGGGGAGAAGGGACACGGCTCTGCGCTGCCATCGGGACCGATGTGGAAGAAACCTCGGCCTGCCGCCAGGCATCCGCCCAAGTGCTGTTCGTCGCCAGGGAAGGAGATGAAAATGATGTCTTTGTACCGCTCGCGCTGATGCACTTGCACCGCCTCCATCTTCTCAAGGTCGGCCTCGCCGAAGGCAAGGTACTCCGTGCCAGGTTCTGTGGGTACGTACTCGACATATATAATCAGTTTGCAACCCAAGGAACGCAGGTTGTCGACAAAAGCGTCGGAGGTGACAAACTCGAAATTCTCCGTCGTGACGGTGATGCTGGTCCCGAAGAAGAGATCCTCCTTGTGCAACATCTCCACCGATAGCATGGCCCTTTTGTACATCCCTTTGCCGCGCCGCTCGTCCGTGGAGTGTTCCATGCCCTCGATGCTGATGACGGGGATCATGTTCAGGTGCCGCTTGAGGAACTCGATGTACGTCGGCCCTATCAGGGTACCGTTGGTGAAGATGGGGAATATCATATCCTCTACCTCTGCCACGCGCTCCAGGATGTCTCTTCGCATCATCGGTTCGCCACCCGCCAGCAAGGCAAAGTTGATGCCCAGGGAGGCAGCCTCCTCGAAGATGCCTTTCCACTGCTCCGGCGTCAAGGTCGGTTTCTGCTCCTCTTGGCTGTCAGCCGCGATGCCGTTGGCCCTCGCGTAGCAGCCTTTGCAGTGCAGGTTGCAGGTGGTGGAGATAGAGCAGATAAGGAATGGCGGCACTTCAACCCCCTCCTGTTCCTTCACTGCCGCACGGCGTTTCTCCGACTTGAGGAAAGTCTGTTGCAACCGCCACACGGCCTTGGCCTCCAATGGATTGCTGAGCACGTTGCGGTAGGCTTTGGCCATGATGCGACGGATGGCGTCGCTCATATAGTTTTGTAGGTTTATCTCGGACATAGGTATGGCATTCAGTTATTCATCTTCGTAATCATGTCGTCCAGCATGCGGAACAGTTCAGGCGCCGTCTCGGGCGTCACGCTCTCGCAGATGACGGCCTTCCCGACCGTCACAGGAACCTCTGCCAGCTTCTCCTGCAGCTGTTTCCCCTTTCTGGTCAGGGTCACAATCATCTGGCGGGCATCCTTGTCACCTTTGTTGCGGGCAACGATGCCAACCTTCTCCATCCGCTGGATGAGCGGCGTCACCGTGTTGGTCTCCAGGTAAAGCCGTCTGGCGATGGCGTTTACCGGCTGCGCATCTTTCTCCCACAGCACCAGCAGCACCAAGTACTGCGGATACGTCAGTCCGTGCTGCGAGAGCAACGGATGATACGCCTGCGTCAGCAGCCGCGACGCGGTATAAAGCCTGAAACAAAGCTGGTTGTCCAGCCGAAAGGCCTCTTGGATCATTACTCTTCAGTTTGTGGTAGTCGCAAGTCAGTCGCCAGTAGTCAGCAACCAGCAGGCTCCCGCCCACTGACCACTGACTACTGACCACTGATTGCTCCTTACATCTGCTTAATCAGCCAGTTCTGCTTGCCAATCATCTCAATCAGGTCCACCTGCTCCTCGTCCCAGTAAAGGTCCTCCTCCTCGTCGGCCAGGTAAGCCTTCATCAGGTCGTAGGTCGTGGGGTCGGAAGCCATCGCGGGCATCATCTTGTAAAGCATCTCCACGCCTTCGCGCTGAAGCTTCATGTCGGCGGCAATGTATTCCGCGGCATCCTTGATTAACGTTGCCTCGTTGCACACCTTCACCTGCGGCACGCAGCCCAAGTCAAGCATACGGTCGGCAAACTTCTCCACCCATTCCATCTCCTCCGTGTAGTGGCCGATATACTTCTCGCCCAGCTTCGCGAAGCCCTGCGACTTGAAGAGTTGTCCCTGCATTTTGTGTACAAAAGCACTGCCTGCGAGCTCATTCACGATGAACTGCATCGTCTGTAAATTGTTGCTAAAATCCATAACTTTAATGTTTTATGTTAATAATGAATTATGTCGTTCACGATACAAAGATACACAATAATTTTATATCGCAAACGAT
>LXOW01008614.1_pt1 | contig 12429 bp, 16 predicted proteins | sample 1368591 | NCBI WGS metagenome assembly LXOW01 (sample SAMN04884650, study PRJNA319009) | bovine gut metagenome | isolation source: Cow rumen | host: Bos taurus | place: Italy: Legnaro (PD) | collected 2014-07-09
AGCTACGAGGTCACCACATTCAGAACAGAAGGCGCCTACTCCGACCGCAGGCATCCCGACAGCGTCACGTTCGTGCGCAGTCTTGAGGAAGACCTTTCACGCAGGGATTTCACAGTCAACGCCTTTGCGGCCGACTGCAACGACGGCAGGATAATCGACCTGTTCGACGGGATGAAGGACCTGAAGGACAACGTCATCCGTGCGATCGGAAACCCCGCACAACGGTTCTCCGAAGATGCCCTGAGGATGATGCGCCTTGCACGCTTCTGTTCAAAACTGGGATTCTTCGCCGATCCCGCCACACAGGAAGCCGCACTGCAGCTGCACGACACAATCTCAGGCGTATCACAGGAAAGGATATTCGACGAACTGTCCAAGATCCTCATGACCAAGGTTCCGACCGTAGGACTCAGGCTTCTTGAGGAAACTGGAATCCTCGGAATCATCCTGCCCGAACTATACGCCTGCAAGNNCGTCTGGCCGCACTCCTGCATGACATTGCAAAACCTCAGACCATGGTCATAAATACTTACGGCATAATGCGTTTCCACGGTCATGACGTGAAGTCTGCAGAGCTTGCGCGCCTTGTCATGAGAAGACTCAAATGCTCCAATCAGCTGACCGACGACGTGTGCATCCTGATTGCCAACCATATGGTCAAATACCGCAGCGACTGGACCGACGGCGCCGTGAAGCGCTTCATCAGACGTGTGGGGAAAGACAACATAGACAACCTCTTCGAGCTGCAGTGGTGCGACCAGATCGCATCCGAAGGACGCTCGAAAGTAAATGAGTACGATGAGTTCATTTCACGTATACACGAGCTTGAGAACCAGCCCATGAGCATCAGGGATCTCAACGTAACCGGAGACGACCTTGCACTGGCTGGAATTCCGAAATCAAAGGTCATGGGAGACATCCTCAACAATCTTCTGGAGATGGTCATAGACTACCCCACGCTCAACGTGAAAGAGACATTAGTCAATCAGGCAATTATTTTATACGAAAAGAATAAATAGGACTCAGATCTCTATGCCCATCTGCTCGAGGGCAAGCTTTGCGACATTCTGTTCCGCGTCCTTTTTGTTATGACCTTCCGCGGGTCCGTAGGTCTTTCCCTGGACGTTGACGCAGTAGCTGAACACCTGGTCGTGCTCCGGGCCTCTTGAACCCACCAGCGAGTATGTCGGGACCTTCTTGTACCTTTTCTGTACATGCTCCTGGAGCATGGTCTTGTAGTCCTTGCGATACCGGTTGTCAATCACTTTCCCGATGATGGGTACGATCTCACGCAGGACGAACGCCTTGGCGGCTTCGAAGCCTTTGTCAAGGAAGATTGCGGCAATCAAGGCCTCCGTGCAGTCGGCCAGAATAGCCTTCTTCATCCTGCCGCCGGAGAGTTCCTCGCCCCTTCCCATGACCAGGAGCTTGTCCAGGCCAAGCCTGGTGGCCACCTCGAACAGGGCGTCCTCACTTACGACAAGGCTTCTGACGCGGGTACATTCGCCCTCGTCTCCCTTCAGGTTCATGTAAAGCCATTCGGACACCACCACGGAGAGCACGCTGTCGCCGAGGAACTCAAGCCGCTCGTTGTCGGCTATGTTGCGGCTACGCACCTCATTGGCAAACGAGGAATGGATGAATGCATTGTCCAGTAAAGAGATATCTGAAAACTCAAGACCGTTTTCGGTCTGAAAAAACGAAAGCTCCCTCTTTCTGTCTTCAGAAAGAAAAGGAGCTCCTTTGGACTTCAAGTCAGACATAAATCAGAGAAGGCTTGCCAGATAATCAACTGCCTCGCCGACTGTTTCGAATGTCCTGCCCTTCTCGTCAGGAATCGTGATGTCGAATTCCTCTTCAAATCCGCTGACAAGATCAAGGATATCCATGCTGTCAGCCTTCAGGTCGTTCACGAATGATGACTCTCTGGTGATTGAATCCTCATCAACAGCGAGCTTGTCAGCAATGATTGCCTTAACCTTATTGAAAACTTCAGTATTTGTCATCGAAATCACTCCTCAGGATTTACTACCTGGACTCCCTTGTAGTATCCGCACTGCGGGCATACGCGATGCGGCAGAATCAGCTGACCGCACTTCGTGCACTTGCAGAGAGTGGGAGCCTGAAGCTTCATGTTTGCAGCCTTGCGTGATGCGGCTCTGGACTTGGATGTCTTATATTTGGGTGTCGCCATACTATTACCTCTGTATAACCAATGAATTAAACAACATTGTGAGAATATATTAAATAGAAATTTAAGTCAATGCTTATGCGTGTTTCAGCTTGGCTTTGACTCTGTTCAGGACCAGTTCAGGCACCATTTTCGAAATATCGGCTCCGAAAACCGCCATTTCCTTGATGCTGGAGCTCCTGATCAGGAAATACTTGGGATCCGTGGGGATGAAAAGGACCTCCAGATCCGGGCACATCTGCTTGTACGTCATGGCAAGCTCGAACTCATATCCGAAATCGTTCATGGCCCTTACACCGCGCACCACCACGCCGCAGTCGTGTTCCTTGGCAAAGTCAACCACAAGACCGCCCCAGATGCATACCTCGATGTTGTCGTACCCTGCAAGCAGGTCCTCGAGCATCTTCTTGCGCTCCTCAGCGGAGAAGAGCGTCTTCTTGGCGATGTTGTCGGCTATTACCACGAACAGCCTGTCATACAGCCTGGCCGTTCTTGTGATGATGTCCATATGTCCTACCGTCGGCGGATCGAATGATCCCGGAAGCATTGCCCACGTAGTGTTCATTCCTTTGATCCCTCCACGTATTTCTTTGCGCTGTCGAAACTTTCCTTGGACTCGTATGGGATGCGAGTCTTCACCACGTAGTGACCGTCCTCATCCTTCGTGAAGACTGCGAAGTTACCGTGACCGGAATAGGAGATGTACTCGCCTTCCTTCACGTCCTCCTGCTTTCTGAGCTTTTCGATGACACAGTCGAAGTGGCTGAATCCGCCGTCGGCCTCGCTTATGGCCTCGGCAATGAACTCAATCGGTTTTCCGCAAATCCTGCATTCCGGCCTGGGTTCGTTGACCTGCGGCACAGGGACCTCGTCGAACGTCATGTGCTTTCTGTCAGGTTGAGTCTTCTGCATCAGGTCACTGCCGTTTCCGGGTTTTCTTTTCTTCTTCTTTCTGTTCCTGTTGTCGTTTCCCATCAGAAATCATCTCCACGATAGAAAGTGACATTGCCGCCGGTGACGGCCGCCACATCCAGACGGATGCTTTTGTATTGCACCTTGTTTCCGGACGAAGCAATGAAATGCCCGAGCGTCTTCCTCAGTCTCATGCGCTTCTGCGGACCGACCATGTACATGATGTCCTCGGCCAGCCATTTTCCGGTCAGGCTCTTGACCTCGGTTACGCAGAGCACTCCATCTCCGGAAAGGGAAAGGACGTCTATCTCGCCGTAGCGGCATCTGTAGTTCCTTGCCAGAATCAGATGCCCCTCTTCAGCCAGCCTGTCTGCGACAAGCTGCTCGCAGAAGTCCCCTTTCCTCTTCGTCTCCATAGTATACCTTATAAAAAAAGACGGAGGCTAGTCCGTCTTTTTCTATGAACTCAGATTCCCTTGTGTCCGCGGATCTGCTCAGGAACCTTGGCGGCCTTACCGACCTTGTCTCTGAGGTAGTAGAGCTTGGCTCTTCTGACACGACCGCGTCTGATGACCTCGATCTTCTCGACTCTGGGTGAGTGCAGCGGGAAAATCCTCTCGACACCGACACCGTAGGAAATCTTCCTGACGACGAATGTCCTTCTGATTCCGGAGTTGTTCTTTGCGATGACAACTCCCTCGTAAACCTGGATTCTCTCGGTTGTTCCCTCGACGATCTTGAAGTAAACCTTCACTGTGTCGCCAACGTGGAAGTTCTCGGCATCCTGCTTCATCTGTTCCTGTTCAATAGCCTTAATCAAGTCCATTTTTTAACCCCTTGGTCAATTTGATTTCTTCTAACAACTTGCCGGCCGCCTCATCAAGTGACGCGTTCTCCAGCAGGTCAGGCCTGTTCGACAAAGTCTTTTCAAGCCTTTTGCGCAGCCTCCACTTCTCTATGTTGGCATGATGGCCTGACAATAATATATCAGGAACCGACATTCCGCAATAGGTTTCCGGTCTGGTGTACTGTGGGTATTCCAGAAGCGGACCGGTGAAGCTCTCCTCATCAAGTGAGGAATCCGTGATAACTCCGTCTATCAGCCTGTAGACGGCATCGATTATCACCAGGGTGGCTACTTCCCCTGAGGAAATAACGTAATCCCCTATGCATATCTCGTCATCGACATAACGGTCGATTATCCGCTGGTCAATACCTTCGTAATGACCGCAGATGAAGACCAGCTCAGACTCCCGGCTCAGTTGCCTGGCATAGTCCTGTGTCAGCCGTTTTCCCGATGGGGATGCGTAGACGACACGCTTGTTCATGGCATCAATGCGATCTAGAGCTTTGAAGAGCGGTTCGGGTTTGATGACCATGCCCGCACCCCCGCCAAAGGGTGAATCGTCACACTTGTGGTGCTTGTCCTCCGCGTACTCCCTCCAGTCAATTATATTGTAGGAGACGAGTCCGGACTTGACAGCCCGCGCCATGATGGAATTCGTGAAAAAGCCTCTTACCATCTCAGGAAAGAGCGTGAGAATATTGATATTCAATCCAACAGCTCCGGCCTGAGAAGCCTCATGGTTCCCTTCTCGACATCCACTTCATCAATGAACACGCCCTTCATGTACGGAACAAGATGAAGTCTGTCGTTCCTTGTGGTCTTCACCTCAAGCAGAAGCGCCTGGGCTCCGTCCATCACTGAAACCACTTCAGCGACTTCTTCGTTATCATATACCAGCTTCATACCCTGTAGGTCAGCTGTGTAAACCTCTCCTTCCTCAAGCCTGCTGGCCTGATCTCTCGGTACCAGAATTTCCCAACCAGAAATGAACCTTGCATCCTCGGGTGAGTCGATTCCCCTGAACTTCATCAGAAGCTCATCGGAATGCTCCTGCACCTTCTCGACCTCAAGCCTTCTGGTCTTATCTCCACGCTGAACGGTAACTTCCTTCAGAGCGAAGAAATGATCAAAGTCATCCGAATACGGATGCACCTTGACATAGCCTTTGACGCCATGCGGGGATCTGATCACTCCGGTTGAAAGGACCTGTCTCATACCAGTCAGTCCAGTATCTCAAGGCTGGCGTGCTTGCCGCTCTTGGTCGCCGTCGCGCTGAGGATTGTCCTCAGGGCCTTGGCGATCCTGCCCTGCTTGCCGATCACCTTGCCGATGTCATCCGGAGAAACCCTGAGCTCAAGGATCGTGGACTTCTCGCCCTCGACCACATTGACCTCAACACTCTCGGGCTGGTCGACCAGGGATCTGACAATGTATTCAACCAGTTCCTTTTCCACTTACTCAGTCCTTTGCAGGAGCTTTGGTGGTCTGGATACCCTGCTTTGCAAAAATAGCCTTGACGGAATCAGAAGGCTGTGCACCGTTGCTGAGCCAGTATGATGCTCTCTCCGCATCAATCTTGACCTGGTTCTCCTCAGCCTCGATGGGATGGTAGAAACCGATCTCCTCAAGGGGTCTTCCTGAATTGGAAAGCCTTGAATCAATCACAACCACTCTGTAATAAGGTCTCTTCTTTGTACCGAATCTCTTCAGTCTGATACTAACGCTCACTTCTTTTCCTCCTACACGAACTCAATTCATGCCCATCTGCTTCATCATCGCAGACTGGTACTTTTTATTCTTTGCGAGCTTCTTCATGTTCAGCCGCATCTTTTCAAATTTCTTCAGAAGATGTCCGACTTCACCAACGGAAGTTCCGCTTCCTTTGGCAATCCTTCTCTTCCGAGCCGGACCAATTATATAGATATTCTGTCTTTCTTGGAAGGTCATTGACTGAATTATTGCTTTTTCTTTCAGCAATTCCTTCTTGTCGATGTCGTCTTCCGAGATATTTCCCTTGGCTCCGGGCAACATGTCGATGATTTTCCCGATTCCGCCCATCTTTGTCATGCTTTCTATCTGCTCCAGATAGTCCTGCAGGTCGAAGGTGTTCTTCGCCATCTTCTCCTGCAGCTTGGCGGCCTGCTTCTCGTCAAATGCCTCCTGAGCCTTCTCGACCAGGGTGACGATATCTCCCATTCCCAGGATCCTGCTGGCCATCCTGTCCGGATAGAACGGTTCGATGTTCTCCATCTTCTCGCCCACACCGATGAACTTGATGGGTTTGCCGACGACTTCCCTGAGGGACATGGCGGCACCGCCGCGGGTATCCGAATCGAACTTGGTGAGGATGACGCCAGTGATACCGACCTTTTCCTCGAACTCCTGGGCGATGGTCACGGCGTTCTGACCGGTCATGGCATCGGCGACGAACAACCTTTCGTCCGGCTTGACTGCAGCGTCGACGTCCATCAGCTCCTTCATCATCTGCTCATCCAGATACATTCTTCCGGAAGTATCGACGATCAGGACATCGTACTGCTCGCGTTTGGCCTTCTTGAGTGCGTTCAGCGCAACCGCCGGAGCATCCTTGGAATCAGGCTCGGCATAGACGGGAACATCCACCTGCTCTCCCAGGACCTGCAGCTGTGTGATTGCCGCCGGTCTTACGAGGTCACACGCCGCCATCATGACGCGTCTGCCCTGCTTCTTGAGCATGAGAGCAAGCTTTGCGCTGGTGGTGGTCTTACCGGAACCCTGAAGACCCATCATGAGTATCACGGTGACCGTGTCGGGGCCCTTGAGGTTGAGCTTCTGATGGTCGGGGTCTCCGAGCAGCTGGACCATCTTGTCATAGACGATCTTGGTGAACTGCTGGCCGGGATCTACCGACTTGAGGACTTTGTCGCCCTTCGCCTCCTCCATGGTCCTGTTGACGAACCTCCGGACAACCCTGAGGTTGACGTCGGCATCAAGGAGAGCGATCTTTATCTCTTCGACGGCGTCCTGGATGTTCTTTTCGGTAATCTTGGACTTGCCGGCCAATGATCGGAATATAGATGAAAATCTGTCACTGATTGAATCAAACATAACCGGGAAATTATGCCTTAAATATTATATATTGTCTAGTGTGCCCGGGCGGGTGTTCAGGAATGGGTGACGGAGAAATTCCACCTTCTGAGGACGGTGGCCTTGTCTTCCTCGCTCATCTTTCCCAGCACCGCACTGTACAGGACGTCGGTGACGAAGATCTGGAGAATCCTGGTCAGTGTGGAACCGGTGCGGTACTCGTAGCCGGATGCGGGAATCTGGAGCTTGACGTCGGCAAGACGAGAAAGATGGTTATGGCCGATTTTGGTCAGCGTGATGAGCTTTCCGTCGTTTTCCTTGACGGCCTTTGCTGCGGAGTTGACCAGCTGGTCTTCACCGAAATACGAGATGCCGAACGCAACCATATCCTCCGTCATGGAATAGGCCTGTGCAATCTGAAGGTTGACGTCCTTGGAGTAGATGACGTTCTTTCCGAGTCTTGCGAGCTTGTACTGGAGGTCGTTCAGGATGACTTCAGCCGAACCTGTTCCCAGCAGGAGCACGGTTTTCGAGCGGTAGATCAGGTCTGCGGCGGCATCCACCGTCTTCGGATCAAGGATGGACTCCAGATTGGACAGGTTCTTGCTGGTGAACTTGATGTACTGAACAATCAGATCCCTGGTTCCGAGACCGGAGTCATAGAAGTTGTCCATGACCTGCTCGGGCTCCTCTTCCTTGCCCTCGTTCGAGAAGACCTCACGGGAAAGCCTGATCTTGAAATCGGAATACCCGTCTACATTCAGCCTCTTGCAAAGTCTGACGACGATGGCGGGGCTGGAACCTGCCGCTGCAGCAAGTTCGGTCATGGTCATGAACAACGGAGCCGAAGGGTTCTGAAGGACATAATCTGCGATCCTTCTCTCTGACGAGGGAAGCTCTTTTTCTATCTGTTCAATTAAAGTCAGGAAGCTCTGCATGGCCCAACTATACAGTTTTTACCCGGTTTTGTAAAGAATTTTTAATTTTTGAAAATATATTTTATTTTCAATCTTTGTAAATTTTCATTCAGACATGCCCGCAGNNCATGCCCGCAGAAACCGACGACAGTCATGATTGCCTTATTCCGGTTTCTATGCTATTATACTTCCGTAATACAAAACGATACTTATTTGCCGAGCAGACGAAAGTCTGCCCGGTTTTGTTTACGTCGGACGCCTTATGCGTTTGAAACCGCAAAATGGTGCAGCGTAAAGAAAAAGGAGCGTGAAATGACCGCAGAAGAAGTCAGGAAACTTATCAGCGACGATTTATGGCAGGCTACATCGGTCGATTCCGTCGGAGTGAAGGAATTCGGCATCCTCGACGCCGCAGCTGAAAAACTGACGGAGAACGACGACAGGATGGAATTCAAGGCACTTTGCGACCAGGCCATGGAGGAAAGCGCAAAACCATCTATTGCAACAAGCTATCTGGCAACAACCATAGGACGCCATCCGATGGACGACAGACATATCTTCCATCTGCTGGAGCAGTACTACATGGCATCCAAGTGGCCCGAGGTTATGTTCCTCGGAAACAAGATACTCACCTTCACCGAGAGCCAGTACGCACTCAAGGTCCTTGCCGAGTGCTATGCGAAGAACAACATGCAGGACAAGAAGATCGAGACCTGGGAGCGCCTGATCAAGGTTGACTTCGAGGAGACAGACGTCCTGTACAAGCTCATTGACTACTTCGAGAAGAAAGGTGACGTCGACGCCACCATCAACTACTGCAGGATTCTTCTCAGAAGACATCTCAAGAAGCAGGACATCAATTCCATCATCCTCATATGGGACAAGATAATAGCCCTGAGGAACGACAATCCGAAATACCTCATCGGACTTGCCGGCAAGATCGCCGATTCCCTCGGCGGAGACAAGGGCGTGTTCGCTTTCGAGACCATCTACGACAAGGTGGACTGCGACCTCAACTCGAGGATCGAAATCCTCAAGAAGATCATCCACTATGCCCCGCATGACAAGATTTCACGCGACAAGCTCGTGGGTCTGTGGAAGGAGAAGTACAAGGACAACAACAGGCTCGACTACTGTCTCAATACAACAGGAATCCTGGATGACTATCTGAACATCAACGTAGCCATCGAGAAGTTCGAGAAGCAGATCGGCTTCGTCGAGGGTGCGTTCGTGTACCACGAGACATGGAAGCTCGGCCAGATCAAGAGCATCGCAAAGGACGACATGAACATCATGTTCGGCAGCAAGGGTCTGCACACCATGAGCTGTCAGATGGCCTACTCCAGCCTCAGGGTGCTTCCGAAGGGACACATCTGGGTCCTGAAGGTTGCCTTCCCCAAGGAGAAGCTGGCTGAGAGGTTCATGGACAAGACCAAGATCGAATGGGGTCTCAAGGTCCTGCTCACGTCATTCAGCGATCAGGCCTCCCTCAAGCAGATGAAGGCGGAGCTCGTTCCGTCCGTCCTGTCGGAAGCCCAGTGGGCGGACTGGCAGGCAGCTGCCAAGAAGGAACTAACCGCCAACCCGTACTTCGGTATCAGCGAAAGCGACAGCGATGTGTATGTCCTCAGGTCCACTCCCATCACCTACGAAGAGAAGACATTAGCCCAGTTCAAGGGAAAGAAGGAATTCTACGCAAAGCTCAGAATCCTCAGGGACTTCCTCGCCCACAAGGGAGAGACGGAAAGCGACGAGTTCACGTCCATGATCTCCTACTTCGAGGGCAAGGCAATGGTGACCGATCCCGACGGAACGGCGGCATTCCTCGTTCTGGACAACCTCAAGAACAAGAAGGGAATGTCCTTCATCACACTCAACGGGTCTTTCCTCGACTTCTACAACAGAATCGGCGACAAGAGGAAGTTCTTCGAGTCCATCGATGACAACGAGGTCAAGAGAAGCTTCATCGAGGAGATCAGGGAGAACGTGGACAAGTGGCTTGATGTCGTGGTCACGCTCTATCCCTGCTACATGAACACATTCATGGCCAATGTCATCTCGGCCGGCTCCAGGAAGAGGCTCTACAAGATCCTCGCCGACTCCCTGATGACGTACCGCGACGATCCTGACTTCTTCATCTACCTGACGAATGCTTTCGCACTCAAGGAATGGGACAAGGCAAAGGTCAGCCCGGAGAACCTGATGATCACCAAACTCTCGCTTCTCTCGATCACGAACAAGAAGATCGACAACTCGATCGATGTCGCCGAGAACAAGAAGAGACAGGCCCTGCTGATGGATGCACTCTTCAAGAAGGACAAGGAAGTCCAGAACTACCTTGACGCCGCCGATGAGTCGCAGGCGCAGAAGCTCTACTCGATTCTCAAGGGTATTCCCGGAATCGAGACCGAGCGTCTTTCCGTCAAGCACACCATCATCAACAAGTTCAGCAACTACGAGGAGATCCTCGGAGAGAAGCCGGACAAGGAAATCGACAGGAAGAAGATCATCCCCACCGGACTTCTGTGCACCAAGGCAATGCTTGAGGCAAAGAAACAGGAACTGGATCATATCATGAACGTCGAGATTCCCGAGAACTCCAAGGAAATCGGAACCGCCAGGGCTCTCGGAGACCTGAGGGAGAACGCCGAGTACCAGTACGGAAAGGACAAGCAGAAGAACCTCAACTTCCTGATGAACAAGCTCACGGACGAGGTTTCGGCCGCACAGGTCATCCAGCCGGAGAACGTCGACCTCCAGTATGTCTCGTTCGGAACAAAGGTCACCTTCAAGGACAACAAGACCGGAAAGGACGTCTCCTATACGCTGTTCGGACCGTGGGAGTCGGATCCTGCAAGGAACATACTGAACTTCAAGGCGCCGCTCGGACAGGCCATCTACAACATGGAGGTCGGAGAGTCGAAGAAATTCAGCATCAACGGAATCGACTACGACTACACGGTCAAGACGATAGAGCTTGCGGAGTTCTGATCACTTCAGGTTTTCAACCAGACAGCGGACCTCGGACCTTACAAAAGGTCTGAGGTCTTTTTTCGTCCTTTCGCCCTGCCCCGTAAGCTGATCCAGAGGAACCCATTCATACTCGGAGAACTCATCCTGGTCCGAATGGAGCGCATGGTCGAAAGAATCGACAGCATAGAAGAAAGTCGTCCACCTGAAAAACGGCACCTTCAGTGTCCAGCTGCAGATGAAACGTGTGTTGAGTTTATCGAAATCAACGGAGGTTTCCTCAAGAAACTCCCTTTTGGCGGTGAAAAGCTCATCCTTGTCAGTCTTGTCCCTGCCGCCGCCGGGAACGGCCCACTTGCCGTAGAACGGCGTGTCTGACCGTCTGCCCATCAGAAGACATCCGTCCTTCACAAGGCCTATTCCGGCACCACGGTAAGGGAAACGCATGCTCAGCCTCTCACGCAGCGGCCGTCGTTGGCGTAGAAACGTCTGAGGTAGTCTTCCTTGAACGACTGGAAGCGGTCTTCCTCAATCGCCTTGCGGGCACGCAGGATCAGATTGTATAGATATGTAAGATTATGCTCGGTAGCCAACATGCCGCCCAGCATCTCGTTGCACTTGAACATATGCCTCATGTAGGCCAGGGAATACTCGGTGCATGCACGGCACGTACAGCCTTCCTGGATCGGACCATGGTCGAACTCGTTGAATGATCTGCTGAGCGTGAGCATTCCGTCATCGGTGAATACGCTGCCGTTTCGGGCCGTACGGGTAGCAAGAACGCAGTCGAACAGGTCGATTCCGTTCTCGATGGCTTCCAGGATATAGTCCGGGGTACCGATTCCCATCACATAGCGGGGCTTGGTATCGGTTATGTTATCTGCAGTCAGTGCAAGGAAATGACAGAACATCTCCTTGGTCTCTCCCACTGACAGGCCGCCGATGGCGATTCCGGGGAAATCCATTGCGCTGATTGTCTGCGCACTCTTGATGCGGAGGTCCTCATAGAAACCGCCCTGCACTATTCCGAACAGATTTCCCCTGAACGCACGCCCGGTAAGATCAAGCAGGCTGTCACGCCTGACGATGGCACGCTCGGCCCACAGATGGGTGATGTCCATTGCGTTCAGAGTCTCCTTCCAGGAGATTCCGGGAGCGCTGCAGACATCGAGCATCATCGCTATGTCCGAACCTATGACCTGCTGGATGTCCACAACCTTTTCAGGCGTGAAGATATGCTTGGAACCGTCGATGTGGCTCTGGAACCTGACGCCTTCCTCATGGATGCGGCGAAGCTGGCTGAGGGAGAACACCTGGAATCCGCCGCTGTCGGTGAGGATGTTTCCGCTCCAGTGGCTGAAGTTGTGAAGCCCGTCGAAGGTCTTCAGGACTTCCACGCCCGGACGCAGATAAAGATGATAGGTGTTGCCCAGTATGAGGTTGTACCCTATTTTCGCCACATCGTCATGATGTATGCCCTTCACCGTTCCGTTTGTGCCTACAGGCATGAAGGCGGGAGTCCTGAC
>LXOW01109777.1_pt1 | contig 12428 bp, 14 predicted proteins | sample 1368591 | NCBI WGS metagenome assembly LXOW01 (sample SAMN04884650, study PRJNA319009) | bovine gut metagenome | isolation source: Cow rumen | host: Bos taurus | place: Italy: Legnaro (PD) | collected 2014-07-09
CAATTTAACAAATAAAGTAAAGATATGCTGTCTTTACCGCCAGAAAGCGCAACGGCTACTTTATCACCGTTGTTAATCATACCATACTTTTTTATAGCTTTTATTAACGGCTTAATGTATTTATGTGAAAAACTTTCGTTATATTCAGGAGGCTTCATTATTTAAAAGAGTTCTAGCAAAAGATAAACCTGTTTCATCGGTTCTGCCAAGCATTCTTGCAATTTCAAAAACTCTGGTCTCACCATTTACTTGGTTAATATTTACTCTGGTTTTGTTATCTTCGACCGTTTTACTAACGGTAAAATGGTAGCTTCCCTCTTTAGCTATTTGATGTAAATGAGTAACAAGCAAAACTTGTTTTTCTTTTCCAAGCTTATTAAGGCTTTCTGCAACGGCTTCTGCTGTTTTTCCGCTTATTCCTGTATCTATTTCATCGAATATTAAAGTTGGAAGTGAGTCACAGGAAGCGAGAACTTTTTTTATTGCTAATGCTACTCTGGAAAGTTCACCTCCTGAGGCTATCTTACGTAAAGGACCACCAGGAGCGCCAGGATTAAGGGAAACGCAAAATTCAATATTTTCTGCTCCGCTGGATGTTGGTTCTGTTGGTTCTAACGTTGCTTCAAATATTGCGGAATTAAATCCTAAGGTTTCCATTTCTTTAGAAACTTTTTTATTTAATTCTTTAGATAAATTTTTACGTTCTTCTGTAACTTTATGAGTAAGAGTTAGGAATTTTTCTTCAGCTTCATGTAAAGCTTTTCTTAATTTATCTTTTGCTTGGTCTGGTTGCATTAATATTTCAAGNNTTATAGAAAATAGCTCTTTAAAATCGCATGAATACTTTCTGCACATTCTTGATATTTCTGCAAGGCGTGATTGAACCTCGTAAAGTCTTTCGGGATTCATATTTGTGTCTTCGGCTTTTGCTTCTAAATCTCTTTGAATAGACTGTAACTCATAGTAGATACTTTCGATTTTGGCACTAAAGCTTGAAAGTTCGGAATCATAATCAGAAATTTTTCTCAAAGCTTCATAGGCTTTATAAAGACTTGAAACAGCTCCTTCTGCGTCATCACAACCAGACAATACAGTTACTGCAATTTGCAGGTTTGTTAGTATTTGTTCTGAATGGGAAAGAATTTTTAGTTCTTCTTTTAAGTTTTCTTCTTCATTTACATCGTCTAAATTCAATTTCATTAAATCCTGCAGGATATCTTGCAGTTCTTCTATACGTTCTGCGGACTTTTTACCTTTATTTTCTAGTTCGGAGAGCTGTTGCATTAGCTGCTGCTTTACTTTATAAGCTTCTTTTAAATTTTCGAGATTATTTTTGTGTTCGTCAGAGCCTGTTCTGTCTAAAAGCTGTCTTTGAACTTCTGGCGACAAAAGAGTTTGATGTTCGTTTTGACCATGAATTTCTATTAAATATGGACCAACTTCTTTTAAGGTAGTAGCGGTTGTCATTATTCCATTTACAAAAACTTTACCGTTGCCTTCTTCCCTAAATGTGCGGGAAATACATAAGGTGTCTTCGTCATCTTCGTTTTCTAATCCATATTCTTCTAGCTTTTTTTTCAGTGTGGATAAACCTTTAATATTAAATTCAGCTTGAATTTTTGCTGTATTTTCACCTTGTAGGACCACATTGCTGCGAGCTTTTTTTCCTAAAATTAGTTTAACGGCTTCTAACATGACGCTTTTTCCAGCGCCTGTTTCGCCTGTAATTACATTTAATCCACTGGAAAAGCTCAAATTTGCTTTTTCCATAAAAAGAAAATTTTCAAGCTGCAATTCTCTTATCATTTGTTTACCTTCATATAACAGATATTTACGCAGGGTGATTTTATAATATTTAATTTTAAGGGTCAAGCATAACAGAAACTATTTTAAATGTTTTTTATATGTGTACAGATGAATTTCATTGACACATTGCCTAAATGTGTCGTAATGTATGTATATTGAATAAATGCTTAAGTAAGCTTTTGAAAACTCAAGGAGATAAAAATGGGTAAATTTGTTGTTAAAGAAGTTAAAACAGGCGTTAAATTTAATCTTGTTGCTACAAATGGTCAGGTTATAGGTACATCCGAAATTTATACAACAAAAACAGCTTGTCAAAATGGTATTAAGAGTGTAAAAACTAATGCAGCGTCTGCTAATATAGAAGATCAAACCGTAGAAGGTTATGAAACTCAAAAGAACCCCAAGTTTGAAATATATACCGATAAAGCTGGTGAATATCGTTTTAGATTAAAAGCTCGCAATGGCGAAACAATTCTTGCCAGCGAAGGATATACTAAGAAGGCTTCATGTCAGAATGGCGTTGAAAGTGTCCAGAAAAATGCTCCCGAAGCCGAAGTTGTAGAAGAAGCTTAATTTTAAATAAATCATAACCGTTATGATATTTTATGTCATAGCGGTTTTTATTTGTAAGTAGTTATTTATTGTTTAATTTAAAACTTTAAACTTAATAAAAANNATCATACTGATACTCACAAATGTTCTGGAGGAATTTTAAAAAATTATGCAGTTGGCAGAAATCTTAACCAAAAAACACGTTTTTCTCAATTTTACAGCAGAATCCAAAGATCAAGCTATCGAAAAATTTATTACGCTTTTAGATGAAACAGGTACTATTAAAGATCCAGCTGTCCTTAAGGATGCCTTGTTCGAAAGAGAAAAACTCGGTACAACAGGCGTTGGTTCTGGCATAGCTATGCCTCATGCTCGTTCCGGCTCTATTAAAGATTTAACTGTTGCATTTTTTAGATCTGAAAAAGGTTTTGATTTTAAAGCTATTGATGGCGCTCCAGTTCAAATCGTTTTCTTGCTTCTTGCTCCTATTTCTTCAGGTGGTCCATATCTTAAACTGTTAGCAAAGATTTCCAGACTTCTTCGCAGCGATGATTTCCGCAATAGTTTATTAGCTGCTAAAGATGAAGACGAAGTTCTGCAAATCATTAAAGATAACGATAATTAAATTTGTCCATACAGAAACACCGATATTACATATGTAGTCGGTGTTTTCTTTTTTTGGGAAATAGAGAATATGCTAAATAGCCTATTAAAAAGAAATAAGATATTAATCTTTCTTGTATTGTTTGTTTTTGGCGGTACAATAGCGGAACCACTATTAATAAAATGTTCAACAGAAAGCGAAAGCTGTAAATTTGGATTATATGCCGCTCGAAAAAAAAGAAATAATAATTCAAAGAAAAAAAAGCAGACAGAAGAAAAAAAACAAGAAACTGCAGAAAAAGCTGATGAAAGCGACTATCTTACAGATCAGGAAGAAGCCTTAGAATATGTTCCTGATATTTACAGATGTGCAGAGTGTGGATACGAACAGGATACTCCTGGAACATGTCCAGACCACACTACTGCTGAGCTTGTAAAAATTGCAGATAAGGCTCGAAACCCTCTTGCTCCAGTTGAATATGACGGCAATGAAGATATAATTGTTGATATACCGCTAAAAAATGTTGTTTTTAGAAAAGAACAGCTTGTTGAAGAAAAAAAATCCGAAGAAAGTACAGAAAATAAAACTAATAATAAAAAATAAGCATGGAATTTTAATATGAAAATAAATCCCTTTTTTAAATCTTTGATTGTTTCAGGAGTTTTTTTGTCCTTTTATACTTCTTTGCAAGCCCAATCTTATAATGGCGTTATAAAAAGCAGTTATATGAGCGTTCGCAAAGAGGCAAAGTTTAATTCGGTTATTGTAGCAAAAAAAATGCGTGGCGATGTTTATCGAGTTATATTTGAAGACAAGAACTGGATAAAAGTTCAATTTGCTGATGGAGTAACTGGTTGGCTGTTTAAAACTGTAACTAATCGTTCAGATGAAGACTTTCAAACAGAAAACGAAACAGCTTCTTCTACCTCTGATTTAAACGTAAAAGCTAAGAAAAAGAATGGGCTTGCTGATTTACCTGATGATGACGGATATGAAGATGAAAAAGTTTCAAATAAGCCTGTTTCCTCAGATGGAAAAAATAATAAACAAAAAAATTCAAATACTGGCAAAACAACTGAAACAACAGCGTCAAAAAATACAAAAAGTTCTCAAGCTATAGATAATAAAAACTCCAAAATTAGTAAAGATAAAGTTATAGATAATAGCGATAAATCTAATAAATCAGATAAAAATACAAAAAACAATGATAATTCATCTAGCGTAAGCAATAAATCAACAAATTCTAATTCGGAAAAAACAGATAGCTCATCAAATCAATCTAGTCAAAAAGCTGTTGCGGAAATATCATCAAACGCAGAAGATTTATACAATGAGGCTATAGCATTATATGCTAAACGTATGTATGAAGAAGCATTAGAGAAAAATATGCTAGCTTCTAAAAAAGCGCCTAAAAATGCAGAAATTATGAATAATATAGGTAATTGTCTGTTTAAGTTAGGTAAAGAAGATAAAGCATTAGATTATTGGAAAAAAGCATTGAAGTTGGCGCCTAAATCAGGGAAAATATGTAACAATATTGGTATTGCTTATTATCAAATGAACAAAACAAAAGATGCTATTGCTTACTATAAAAAAGCTATACTTTTTGAACCCGATTACGCTGACACTTATTATAATATCGCTTCTGCTTATGGCTATACTGGTGATTTTGATAATGCGTCAAAGAATTTTCAATCTTACATAGATAAAACAGAAAATGAAGATCTTAAAAAGCTTGCCAAAGATAGATTAGATTATTGTGAAAAGCAAATGAAAAAATAACAATATTTATATATATTAGTAGGTTAGGGTAGCTATTAGCTTAATAATAACTACCCTTTGTTTTTATTAGTTTCTGAAGTCTTTTCTAAAACAATATACTGAACCAGATTTTGTTTTAACAAGCAGACTGTTAGGCAAAACATAGAGAGAATCTTCTGTAAGTTCACCATCGACTTTTACGACCCATTTGAGGTTTTTGCTACCAATATGAATACAGTAAACTAGACCATCTGAAGTTCCTGCATACATTATTTTATCATCGAATTTGGGTTGGGTAACAAATACATGTCTTGGTTCGTTCAAGACTACTTCAACTGCTTTTCCTTCGTTGTCAGTTTTAGCTATCCTTCCACCATTTAAAACGACTTTCATAGTGTTATCATGGATTATAGGAGCATATTCATTTTTTACTTCTAACATGTTGGCAACACTCATTATTTGCCCACCATCAAGAGCTACAGTATAAAAAATACCATTTTTACTTAAAAAGCTTGCGGTCAGTTTATTTGGACAAACAGGCGACATAGGCTCAAAATCCTTATGTGAAGCTCTATAAACTTTTTTACCTGTTTTTGTGTCAAGTGTTATAATATCTCCATTTTTATATGCTACTATGATGTAGTNNATAGAACTATGTTCATATTTCCACAGTTCGCTTCCATTTTTCTTACTTAAGCACTTAATAATTCCATTATTGCAACTAAAAACTAATGAATTGTCTATTTCAAGAAAATATCCTTTTTCAAGGAATTTATCCGGAAAAGCTCTGTTATTTTTCTTAGGTAAATCTAAGGCTGTAAGCCATAATTCTTTGCCTTTTGATGCATTATATAAACCTATACAACCGTAGTCATAAAATACAAGAAGTTCTTTTCCCTTTGATATTGAGTAGCTTGTCAGAGGTATTGGATTAAATTCTTGTTCTTTTGCCTGATTAAGGTTTAATCCTTGAATTTTTTGGGGATATGGTATTTTTTTCATCGAACTAAGATTTGTATTAAAAGCATATAAGCCGTCATTTCCAAATAAAACAGGATATGAGCTGAATTTGAAACCTTTGTGATAAACACTGGGATTGAACGTTCTAGAAGTTACTTCATCTCCACTAGCTAGCTCAAGACAATATGCATGCTTGGTATCTGTAAACCTTAATAGTTCNNTCATAGGGGGTCAGGGTTATGAATTTTTCCACAGGATCGTTTTTCAGTTCATATTTCCAAATTAGCTTTGAAGATGTTTCTGAAGAAAAATATCTAAATCCAGAAAAAGTTAATTGTATAGCTAAGAGAGCGATTATTGCTCCTGCAAAACCATATAATTTTCCGTTTCCCCATTCTTTGCCAAATATTGTTTCGAAAAAAGACTTAACGATTAAAGATAAGAAAAATTGGGCGATAGGAACAGATATTAGAACAAATCCCATTATTNNTATATCTTTTCTTGTCCAAGCTGCTTTAACTATATAAACAATATCTTTATAGTTAGTGGCGATAGGACCTATGAAATCTCCAAACCAACCATTAAATAAACCGCAAACAAATACTAAACCGCAAATAACTGAATAAGTTATTGAGCGCATTAGAGTTTGTACAACTAATAAAACAGCAATCATTAAACCTATGTATATATAACTAGTAAAACTTGTTATTGGTAACGTTGTTTGAGCTGAGAAAGTTTGTCCTAGTTTATACAGTTGGAAAAAAGCAATAGATGCTAGTGGGAACATATATACCCAATTAATTACGTTATCTTTAAATGTTTCTTTTTTGGGTGGTTTTTTATCTAATAATTTTATAGTAGACAACGTGGTTTTAATAGGGTTGTTATTGGCTATTGGCACATCGTCCATGATTAGACTCCTTGTTTTTATTCTCGACTAACATCGGCAGATAAAAAATAATTGTTAACTTTAATGGAAAAATTGATAAAATCTTGATTTTTGTTGTGTATATAAAAAGTTTTGCAGTCTTAATCAAAGTGAATAAAATTAAATTCTATCTGGCTTGCATTTAAAGCGGTACAAAATTTTTGAAAATTTTTTTTCTCTTTATCGGTGAATTGTTTCGACTTAAAATTTTTGCTATCTTGCGTTATCAGCTAACTATAAGTACTATTTACTTTAAAATAAAAATGTGGTTTAATACACCCATGAAATTTGAAGAATATTTTAAATGAAACACTAGTTAAGACCTTATAATCAGCTAACATGAGCATAATGCACCAAGGCTAGAAGTGTGTACAATTTATAGCATTTTTCAAGTAAAAATAATAATGAAAAACCAAATGGAGTGGATATGAGTNNAACCCTGAAAAGATAAGATTTTCATTTGAAAGAGCCGGGAAGGCAACAGGCGAATACGGAACCGCTGACACTGCAAGAATGACAGGGCAAGTTATTAATATATTAAAAAATAGACACCAAGACGGAACTCCTAACGTAGAAGAAATACAAGATGTTGTTGAACATGTTCTAATAGCAAATAATTATTTGGTCACCAATCGCTCTTATATTGTTTATAGGGAACAGCATAAACAAATGAGAGAAGGTAGAAAGTCAATGGTCGACAGTATTAGTTCTATTAACGAATACTTAGGTCATCTTGATTGGCGCGTTAATGCAAACGCAAATCAAGGCTATTCACTTGGTGGAATGATTTTAAATGTAGCTGGTAAAGTTACTGCTAATTACTGGCTTTCTCATGTTTATGCTCCAGAAATAGGCGAAGCTCATCGTAACGGTGATTTTCATATTCATGATTTGGATATGCTTAGTGGGTATTGCGCCGGTTGGTCTTTAAGAAATCTTCTTCACGAAGGTTTTAACGGAGTTCCAGGCAAAGTTGAAGCAGGGGCTCCTAAGCATTTTTCCAGTGCTTTAGGGCAAATGGTAAATTTTCTCGGAACTTTGCAAAATGAATGGGCTGGTGCTCAGGCTTTTTCTTCATTTGATACTTATTTAGCTCCTTATGTAAGACTGGATAAACTTTCTTATCACGATATTTTCCAAGGAATTCAAGAATTTGTTTTTAATCTTAATGTTCCATCAAGATGGGGTACACAAACTCCTTTTACGAATCTTACCTTCGATTGGACTTGTCCAGAAGACTTAAAAGAAAAACACCCTTATATCGCTGGTGAATATGTAGATTTTACTTATGCAGACTTACAGGAAGAAATGGATTTGATAAACAAAGCTTTTATAGAAGTAATGACACATGGTGACTATAATGGCAGAGCATTTACTTTTCCAATTCCGACTTATAATATAACTAAAGATTTTGATTGGAATCACCCAAATTGCGAAGCTCTCTTCGAAATGACAGCTAAATATGGTTTACCTTATTTCCAGAATTTCTTAAATTCTGATTTGCAACCTAATATGGTTCGCTCTATGTGCTGTCGCTTGCAATTAGACCTACGTGAACTTCTTAAACGTGGAAACGGTCTATTTGGCTCTGCCGAACAAACAGGCTCTATTGGCGTTGTAACTATTAATATGGCAAGATTGGGCTATACATGTAAAGGTAATTTTGATTTGCTGCTTACTAAATTGGAAAACCTTATGGAATTAGCTAAACGCAGCTTAGAAGTTAAACGCAAGGTTATACAAGACCGCATAGATACAGGTTTGTTCCCTTATACAAAACGTTATTTGGGTACATTAAGAAATCATTTCTCAACTATTGGTATTAATGGAATGAACGAATGTATCAGGAACTTCACAAACGATGAATACGATATAACTTCTGTTAAAGGCGTTGAAATGGCTGAAAAAGTTCTCGATAAAATGAGAGAATTTATGGTAAGAGCACAGGTTGAAACAGGGCATCTATACAACTTGGAAGCCACTCCAGCCGAAGGCGCAACCCATAGGTTTGCCAGAGAAGATAAAAAACGCTTTAGTGATATTATTCAGGCAGGAACTCCCGAAGCTCCATATTATACAAATTCTACTCAGTTGCCTGTTAGCTTTACTGGTGATGTTTTTGAAATGATGAACCATCAGGAAAAACTTCAAGGAAAATACACAGGTGGAACAGTTCTGCATTTGTATGTTGGTGAAAGAATACCAAGCGCTCAGGCTTGCAAACTTTTGGTAAAAAAATGTCTTTCAACCTTTAGATTGCCTTATATAACAGTTACCCCAACGTTTAGCGTTTGCCCTGAACATGGTTATATTGTAGGCGAACATAAATATTGTCCACATTGTGATTCGAAGCTTTTAAAACAAAATGTTGCTAAAACTGTTGAAGAACTTAAGCCAGAGCAAAGAACAGAATGTGAAGTCTGGACAAGAGTTATGGGCTATTTCAGACCAGTTTCTCAGTTTAATATTGGCAAGAAGAGCGAATATAACGAACGCGTTTGCTTAAATTCGCAGAAACTCGTTAATCAGGTTTCTAGTAATCAAACAAATGTAAGTGAAGCAAATGTCTGAATTAGTAAAAGTTGGCGGAATTCAGCCATTTACTTTAATTGATTTTCCGAACAGGATTGCAGCTGTGATTTCGTCACAAGCGTGCAGATCTGTAGAAGCAGGTACAGCTATAATTCATCATTATTAGCAAAAGAAGCAGAATACGAAACACAACCTACTTTTGAAGAAACTATCAGGTTTTTGAACAGTAGAAAAGGCTTCTTAGACGGAGTAGTATTTAGTGGCGGNNGCAATAGATATAGTTAAAAATCTTGGCTATGAAGTTTGTCTGCATACAAACGGTTTCTTTCCAAAAGTTGTTAAACAAGCTATAAATCAAAATTTACTTGATTTTGTCGCAGTTGATTTTAAAGCTCCCTTTTATAAGTATAAAGATATATGCGGAGTTTCTATTAATGAATCAGAATACTCTGATTTAGCAGATTTTATAGTGTCATCTGGAATAGAATATGAATACAGAACGACAGTTCAACCTGACTTGTTAAACGAAAAGGATTTAATTGATATGTCNNTTTAAAGATAGCTGCTTAACGCTCAATAATTTAATCTTCTGGGATATCTGGAATATTAAATGAGGCTGGGTCTGATTCGCTGGCGGCACGTCTTGCAAGTTTTCCTTCGCTTACAAGTTTATCTGCATATTCTTCGTTTTGAAAAAAGAAACATCTGCTTCCAGCTATCGGAGATAAAGAAATAGATAAGAAGTTACAATTAATTGGATTTCCATAAAAAATGAACGAAGCATAAGCTAATGCTCTTACTTCTGTCGCTGTAGGTTTTGTGTCGCTGGGTTGAACGGCTCTTAATCTACCATCTTGCAAAATAACCACCTGAAAGCATTTGTTATTTGATAACGCATCAGCAAATATTGCAATTTTTAACGTGTTTTTGTCTGAGCCCATTACTATATAGTCTTTTACAGGGTGATTGTTTAATATTTCTCCAAGTTTGCTGCCATTTTTCAATGGAAGCCACGAAAGCGCTTTACACCATGGAAAGTTTTTCTCTCTGTTAGGAGATAGAGTTACTGGAAGTCCTACTCCCATATATTCATGTAAATGTAAACTCGCCAAAAAAGCATTATAAACTGGTATTAACNNACTGGTATTAACAATGCTTTGATTAATGTAAAATCGCTGTTTGCCTTTGGCGTAACCCAATAAATGTTTTTTACTGGCTGAAATTCTCCTTTAACAAGAATATCTGACTCACAAAGGGGCAAAAACGGAGTTTCGGTAACAAGCTTTTTATACCAAACCAAGTGCCACTCATGAATGGCAAGAGAACATGAGAAGGCTTCGTTGTTTATAAAAATTGATAATACAAATAAAAAAAATATACGTATTTTCATTTTTCTGTTTTTAACCTTTATTTTTTATAAAAAAATATGATTAATAGTATTTTATAAATACGAAATCGAATAATTTACATACTGTTATAATGNNTGGTATTATTAATAGGAGTTAATAATTCATTTTATTATTTCAATTTATCTTGATTACTAAGATATTTAAGGATTAGTCGTGTTATGTTTTGGATAAAGCACCGTAAAGCAATACTTTGGGTTTTGTATATATTATTTTTTGTTCATGCTATTATTTGGTATCTTTGCGGTTGGCAAAAAATAGGACAGTTTGGTTTTGGAGAAATATTTTTTACACTAAAAACAGGTATAGTAACTGCTGGAACAATTTTTGTTTTAGTCGTTTTTATTCATGCTTTGTTTTTTGGCGGTATTTTTTGTGGTTGGTTTTGTCATTGGGGAGTAACTCAGGATGTTGCTGCATGGATAATGGAAAAGTGTGGTATNNCTTATACCTTGGGTTTGGTTTATTATCTTACTTACTCAAGTTGTTTTATTTTGGTATTTTAATGGTTTTCCAACTTCATTATCTATTGATTTAGCTCATACTGAAGTGTGGGCAGGAAATCCAAAATTAATTTTTTCAATATGTATGACTACTTTAATTAGTGGTTTTATTCTTATTTTTCTATTTGGAGAAAGGGCTTTTTGTCGTTCTATTTGCACTTTTAGATTATGGTTTAGCTGGTTTGACAAAATTGCTCCTTACAAAATTAGAAGAATAAAGGAATGTGAAACTTGTTCTCATGAATGTTCTAAATCTTGTTTTATGGATATAGACGTTGCAAAGGAANNTGTTTTAAGTGTATGGGTGCATGTCCGCACAGTATTCTTAGAGCTTCTTTTAAAAAATCAGACTTTGAAAAAAATGAGAAAATATCTCAACCAACTGCTTTATTTAATTTAACAGCATCTATTATACAGGCTTGTATGGCTGTTATAATACTTTGCTTAGCTGGCTTCAAAATNNCTATTGGTTTTATGCTTGGTTTTGTTTTAATTCGCCTTTGGCATACTAGAACAATTAATTTATTTGAATTTTTGACTATAACATTTTGCTCTATAGGATTGTATTTTTGTAGTGGTTATGGGGAAAATATTCCTAAATTACTTACCGAAAATATGACTTCTTTATTAATTGGTTTATTAGCTATAGCTCTTTTTATTGTATTTGCTAAGTATATAAATTATAAAAAAGGTTTTGTTTTTTTGGATGAAAAACTGAGTGATTGTAAAATATCAAAAATACTTTTATTTATAATTATTACTATTGCTATATTTTTAGGTTCAATAGAAATTCAAGCTTCATTTTTTATTGAAAAAGCTATGGCAGCGGCAAAACGTAAAGATTGGAAGACTTATGCAGAAAACATTGAAAAATGGGGCGATTATTATAATGATAGAAGAACTATTTTCTTTGANNAGTCATTAGAATTTTTTAAGAAAAGTCTAGATATATCATATAAAGAAAGTGTTGCTATCATAATTATAAACACTTATTTTAAAGAAAATCTTCCTTTACATGCTAATAAACTGATTAATTATTTAATATCTAAAGGTCATGATTCGCTAAGGNNCTGAGAGAAAACTAAAAGAAAGAGAGAGACTTATACATATTCGTAAAAAATAATATTAATCTTGACTTAAAGCAGAATTAAATGTAACAATATGGCAATTTGAGACGTATATTATATAAATATTGGGCTAGATTATGGATAATTTAAAAAAAAGAAATAAAATTAATAGAAAACTATTATTTATTGCTTTTTTTGCTTTCTTTGCTTTTAATGTTAATACTTTGCTTTCTGCTAGTTTTAAGGAAATAGATTATATCAAGTCAGTTAATGAACATCCTTTGTTAAGACAGTATGACCCTGCTACAG
>LXOW01112833.1_pt1 | contig 12427 bp, 13 predicted proteins | sample 1368591 | NCBI WGS metagenome assembly LXOW01 (sample SAMN04884650, study PRJNA319009) | bovine gut metagenome | isolation source: Cow rumen | host: Bos taurus | place: Italy: Legnaro (PD) | collected 2014-07-09
GACAAGGTGGTCATCGTCTCCGGTATCGGCTGCTCCTCCCGGGCCGCCGGCTACATGAACTATAACACCCTTCACACCACCCACGGCCGGGCCATCGCCTTCGCCACCGGCGTGAAGATGGCCAAGCCCGAGCTCACCGTCATCGTCATCACCGGCGACGGCGACAGCTCCGCCATNNCGCCGGAACATCGACCTTACCGTGGTCGTGTTCAACAACAACATCTACGGCATGACCGGCGGCCAGTTCTCCCCCACCACGCCCACCGGCAGCCTTGCCACCACGGCCCCCTACGGCAGCATCGACCGCACCTTCGATCTGCCCACCCTCGCCATGGGCGCCGGCGCCACCTACGCCGCCCGGGGCGACGCGTTCCACGTGCCCCAGACCACCAAGCTCATCCAGGACGGTATCGCCCACAAGGGCTTCGCCCTCATCGACTGCATGGCGGTGTGCCCCACCTACTACGGCCGCAAGAACAAGAAGGGCGACGCCGTGAAGATGATGACCTGGCAGAAGGAGAACGTGATCCTGAAGGCCAAGGCCGACACCATGACCAAAGAGGAGCTCCAGGGCAAGGCCGTCATCGGCTGCTTCCGCAACGAGCAGGACGTGCCCGAGTACACCGCGGAATACACCAAGCTCATCGAAAGACTGAAGAAGTAAAGGAGAGATAAACGTATGCGTAACAGAGAAGAACTGCGGCTCGTCGGCAGCGGCGGCCAGGGCGTCATCCTTGCTTCCGTCATTCTCGCCGAGGCGGCGATCCTCGCCGGCAAGAACGCGGCTCAGAGCCAGAGCTACGGCCCCGAGGCCCGCGGCGGCGCCTGCGCGGCCCAGGCCGTCATCAGCAACGGCGACTTGGGCTTCCCCAAGGTCCGCATCCCCAGCTTCCTCATGGCCCTCACGGAGCAGTCCCTGGAGAAGTATGGCAAGAACCTGCCCGAGGACTGCGTGATCCTGGTGGACAGCTCCCTGGAGATCCCCGAGTGGCTCAGTGGCCGGAAATTCTACCAGGCCCCCATCCTCCAGGCCGCCATCGACCAGGTGGGCAAGGCCCAGACCGCCAACATCGTGGCCGTGGCCGTCATCAACAAGCTCCTGGACATCGTCCCCGCCGAGGTGCTGAAGGAGGCCGTGGCCGCCCGCATCCCCAAGGGCACCGAGGCCGCCAACTTCAAAGCGTTGGAAGTAGGAGCTTCCCTGCTGTAAGACACACACACACCGCCCCGGACCGGACGCTCAGGAGGAGGTACACGCTATGGAACGAAAACTGAAGATGCGTGTGCTCATCGCCAAGCCCGGCCTGGGCGGCCATGACCGGCACGCCAAGAAGATCGCTCAGGGCCTTGCGGAGCAGGGCTTCGAGGTGGTCTTCACCGGCCTTCGCCAGACCCCCAGCCAGATCGCGGACGCCGCCGCGGTCCACCAGGTGGACGCGGTGGGCCTGAGCCTCTCCAACGAGCGCCAGGCGGAGCTGGCCGCCCAGATAAAAGCGCTGTTCCTCAGCCAGGGGATCGCGGACGTGGTCCTTTTCGGCGGCGGCAGCATCCGGGCGGAGGACGCTCCCGCGCTCATGGGGGCGGGGCTGGAGGCCGTGTTCCCCGACGGGACGCCCGTCGCCCAGGTGGCGGATTTCCTGCGTCGGCGGTGCGCTTTGGCCGGAACGGAATGAACTTCAGGGAAGGCGTGCGTTTTGCGTGCGCCTTCCCGTCGTTTTTGAAATCAGAATACAAACAGGAGGACAGACTATGGAACTCAAACGTGTTGACCATGTGGGCATCGCCGTGAAGAATCTGGACGAGTCCGTGCAGTTTTATGAGAGCCTGGGCTTCAAGGCCACGGGATACGAGGTGGTGGCCGAGCAGAAGGTGAAGGTCGCCTTCCTGCCCTGCGGCGACAGCGAGGTGGAGCTGCTGGAGAGCACCGAGCCCGACGGCCCCATCGCCCGCTTCATCGAGAAGAACGGCCCCGGCATCCAGCACATCGCCATCCGGGTGGACGACATCGACAAGGCTCTGGAGGAGCTGAAGGAGAAGGGCGTCCGTCTCATCGACCAGACCCCCCGCTACGGCGCGGGCAACGCGCGCATCGCCTTCGTGCACCCCAAGGCCACCGGCGGCGTGCTCCTGGAGCTCACCCAGCGGATGTAATGAGGTAAGAGCATGACGACCCAAGAAAAGATCTGCGATTTTCAGGCCCGCTGTGAGAAGATCATGGCCATGGGCGGCGACAAGGCCGTAGACAAGCAGCACGGCCGGGGCAAGTTCACCGCAAGGGAGCGCCTCGATATGCTCTTTGACGAAGGCACCTTCAAGGAGGTGGACCGGTTCGTCAACCACCGCTGCAACAACTTCGGCATGGACAAGAAGGTGGTGGCGGCCGACGGCGTGGTCACGGGCTACGGTCTCGTGGACGGCCGGAAGGTCTTCGCCTACGCCCAGGACTTTACCAGCGTGGGCGGCGCTCTGGGCGAGATGCACGCCGCCAAGATCTGCAAGGTCATGGATATGGCCCTGGAAGCCGGGTGCCCCTGCGTGGGCCTCAACGACTCCGGCGGCGCCCGCATCCAGGAGGCGGTGGACGCCCTCTCCGGCTACGGCCAGATCTTCCGCCGCAACTCCCTGGCTTCCGGCCTGATCCCCCAGATCTCCGTGATCATGGGGCCCTGCGCCGGCGGCGCGGTGTACAGCCCCGCCCTCACCGACCTTATCATCATGGTGGATCAGAAGAGCCAGATGTTCATCACCGGCCCCCGGGTCATCGAAGCCACCACGGGCGAGAAGGTGTCCGAGGAGGAGCTGGGCGGCGCCAACACCCAGACCTCCGTTTCCGGCGTAGCGCACCTGATGGCGGCGGACGAGGAGGAGGCCATCTGGTTCATCCGGATGATCCTCTCCTACCTGCCCAGCAGCGCCCGGGATAAGGCCCCCGTCTACGAGTACGAGCGGGGCGACGAGTATCGGCCCGCCCTCAACGACGTGGTGCCCGACAGCTCCCGCCGGGCCTACGACGTGAGGACCGTCATCGGCGAGATCGCCGACGAGGACAGCTTCTTCGAGCTCCAGCCCAACTACGCCACCAACATCGTCACCGGCTTCGGCCGGATCGGCGGCCGGTCCGTGGGCTTCATCTGCAACCAGCCCACGATCATGGGCGGCTGCCTCGACATCAACGCCTCCGACAAGGCCTCCCGGTTCATCCAGATGTGCGACGCCTTCGGGCTGCCCCTCATCAACCTGGTGGACGTGCCCGGGTTCCTGCCCGGCACCAACCAGGAATACGGCGGCATCATCCGCCACGGGGCCAAGCTCCTGTACGTCTACTCCGTGGCCGAGAGCCCCAAGATCACCGTGATCATGCGCAAGGCCTACGGCGGCAGCTACCTGGCCATGTGCTCCAAGGACCTGGGCGCCGACATGGTGCTGGCCTGGCCCACCTCTGAGATCGCCGTCATGGGCGCGGAGGGCGCCGCCAACATCATCTTCGCCAAGGACATCAAGGCCGCCAAGGACAACGCCGTGGCCGCCGGATCTGACGAAGCCGCCGCCAAGGCAGCCGCCGAGGCCGTCCGTCAGGAGAAGATCGCGGAGTACACCGCCCAGTTCGCCACCCCCTACGTGGCCGCCTCCCACGGCTACGTGGACTGCGTCATCGAGCCCGCCGAGACCCGGGAGTACGTGCTGGACGCCCTGGAGCTCTTCGAGAACAAGAAGCGGGAAGGCCGCGTCCGCGGCAACATGCCCCTCTGATCCGATCTGCCAAGAAAGGGACCCGTCTAAGATCCGGCGGGTCCTTTTTTCTGTTGCGGCGGAGGGCGTTCGGTGATATGATGGAGAAAACCGAACGAAAAGGGGGACGGCGGTATGCTCGCCACGCTGAAAACCAGGTTTCACGAACACATGTACCGGCACCCGGAGGTGACGTGGGAACAGGCGGAGCGCCGCCTGACGGCGGACCCCCGGGCATTGGAGATCCTGCGGCGGATGGAGGAAACCTGCGGAGAGCCGGACGCCATCGGCTTCGACGCCGGCGGAGAACGGCTGATCTTCTGTGACTGCGCCGCGGAGACCCCCGCGGGGCGCAGAAGCCTTTGCTACGACGAGGAGGCCCGGCGAAAGCGGACCAAGAATCCCCCCGCGCTCAGCGCTCAGCGCCAGGCCCGGGACATGGGCGTTTCCCTGCTGACGGAGGCGCTCTACCGCCGGCTCCAGGCCAGGGAAGCCGTCGATCAGAAGACCTCCAGCTGGATCGAAACGCCCGATGACGTCCGGGCTTTGGGCGGCGCCCTGTTCTGCGAACGGCGGTACGGCGTCGTTTTCACCTTCCACAACGGCGCGGACTCCTACTACGCCGTCCGCGGCTGGCGGGGGTATATCCTCGTGTGATCCCCGGAACCGGCGTCCCGTATGCAAAAAAGGTTCCCCTTCCCATCGGAGGGGGAACCTTTTCGAATATGCGTCCTGATCAGGATCCCGCGCCGCCGGAGCCGGCGTCCTCCGCCGGGGCGGCGGGGGTCTGCGAGGCGTCCGAAGCCTTCGGGGCAGAGGCCTCTTCCGGCTCCTCCTGCTTCGCCGGCAGGGCCACGGGGGCGTTGAGGATGTCCATGAACTCCTGGCCGGAGATGGTCTCCCGCTCGATGAGGACCCGGGCGATCTCGTCCAGCTTGGAGCGGTTGTCCTTCAGGATGGTTTTGGCCTGGTCGTAGGCCTTGTCGATGAGGGCGATGACCTCCCTGTCGATCCGGGCCGCGGTCTCCTGGGAGCAGTTCATGGCCGTTTCGCTCCCCAGGTACGGGTTCACCACCTGCTCGAAGGCGGTCATGCCGAAGGATTCGCTCATGCCGTACCGGGTGATCATGGCCCGGGCGATGGAGGTGGCCTGCTCGATGTCGTTGCTGGCGCCGGTGGTCACGGAGTCGAAGCACAGCGCCTCCGCCGCCCGGCCGCCGGTGAGGGTCACGATCTTGGCGAAGGCCTCCTGCTTATCCAGGAGGAAACGCTCGTCCTCGTCGGCCTGCATGGTGAACCCAAGAGCGCCGGAGGTGCGGGGGATGATGGTGATCTTGTGGACCGGGGACGCCCCCTTCTGCTTGGCGGCCACCAGGGCGTGGCCCACCTCGTGATAGGCGATGATCTCCTTCTCGTGCTGGGAGATGACCATGCTCTTGCGCTGCTTGCCGGCGAGGGCCACGTCCACGCTGTCCTCCAGATCCTTCTGGTTCACCGCGTGGCGGCCGGAACGGACGGCGCAGAGGGCCGCCTCGTTGACCACGTTCGCAAGATCCGCGCCGCTGGCGCCGGGGGTGATCCGGGCGATGGCGGAAAGGTCGATGTCCCCCTCGGTCTTGATCCGGCTGCAGTGGATGCGGAGGATCGCCTCTCGGCCCCCCTGGTCGGGGAGCTCCACGGGCACCCGCCGGTCGAATCGGCCGGGCCGAAGCAGGGCCTTATCCAACGATTCGGGCCGGTTGGTGGCCGCCAGGATCACCACGCCGGAATTGCCCTCGAAGCCGTCCATCTCCGCCAAAAGCTGGTTCAGCGTCTGCTCCCGCTCGTCGTTGCCGCCGAAGCCGTCCCGCTTCTTGCCCACGGCGTCGATCTCGTCGATGAACACGATGCAGGGGGCCTTCTCCCGGGCCTCCTTGAACAGGTCACGGACCTTGGACGCGCCCATGCCCACGAACAGCTCCACGAACTCGGGGCCGGAGATGGACAAAAAGGGCACCCCCGCCTCCCCGGCCACGGCCCGGGCCATGAGGGTCTTGCCCGTGCCCGGCGGGCCGATGAGCAGCGCGCCCCGGGGCATCCGGGCGCCGATCTCCGTGTACTCCTGGGGGTTGTGCAGGTAGCTCACGATCTCCTGCAGGCTCTCCTTGGCCTCGTCCTGGCCGGCCACGTCTCGGAAGGTGGTCTTCACCTCTCCGCCCTCCACGGTACGGGCGTTGGACTTGCCCAGGCCTCCCATGAGGCCGCCGCCCGCGCCGAGCTTCCCCATGCGCCGGAAGAAGAAGCTGAAGATGAGCACGTAAAACAGGATGGGCACCAGATACTGTATGAGGATCAGCAGCAGCATGTTCCCGGTGCCCGGGTTCTCCGAGAAGGTGACCCCCGCTTCATGGAGCCGGTCCACCAAATTGGGGTCGTCCATGGCGGTGACGGTGTACACCTTGGCCCTTTTGCCGGCGCCGCTGACGGGGCTATTGGACATGGTGCGAAAGCCGAAGTTCAGCTGGGGGGCCGCCGTCGCCGCAGGCTGGGCCTCCGTCTTCAGGGTATAATAGAGGGTGCCGCTCTTGAGCTCCACCTCCTTGACCTTCCCCTCCTCCAGGGCGTTCAAAAACACGTCGTAGGTGACGGTCTCCTCGCTGGCGGAGCTGAGGGCCCGGGGCGCGCCCAGGCTCAGCAGCATCACCGCTGCGCCCAGGCCGATGAGCAGCCAGAACCACAGGGGACGGCGGGGCTTCGTTTGTTTTTCATCCATAGGGTATTCCTTCTTGCGCCGGATCTTCGGCGCATATTTCGTTAGGGTTATTGTACCAGTAAAATGCGATGGAATCCACCGCTTTTTCCCCAAAATGGACGGGTATTGTAAAAATGTTGTGAAAACGGCCCGGCCGCCGGTCCCGGCGGCCGCCGATTGACAGGCGCCGGAGCGCCCTGTATAATGACGGCAGAACGCAAGACAGAGGCAGTCCATGACAGCCATCCGAAACGGGATAAAATGCATACTCCGGACCCCGCTGAAGACCCTCCTGTTTTCAACGGTCCTGGTCCTGCTGTCCGCGCTGCTGACCGTCGCGCTCTGCGTCTTTTCGGCGGTGCGCACCTATCTTTCGGATTGCGACACCTATTTCCACACCATCGCCAAGCTGGAATACATCGGCGCCTCCTACCCGGACGGTCTGGTCTATGACCGGGACCTGGCGGACGCCGTGGCGGAAAACGCCGAAGCTCTCGACGCGCTCCTCGGCATGGACGGCGTGCTCTATTATGAACCGGACAGCAACGCCACGGCCCTCATCCGCGGCATATCCCGGTGGGACAAGTACGTGAAGGAGCCCCAGCGGGCCGTCCTCAGGATCTCCACCCCCGTCTACGACCCCTCCCACGACTATTATACGGCCATCGTATACGATACCTTCTATGCCCGCACGGATCAGACGAACATGCTGATCGTCGTCCGCGGGGACGAAAGTTTCCGGGACGGCTCCTTCCCCCTTGCCTGGGGCAAGTCCTACTACACGGTGGGCTCGTTCATCCCCGCCAAGTCCGGCATCACCTGGTTCCAGCAGGAGGATACCCTCTTCACGGACGAGACCGGGACCACCCTGCTGCCCGGCATCATGGAGACCGACCCCGACGACCCCCTCACCGACGCGTACAAGCGGTACGCCGCCCAGCTGCGCCTCATCAACGACGGGTACCGGCTGCAGTATACCGCCTCCGTGGAGGACGATCCCCTGTTCCAGCAGCAGATTTTGACGGTGTCCGAGGGCCGACTGTTCACGGCGGAGGAGTATGAGACCAGGGCCTCCGTCTGCATCCTGTCCACCCAGGCGGCGGGGACCTCGAAGCTGCAGATCGGCGATCCCATCGATCTTTCCATTTTCCGGTCGGACAGGGACCTGTACGATCCCAACACCTGGCAGAAGGCCGACGAAGGCAGGTATGAAATCATCGGCCTGTTCTCGGGAGCCGGCGACAAGGCCTACCGCATCTATCTGCCGGACGAGCGGGCAGCGGCCCGGACGGTGACGCCGGTCACCGGGTATCAGCTGGGCTGCGTCCGCCTCCGAAACGATCGCGCCGCGGCGTTCCTTTGGCAGGCGGAGCCCCTGACGAAGGAGGGCTTCCGCGTGACCGTCTACGATCAGGGGTATGCCGCCGCCACGGAGCCCATGCGGGAGCTGATGCTGATCTCCCTGGTGTTCCTGGGGGTCTGTCTGCTGCTGCTGGCGGCCGCGCTGGCGGTGCAGAGCCACCTGTTCGTGTCGCGGCAGCGGGAGGCGGCGCTGACCATGTACGCCCTGGGCAGCGGAAAAGCCCATGTGCTGCTGTACTTTTTGAGCTCGGCGGTGCTGATGGTCCTGATCGCGTCCGCTTTGGGCTGCGGCGTCGCCAGGCTCCTGGAGCAGCGGGTATTCGGGATCCTGCGGCGGTTCGCGGAGCAGTTCGCCGAGCAGGATCTGCGGTTCTCCGACACCCGCCTGACGCTGGTGCGCACGCTGGCCTTCGAGCCGTCCACGCCGGGTCTCGTCTATATCGTTTCCGCTGCCTCCATGCTGCTGGGCTCCGCGCTGTTCACGGCGGCCTTCGCCCTGCGGAGCCTTCGCAGCGACACCGCCGCGCCCAAAAAGCGCCGGACGATCCTGCAGAAGGTCAACACCCGCGCCCGGCGAAGCTCCCGCCTGTCCGGGCCTTTGAAATACGCGATCCTTTCCATCCGCCGCGGCGTGGTGCGCACGGTGGCAGTGGTGCTGCTGTGCCTGATCGTCGCGGTCTTTTTCGGGCAGCTCACCGACTCCATGGACGGCTACCGCCGACAGCTGGAGGTCTATCGGGAGAACGCGGTCATCTCCGGCTTCGCCACCGACATCACCGGGCAGATGACCGACGGCCTGGTGGTGAGCGGGCGATCGTTGAAGGCTGTCCTGGACGCCGATCTGCTTTCCTCCCACACCGTGACCAAAACGGTGGCCGCCTGCCTGTGCCTGGGCGCCGCCGAACGGGCGGACGGCTCGGCCTGCGTGCCGCCCACCTACGCCATCCCCCCGGAGGGCACCTTCTCCTATGAGGTCCTGCAGTACAACATCAGCCGGGGCCTGCGCTGGGTGAATACGTCCTCGCTCTCGGACAGCCCTGTCCTCCACTACGCCAAGACCAAGGACGTCCAATGGCTGGACGGGTACTCGGACGATTCCTTCGCGGGCACCGACGCGTCCATCGGCGCCCTGCCCCAGAGCTTCCTGGAGGAGAACGGGCTCCGGCTGGGGGACACCGTCCGGTTTCTCACCGACTACTACGGGATCTGGATGGCGGACGTCACCATCGTGGCCGCCTACGCCGCCGCGGAGGCCACGCCCATCCTGTATTCCCCTCTCTCCTGCCTGCCCAGGCATACAGAGGATACCCGAAAGGCCCAGTCCACCCTGAACAAGGTGGCCCGCGGGCTGGATTTCAACACCTACGACAGCTTCCGATTCACCCTCCGACGGGTGGACGATCTGGACGCCCTGCGCCAGGCCCTGACCGATGGAGGCTTCACCTTCGTGCACTCCGGCGTCCGCGGCCAGTCCTTCGTCATCGTCGAGGACGAGATGTTCCTCAACACCACCCACTCCATGGAGCGGCAGATCCAGTACGTCAGCGTGCTGTACGACAGCCTCTATGTGATCGCCGGTGTGATCGGGTTCGTGCTGGCCTGGCTCCTGGCCCAGTCCCGGCGCAAGGAGATCGCCGTAATGCGGGCCCTGGGCACGCCGCCGCTGCGCATCCTCGCCAACTTCCTGGCGGAGCAGGTGCTGCTCAGCGCCTTCGGCATGCTGCTGGGCGGCGCCGTCTCGTACCTCATGGGCTCCCCCCTCCAACCGTTCTTCCTGATCCTGTGCGGCGCGTTCTGGGGCGTCTGGAACGCGGCGACACTGCTGTGCCTGCTGGCCGGGTCCGGGCAGCCGTCCTATGCCTCCCTGGCCGAACCGGAATAATCCCCGAAAGGAATCTCTGCCATGGCCATCATCGAAGCGAAAAACGTGAAATACCGGTACGAATCCAAGTATCAGACCGTCCAGGCGCTGAGCGGCGTCAACGGCCGGTTCGAGGAAGGGACCCTGTACGCCCTGGTGGGGAAATCCGGTTCCGGCAAGAGCACGCTCCTGTCGCTGATGGCGGGGCTCATGCTGCCCACGGAGGGGGAGATCCTGTTCAACGGGCGCTCCACCGCCGACCTCGATCTCGATCGCTACCGCCGGGAGAACGTGGCGGTCATCTACCAGTCCTTCCGCCTGCTGCCGCTGCTGACTGTCCTCGAGAACGTCACGTACCCCATGGAGCTGCGGGGCTGCCGGGGAAAGGCGGCCCGGGAGCGGGCGGCGGAGCTGATCCGCAAGGTGGGGCTGCCCGAGAACGTCCTGCATCGGTTCCCCAACATGCTGTCCGGCGGCGAACAGCAACGGGTGGCCATCGCCCGCGCCATGGGCACGGACGCCAAGCTCCTGCTGGCGGATGAGCCCACGGGGAACCTGGACACGGAGAACAGCCGTCTCATCATCGAGCTGCTGCTGGACATCGCCCACCGGGAGGGCTACTGCGTGGTGGTGGTGACCCACGATCCGGAGATCGCCTCCCGCACGGACAAGATCTACCGCATCCGGGACGGGGTGCTGTACGAGGCGTAAGCAATCGTTCCGAAGCCGTCCCCCCGGGGCGGCCTTTTCTTTTTCCTCGATGTTGTGAAAACCGGCCGGGCGAAACCTTACAGCCGGTGCTCCCGGTACACGGCCCCGGTGTCCAGCTCCTTCCAGAGAAAGACCCCGTCCTCCAGCGTCATGTACCCGTGGGGGGAGTTCTCCTTGGGGATGGACAGGGAGCCGGGGTTCAGATACGTGATCCCCTCCCGCTGCTCGCAGGCGGGCACGTGGGTGTGGCCGTGCAGGAGCACGTCCCCGGCGTGCAGCGGCGGCAGGTGATCCAGGCTGAAGAGGTGCCCGTGGGTGGCGAAGATGAGCTTCTTCCCCTCGGCGATCAGGGCGTAGTCCGCCAGGAGGGGGAAATTCAGCACCGCCTGGTCGATGTCCGCGTCGCAGTTGCCGCGAACGGCCAGAACGTCCCCCTGGCGCTGGTTCAGGAGGGCCGTCACCGCCTTGGGGTCGTAGTCCCTGGGAAGGTCGTTTCTCGGGCCGTGGTAGAGAAGGTCTCCCAACAGCAGCATCCGGTCCGCTCCCTCCCGATCGAAGGCTTCGAGCAGTCGTTTACAATAGTATGCGGAGCCGTGCAGATCCGATGCGATGAGCCATTTCATAGTCCTGTCTCCCTTTCGCTGGAATGGAAAGAGTATACCAAAGTCCGGCCCGCTTGACAATCTCAGGCAAAGTATTTATTCTGAANNGGGAAGCTCTATATCCAGACCGGCAAGGTGAAGCCCGTCTCCAAGCAGCTGGCGGCCAACCCCAAAGCCGAGATCTGCGCCTTCGCGGAGGGCAGGTGGGTCCGGGTGTGGGGCAATCTCCTGAACGACGACCGCCGGGAGGTCAAGGCGGCCATGCTGGAGAAGTACCCCAGCCTGAAGCGGATGTACGACCCGGACGACGGCAACACCCAGGTCCTCTATTTCGCCGATGCTCAGGCTACCTTCTCCTCCTTCACGGCGCCCCCGGAGACGGTGGTATTATAAACCCTGTTACAGTTCTTTTCGCGGGCCTTTTCTTGAAAGAAAAGGCCCAAATAGAAAGGAGTTTTCCCATGAAAAAAGCACGGATCAAGTGGGCGGCGCTGCTCTTGGCGCTGCTCTGTTTGGCCTTTCTGGCGCTGAGCGTCGCTAACTCCATCCAGACCGATCACGGCAACGTGGCCGTTACCGACGGCGTCATCGACGCCTGGCGGGGCGACGAGCGCCTGGGCAGCATGACCTACAAGCTCTACACCCCCAAAACCGCCACGGCGGAAAACAAGGCCCCGGGCGTGCTGCTGCTGCACGGCTACCAGAACGATCGGGAGACCAACGCCGCCTACGCCATCGAGCTGGCGAGACGGGGCGTGGTGGTCCTCTCTCTCGACGAATACGGCCACGGCTTCACGGAGCCGGGGCTCAAGGAGCGGGGGTACGTGAACCACACCGTGAAGGTGAACTACGGGGAGGACAGCGTGGAGCTGGGCACCTACAAGCAGGTGGGGGGCACGGTCCGCTACCGGATCTTGATGAACTTCTCCAACCTTTCCTTCTTCAACGACCACTACTCCAAGGACGAGGACGGCAACTCTGTCGTGGACAGCTCCTGCGGCGGCACGGCGGCCTACGCGGTCCTCGCCACCATGGACAACGTGGATTCCACCCGCCTGGGCATCAGCGGCCACTCCATGGGCACCTGGGCCGGCTGGTCCGTGGCGGCGGCCTACGCGGGCACGGAGTACGAGCCGAAAGCCACGGTCCTCCAGTGCGGGGAGCTGTTCAGGGACAGCGTCTACGACACCGACAAGATCCGTTTCAACAACGTGCTGCTGCTGCAGGCCAAGTGGGACGAGTTCAGCTACTTCAGGGACTACAAGCGGGTGGTGGACGACGAGCTCCTTACGTCCGACCTTCGCTGTGAGTTTTTAGGCACCACCGCCGACAAGGCCGCCTGGGACACCACCTTCGGCAGCTTTTCGGACGGCACCGCCCGGCGCATGGAGCTCCTCTACACCAACCACCGGCTCACCACCCACAACGCCC
>LXOW01416864.1_pt1 | contig 12424 bp, 8 predicted proteins | sample 1368591 | NCBI WGS metagenome assembly LXOW01 (sample SAMN04884650, study PRJNA319009) | bovine gut metagenome | isolation source: Cow rumen | host: Bos taurus | place: Italy: Legnaro (PD) | collected 2014-07-09
TTGGCACTTCTTTTTGCCTCTTATGTGATTGACAGCCAGGTTACCTCTTTGATGGACCTTACGGGATGGGTATTCTTTCTGACTTCCTGCCTTACCCATGCCGCCATCATCATGCTAGTACCCTTCCTGATTATCGGTTTGCCATTGACCTTATGTAAGGTACCTGCACGCATATCTGGTTCTCTGATAGCCCTTTTGCATGCCTCTATTTTCGTCATGGTGGTTATCAACAGGTTTGTCTTCTCCATATACCATTTCCACATCAACGCCTTTATCATCCAGATGCTAACGGGACCGGCAGCTGGTGATATTTTTGTCTTCGACACCAGCACCTATCTCAGGTCCGTTGTCTATATCATCGTCATCATAGCCGTAGCCTTCCTGTTGCTTTGGTGGGCTTTCAGACTCACCAGACAGGCTGTCCGACGTTTCTCTGCCGTCGTCTTGTATGTGCTGTTGGGTGCTGCTCTGCTGTCACAAGGCATTCATGCCTATTCTGGAATTCGCAAGTTGCGTTCTGTCATGGAGAGTAAGGAGATTATTCCTTATTATTTCCCCATTCGCATGAATTCGGTATTCATTGCATTGGGTATGGCTACCGACGAGAGTATAGAGATCGCTGACTTTGGTGATTCAGAGACGAGTTACTTAAACTATCCCCTGCATCCGATTGTGTGTGAAGAGCCCGATACCTTGATGAACATCGTCTGGATATGTATCGACTCCTGGAGCTATCGCACCTTGCAGCCAGACTGTACTCCCAATATCTATCAGCTGTCGGAACGTGGACAGCGTTATACCAACCATTTCAGTGGTGCTAATGAGACCATGAATGGCACATTCACCCTCTTCACGGCCTTGCCATCCTACTATTGGCAGAGCTTTGAATACGGTTCCGTACAGCCTGTGCTGACAGACCAGTTGCTCAAGCACGGCTATCTGTTGGACACTTATCCCAGTGCCACCTTGGTTTATCCGCCTATTGCCAAGATGTATTATCGTGGCGTAAAGAATATCCGCAAAGAGACACCAGGCGATACACCTTACGAGCGTGACTGTAATCTGACCAAGCTCTTCTGCGAGAAGCTTCAGCAAAAAGATGTCAAGGAACCCTTCTTCTCTTTCCTCTTCTATGATGTATGTCATGCCCTGATGATTCCCCAAGAGCTGACACATCACTTTACTCCCTCCTGGAATGCACCTCGTTATATGGAGTTAAATAATTCGACAGATCCGACTCCTTTCTTCAATCTTTACAAGAATTGCGTCTATGCAGTAGACTCCCTGGTCGGCAAAGTGCTTTCAGCCCTTGACGAAAAGGGATTGATGAATCGCACCATGATTGTCATTACGGGTGACCATGGTCAGGAGTTCAATGAGAACAAGAAGAACTATTGGGGCCATTCCAGCAATTATAGCCGGGCACAGGTAGGCACTCCGCTGGTGGTCTATTATCCTAGCATCAAGCCTGCCGAGCGCCATTATCGTACCACCCACTACGACATTGTGCCCACGGTGCTGAAAACTGTGTTAGGAGTGAAGAACCCGCCCGAGGACTATTCGATGGGTCATTATCTTGATGACGATACTCCTCGCAAGTGGCAGTATGTCGGTAAGGTGCTTGACTGGGCCTTCATCATCGACGACGATGTTATTCTGGAGAAACAGGGAACTGGCGTCGTGGATGTCTTCGATAAGCACATGACTCCCCTGTACGATTATCCTTTGAATGCCAAGGAGCTGAATGAGGCATTGCAACGGGTAGGTCGCTTCGTGCAACATTAGTGTTACCGGTCTCGCAAGTCTTCGCAAGCCCTCTGCAACAATGCCTTCGACAGTCGGAGGTTAGCATCCTCTGTGGTTCGGTTGTCCTGTAAGTCATAGAGGAAGAACTGGTTCGTACTGTCTATGAATGCCACGTGGTTGGTAAAGGAATAGGTGGCAAAGGGGTGGCGATAGCTGCTGCTCAGCACGTCACGGCTGAAGGTGAACTCCTCATGGGGAATACCCATTTGTCCCAATAGTGTTGCTGCTATGTCCGACTGGTTGCAAATAACAGGAATGTCTTTCTGCCCCTTCACGGCTCCTCCCGTCCATATCAGGGGGATATGACAAGTGATACGGCTTTCGTAGCCGTGGTCTTGATAGCGTGAACCATGATCTGGCAAGATTATGAGAAGCGTGTTGTCCCATAGCTTATTGGCTTTCATCTTGTCAACAAACTGGCCTATGCACTTATCCAGGTAGTAGAAGGCGTTCAACTCCTCGTCGTCAAACTTCTTTTTCATGGGTACATCCCAGGGCTCGTGACTCGACAGCGTCATGATGACGTTCATGCTTTGTACCCCCTCCTTTCTGTCCTGGGCTATCATCTGTATGGCACGGTCCAGCACCTTTTCGTCACATACACCCCACGAACTGCTTTGCTGGTCAGCTATCGGGAAGTCCTTGTCGCTGATGGTCTCGTTGAACCCCGTACCAATCAGATACCCCTTGGTGTTGGTAAAGTTAATGTCACCCCCATAGATGTATCTTGCATAATAGCCTTCCCGGGCTAAGGCACGGGCTATGGAGGGCAACTTGTCACACTTGCTGCTGACCTTCATGACGGACGAGTTGGGGAATGCGGGGTAGCCACTCAGTATGCTTACGTTACCACGGTCTGTTCGCCAGCTGTTGGCATAGCAGTTGCTGAAGAAGACACCCTCGTGGGCCAGTCGCGTCAGGTTCGGTGTCACCTCCGCCTTGTCGTTCAGCAGCGTAAAGGTTCCGCCACATCCCTCCATAATCACCATCACGATGTGGGGCCTTCGGGTGGTCAGCAATGTGTCTGTTCCCTGGCTGTCAGTGAAAAACAGGCTGTCGGTCATCTCCTGACACGTCTTACTGTCGAAATAATAGTGTTCGGGCAAGCGGTGAGTACTGCTGAACGACGACAGGAAGGAGAACACTGGGTTCACTGCGGCATGGTTCAGAAACTGGTTCTGCGAGAAATACACCTGTCCCACATTCGCAGTCGATTCGCCTATGCCTCCACGTATTCCAACCACCATCAAGGGCAACAGCAGCACCATGATGGCGCTCATCACCCACTTCTTTCGGAGGCTTAACACCGGCATGGAAGAGGGTAGGGTATGGATTAGCAGGCGGGCAATAGCCCAGCAGGTCACGATACCTATGATAAGCAGCAAGAGTAGGGCGCCCCATGAGATGCTGGTAAAGGCAGCCCCCGTGGTGTCCAGAAACTGCATCACCGATGCCTCCAGCTTGATGCCCCAGTAGTGGTACAGCACGATGTCGGCTGTAATTCCTACCACCAAAGGGATGGAGATCAAGGAGAAATATACCTTCAGCAGGTTGCGCATCCATTTCCATTGGTTCCACCAGATAGACACGATGGTGACAAGNNTGCCAACACGTACTGATGAGGTCTGTCACTGCAGGCTTGTCCTCTCCTGCGTTCACCAGGATGAAAGCCAGCTTACAGACAACGAATACCAGCAGCATCGACACGACGACCTTGACGAGGAATAGCAACCTTTGTTTCATGACGATAATCATTGTTATAGACTGCAAAAGTACAAAAAAAATAATAATAAGGTATTTCCTTTAGTATATTTTTCGTACCTTTGTCACATGAAAGTTAATTTTACGACATTGAAGTCGCTGTTGTCCCCATTGGGTGTCACGCTCTACAATCTGCTGATAGTCTATGTGGTCTATTTCTCGGCGCGTCTTATCTATTTTCTGGAGAACTACAGTTATTTCTCGCAAAACCTGTCTTTCTCCCATGTCTTGGAGATGTTGCGAGGTGGTCTGGTCTTCGACACCAGTGCCATCTTGGTAACCAACATCCCTTATATCGTGCTGATGTTGTTTCCATTGCATTACAAGGAAACAGCTGCCTATCAGAAGCTATGCCGTGCCGTCTTCCTGGTTATCAACGGCCTGGCACTGGCTGTCAACCTCTGCGATGCCGTCTATTTCCGCTTCACCATGCGGCGCACCACGACTACGGTGTTCGACGAGTTCGCGAACGAACAGAACCTGGGAGACGTCTTCCTCACTGAGACCCTCCGTCATTTCTATCTGCTGGTCCTGTTTGTCATCATCCTATGGGCTATGTATCGCCTGTATCGACTCTCACCTCTCACCTCTCATCCTTCACCTCTTACATGGTGGCACTACGACCTGGCAACGCTTCTTTCCCTGGCAGCCTTGGCACCTTTCGTGGTGGCAGGCATCCGTGGCGGTTTTGCTACGGCTGTGCGCCCCATCACCATCAGCAATGCCAACCAGTATGTCGATCGTCCTGTCGAGGCCGCCTTGGTGCTCAACACGCCCTTCTCCCTTTATCGAACCATCGGCAAGGCCGTGTTTGTCGTTCCTGAGTATTTTCAGAGCGAAGCAGAGATGGAGAAGTACTTTACCCCCGTCCATGTTCCCGCCGACTCCTTGCCCATGACGAAGAAGAACGTGGTGGTACTGATTGTCGAGAGCTTCGGGCGTGAGTATATCGGTGCCTTGAACCATACGCTCGACAACAGCCGCTATAAGGGCTATACCCCTCATGTCGATTCCCTGATAGCCCGTAGCATCACCTTCAGCCACAGCTATTGCAATGGTCGTAAGAGCATCGATGGCATGCCCTCTATCCTGTCCAGCATCCCCATGTTCGTAGAGCCTTTCTTCCTGACGCCTGCTTCCATGAACCATGTCAGCGGCATTGCCTCGCTGTTGGCAGACGAGGGTTACCAGACCGCTTTCTTCCATGGTGCACAGCGTGGCTCTATGGGTTTCCAGGCTTTTGCCCGCAGCACTGGTTTCCAGGACTACTATGGTCGTGAGGACTACGATGCCGACAGCCGCTTCGGTGGCGATGCTGACTTCGACGGCATGTGGGCCATTTGGGACGAGCCCTTCCTACAGTACTACTGTGCTAAGATGTCCGAGATGAAGGAACCCTTCATGACGGCGGTCTTCACAGCCTCTTCGCACCATCCCTATGTCATTCCCGAGAAGTATAAGGACGTCTATCCCGAAGAGGGACTGGTCATCCATAAGTGCATACGCTATACCGACATGGCTATAGGCCGCTTCTTCCAGCAGGCCAGTCGCCAGCCTTGGTTCAAGAACACCATCTTCGTGTTGACCAGCGACCATACCAACCAGTCCGACCATATGGAGTACCAGACAGACCTTGGAGGCTTCTGCTCGCCTATTGTCATCTATGAGCCTGGCGTGACAGACCGCAACCCCGAGATGCAGCAGAAGATAGCGCAGCAGATAGACATCTTGCCTACGCTGATGGGTCGTCTGCACTATCCCAAGCCCTATTTCGCCTTCGGTATTGACGTGCTCAACACCCCTGCAGAGGACACCTGGGCTGTCAACTATATGAACGGCATCTACCAGTATGTCAAGCACGGCCATGTCATCCAGTTCGACGGACAGAAGACCAAGGCCGTCTATGCCCTTACCGATTCCTTGATGCAGAACAACCTCGTCAACCAGTTGCCTGAACAATCCCAGATGGAGCGCGAGGTCAAAGCCATCGTCCAGCAATATATGGAACGCATGACGCAAGACCGCTTGCAACCTTAAGAATTGCAAAATCAATTGTAAATTATGAAATCGTCAAATCGTCAAATAGTAAAATTGTAAATAGTCCAATTGTAAATTAACAACATGCTGAAACAGTTTTTCTCCGTCATGGGTCGCTACCTCAAGCCGTATCGCAAGTACCTGGCTTGGTCTGTGGTGCTCAATTTCCTGTCACAGTGGATGAACGTCTTCTCGTTTGCCGTGCTCATACCTATCTTGAACATCCTTTTCAAGATAGACACCGCGGTCTATACCTACAAGCCTTGGTCGTGGGACACGCTGGACAAGGACCTGGTGGTCAACAACGCCTACGCATACGTCCAGGAGCTCATCAACATTCACGGTGCCTTCCTGACGCTGGTGTATATGGGCTTGGCACTCATCATCATGACGGGACTGAAAACCCTGGGCTATTTCGCCTCTTCGGCAGTCATGATACCGCTGCGCACTGGCGTGGTTCGCGACATCCGTATTGAGGTCTATGAGAAAGTGCTGAGGCTCCCCCTGAGCTTCTTCTCCGAGGAGCGCAAGGGTGACATCATCGCCCGTATGTCTGCCGACGTGGGAGCTGTCGAGAACTCCATCACCAGCAGTATCGACATGCTCATCCGCCAACCCATAGCCATTGTCGTATGCTTCGCCACTATGCTTACCGTCAGCTGGCAGCTGACGCTGTTCGTCATCGTTGTGGCACCCTTGGCAGGCTGGATTATGGGCTCCGTCAGTCGTAAGCTGAAGAGCCAGTCGGCCACTGTTCAGGCTAAGTGGGGCGACATGCTCGCCCAGTTGGACGAGACGCTGGGCGGTCTGCGCATCATCAAGGCCTTTATTGCCGAGCATAAGATGCTGCAACGCTTTGTCAACATCAACGAGGAGTACCGCAACGAGGCCAACGCCATGACCATCCGTCAGAGTGCCGCCCATCCCATGTCCGAGTTTCTGGGTACTGTCATCATTGTCATCGTGCTTTGGTTTGGAGGCTACCTCATCCTCAGCGACTCCCACCTTATCGACGCCTCCACCTTCATCTTCTTCATGGTCATCCTCTACAGCGTCATCAATCCGCTGAAGGACCTCTCGAAGGCCAGCTACCAGATTCCCGTCGGACTGGCTTCCATGGACCGTATCGACTTCATCCTGAAGGCCGAGAACCCCATCAAGGAACCTGCCAATCCTGCGCCCATGCCTTCCTTCGAGAAGGAGATAGAGCTGCGCGACGTGTCGTTCAGCTATGTCGAGGGCCGTGAGATACTCAAGCACATCAACCTCAAGGTGCCCAAGGGCAAGACCATCGCTCTGGTAGGTCAGTCGGGCTCCGGCAAGTCCACGCTGGTGGACCTCGTGCCCCGCTATCACGATGTATGCAGTGGTCAGGTGCTCATCGATGGTCGTAACATCAAGGACGTGCGCATCTCCGAGCTTCGCACCCTCATCGGCAATGTCAACCAGGAGGCCATCCTCTTCAACGACACCTTCTATAACAACATCACCTTCGGCGTTGAGAATGCCACCATGGAGCAGGTCATAGAGGCGGCTAAGATAGCCAATGCCCACGACTTCATCATGGAGAGCGAGCAAGGCTACGACACCATGATAGGCGACCGTGGCGGACGACTCTCAGGCGGTCAGCGCCAACGTGTCTCCATAGCCCGTGCCATTCTGAAGAACCCGCCCATCCTCATCCTCGACGAGGCTACCTCCGCCTTGGATACCGAGTCCGAGCGCTTGGTACAGGAAGCCTTGGAGCGCCTGATGAAGAGTCGTACCACCATTGCCATTGCCCACCGTCTATCCACCATCAAGAATGCCGACGAGATCTACGTCCTCTACGAAGGCGAGATAGTGGAGTGTGGTCAGCACGACGAGCTTATCGCCAAGAACGGCTACTACAAGCGGCTCTACGACATGCAGCAGCTGTAGGGCTATCGCTTGAAATTTTGGAGCAGCGAGCACCAATCAAAGGTGGAAAAGGAAAGGAGTCCGGCAGATTAGGCCTGTGTGGACTCCTTTGTTTGTTTAATGAGTTTTACTTACTTAGTCAGCAAACGACAGGTTCAGAGCGTGCATGCCAACTTTTGCGTGTGCCTTAACATATAAAATGAAGATACTTTCGGAGTATTTCAAAATACTCCGAAAGTATTCTGAAATACTCCGAAAGTATTTTCGAATAATGCCGGGTTATTGCCAAATAATTTTCAGTTCCTCCATGCTTTTGTATCTGATATGACAGGTGCCAGTCCCAGAGGTTCCATTCCTTTATGCACCCTCGGTCACAGTCAGAACCGGATGTGGTGGAAGGGTACACCCGTAATCTGGGCAGCCCTACGCGGGAATCCGCTGTTGTACATGCCGTCTGCCTGTAGCAAGAACACCTGTTCGGAGCGGCTAATCATCAGCATATCGACAAACAGCTTGATGTTGATGTCGTCGGACGTNNTCGGCGGCGCGCTTGAGGAAGCGGGTGCTGTCGCTGGTCAAGAGCACCTTCTTGCCGGCTGTGCGCTTGTCGTGCAGTTGCTGTATCTTTGTCAGACAGCGCTCTATCAGCTGCTCCTGCTCCTCTGGGGTGATGTGTCTGGCATCACGCTCTGCAAAGTCGCCCAGCAGCCCTATGAAGCGCAGCGACATGGTGACATAGCCGCCAGCCAATGGCTCGCTGTAGTGCTGTAGTGCTGCCTCCAACCGCTCGCTGGGACGGAACAGTTCGCGGAACAGCTCGCCATAGCGCTTGCTACGAGGCAGCAGCAGGGCGTTGGTATAGACGTGCAGCTGCTTGTGGGCCTTGCGGAACCGCTTCTTGAACCACAGCCGCTGGAAGAAGGGCTCCACAAAGGTGGCATTGGAGCCGCAGAACATGGGCTCGGCATCCTCGGGGTTGTAGCACAGCTCTTCCTTCGTGATGCGCCAGTCAACCTTTGCCGGAACGAGGTAGTCCTCCAGTCGGAAGGGGTGGTCGAAGAAGATGCGGAAGTCGTAGCCCATCTGTTTGGCGACATCGTATGACGACACCACGCCGCGCAGACGGTCGGCAATGCCTCCGTGGTCCATCCTGCCGTCATACATGCAGATAATCTGTTTCCTGGCGTTGGTGGCTCTGGGTGCCGCCGTCGTATAGTAGGGTGCCAGTTCCTGTGCCTTTCGCCGCCACTTGCCGCGTTGCTTGAAGAGGTTCTGGAACACGTTCTGAATCTCCTTGCCGGTGCGGTGCACCACTCCTTCTTTTCCTCGTATCTTGATCATTCCTTGTTTGATAAAATGTATTTCTGATTCTTGTCCTTGAAGAGCTTGTCGATGGTATCCTTCAGACGCCGTCCTGTGCTGGAATGGTGGATGTAGATAGGGGGTAGGTCTTTCCGGGTGAAGTCTAACTGCTCCAGTTCCTCGGCCAACGACATTTTCTTCATGTGGGCATTGGCTATCAGGTTATATGCCAAGCTTTCCCATTCGGGCTTGTTGCCCCAGTAATGGCCGATATAATTGTCACACTCCAACAGCTGGGTCTGCTCAAACAGGGCGATGGACAGCGAGTACTGCTCGATGACAATGCGCTCGACGTCGTCCTCAAGCATCCCGTCGCAAAGGGCGAGGGCCAGTGAGGCGATGGACTTGGCTTTCTCTTTGGGAAGGGCCACCACTCCTGCGTTATACATCTCATGTTCCATACCCATCGTGATGCCTCCATACTGTTTTCCTGCAATCTGTTTCCACATTCTCAGCGAACGGGTCATCATGGTGCTGGGGGGCCCTTCTTTCAGATGCATCATGCCATGTCCCTGGTCCAGCAGCGCGCGCATGGCATCCAGCGAACCGTACAGGAACGTGTCGGTGTCCAGGTATATCAGGTGGTCGTCGGGGTATTGGTTGGACATATACTCAATGGCCTTTATCTTGGCTCGCCAGAAGAAGTTGCGTTCTCCCTGCCACTCCTTGATGTTCTCATTAGTTACTTTGATGACATCAGTCCCGCTGGAGGCATAGAACTCCGGATGTGTCGTAATGACAACGATACGGTCGTGCTCCTTCATCTGTTTCTGGAAGGAGCGGATGGAGAGGTATGCTTGAACGTGATAGACGGTCTTGTCTCCAAAGATCATGAAAAAAATAGTCATAGATGAGGATGTATTAGTAAATATGTCTGAACAGATAGTCGAAATGCTTGAAGGAGTCCTGTGACACCTGAAGGGTTGGGTCTTCCACCCAGTAGAGCGGCAGGTCGCGGTACATGGCTGCAACGAGCGAGAAAGTACTGGGTGCCCCTATCAGATAGTCGCAATGAGAGAGCAGGCAAAGGTCTTCACCTGGATTGCCGTCGGGGAAGGTGACTTGACACGCGGGCAGTTGCTGCAGGTAGTATTCTTTGTCGAGATGCGGGTCGTTGCCACAGATGTACAGATGCACTTGCTGCTGAGGAAACAGGGACAGGAAGGAGCGAATGACGTTGAGGTACTGTTCGTCGGAATAGAGGAAACGCCCTCCTTGGAAGTTACGATAGTCGCCGCGGCGGATGTGAATTCCCAGTCGCAGGCTGTCGTCTAAGAGCGTGCCGACCCGCTGCTCGATATCCTTGTTAAACGCAAAAAGGCGGATGATGTCTTGCTTGTATTTCAGGAACAGGTCGTACCAGCGGGCATACCATCCTTCGACGACGAGGGTGTTATGGCGTTCCATTTGTCGTTCTGCTTCTTGGTAGTCAGCGCCTTCGCGGTCAAAACAGACAACGGGAAACAGTCCCATCTTGGCTCCGTATTTCGCATAGAGATAGGTAGGGAAGTTATGGTAGCGCGTGTTGCAGATATGAAAATACTGATATTTGTAGGCAAAGCGCATGGACATGGTGGCGCGTCCATGTTCTCTGCCCCAGGCATAGACGTGTCCGTACTGCAAGATGTTGTTGCACATTTGACCTTTGTCGCGTACAAATATCATAATAGTCCCTTCTTTTTCTTGATGTCTTCCAAAGGCCCCAGGTCCACACGTCCTGTTTCTGCGTCGTATCGCAGGTTAAACTCCTCGTGGGTGCGCTTCCATCGGTTGTGGGTCCATAGCCAGAACTGGGGAGCCCGTCTGATGGACGCCTCCAGCAACGTGAAGTAGGCATCTGTCAACTGGTAATCCTCCGTCTGCTTGGGGTCGCGCGCTATCAGCTTGAACTCTGCCACATAGTACCCCCTCTTCGGACGTTCCACGTCGATATAGAACACCGCGTGCCCTGCACTCCGTGCCAGTCGCTCCGTGCCCGTCAGCACAGGCGTGTCGTGGTTGAGGAATGGGCACCAGTGGTGGATGTTGTTCCAGAAGGGTACCTGATCGGAGATGTAGCCTATGACCACCGGCTGCCGTTGCTGTCTGTACTCTGCCAGTTTCCTCAGCGTCTCAGCCATCGGTATGCAGACGGCACCCATGCGTTGGCGAAGTTTCAGGAAGAGCTTGTCGAACTCCGAGTTCTCCAACACGTGGTAAATCTGGCCGCACTGGGCCTTGGGAGTCACCCAAAGGGGTAGGGAGGTTATCCACTCCCAGTTGCAGTAGTGCCCCAGATAGACGGCACACGACTGTCCGTTCTCTGTCAGTTTGTTGACGAGTTCCGCTCCCTTGAACACCATGCGTCTTCTCAGCTCTTGCCTGCTGATGGTCAGCAGTTTGATAGTCTCTACAAAATAGTCGCAAAACCAACGGTAGAAATCTTTTTCAATCCTGATGATATCTGCTTCCGATTTCTCAGGGAAGCTGTCTGAAAGGTTCTTCCTTACCAGTTTCTTCCTATAGCCCACCAGATGATAGACTATCACGTAGATGCCGTCGGATATCAGGTAGTGGACCCACATCGGCAGAAGTGAGAACAGCCAGAGTACGGCGTGTGTCAAATAATAGAGAATCTTCATTCCTTGTTCTGTCTTCTCTCAATCATCTTTGCCACCAGCTGGAACTGATAGATACCCTTCAGACCTGCATAGATGAGCCCTCGGGGACCGTCCTTCCAACCGCCCTCCATCACGTAGCACTTGAAGAATCGCCAAAACGGACGCCATAGCAAGGCTCCAGTGCCCCACTGTTTATGAGCTTTTTTCTCGACATCGTTGTCGCTGTAACGGTTGTCCTTCTCCATGATGGAATGCACACTGTCGTTTGCCAAATGGATAAAAGCCAGTTCCTTGCGCTGCTTCGGCAGATAGTCAAGGGGCCCGTTCACCTTAGGGAACGTGTGTACATAGGGAGGCCATTCCGTGCCCTCGCGAATGAAGAACCGTAGCTGGTAGTCGGGGTAGGCACACTTGAGCGGCTTGCCCATAAACTGGTTGATGCGGGGGATGTACCACCCCTTTGCGCCATCCTCTTGACTGACTAGCCGATAGAGTTCCTCGCGCAGTTCACGTGTCACAATCTCGTCGGCATCCACTACCAGCACCCACGGGTTGGCTGCCTCCTGGATGGCAAAGGTGCGGGCTGGCTCTGCACTCTTATGGTTGGCCTTGGGGAAAGTGACAATTCTACAATCGTGTTTCTTGGCTATTTCGAGCGTACGGTCCGTACTCTCCATGTCGCATATCAGTATCTCGTCAAAGTCCTTGACAGCCTCCAATACCTGCTCCAGATGCTGCTCGGCATTATAGGTGTTGATGACTACCGATATCTTGTTTTTCTCGTTCATGGTTGCAAAATTAGAAAATAATTATTAATTTTGCAAGCAAAATACATAAATTATGATGGACAGATGTCGGGCGTTTTTCGCCAAACCGTTTTTTCACGACTATCGTACCTTGTTGGGATTGTGGCTGTTGCTGGGTGTGCTGGCTGCTGTCATGAAGATGCACAGCCATAA
>LXOW01257188.1_pt1 | contig 12422 bp, 11 predicted proteins | sample 1368591 | NCBI WGS metagenome assembly LXOW01 (sample SAMN04884650, study PRJNA319009) | bovine gut metagenome | isolation source: Cow rumen | host: Bos taurus | place: Italy: Legnaro (PD) | collected 2014-07-09
AAAACGGGAGTTGCAATGAAAACGGTTTCGTACTGGTTAACCATAATTAATTGTTTATAAATGTTTTACATTCTTTTTGGCGCCACAAAGGCCCAAAAAGGACTGCAAATGTACGAAATTTTCAGATAAAAACAAAATATTTTCACCATCTTGACAAGCGCTATTTCCCTGTCTATCTTTGCGATGCACACGCTGTCTGCCGCATCCCTGATCGATCGCCGCCAGGCTCCCTGTGTAAAGATGCCGGCAGGCTGGACGCACCCCAACCCACCGGCATCTTTTTATTTAAGGTATTTCTTACTTGACCGGGATATTGGCAAGGACCGCTTTCAAATATTCCCAGGTACGGCCCACGGAAGCAATGTTCACTTTCTCGTCCGGGCTGTGCGGATACTTGATAGTGGGGCCAATAGAAGCCATCTCCCAATTGGGATACTTGGCGCCCATGATGGCGCATTCAAGACCGCCGTGCGTAGCCATGATTTTCATCGGATGGCCGTACACCTTCTGGAACTGGTCCATGCACACCTGGTTGATGGGCGTATCCAGTTTGGGCGTCCAGCCGGAATAGCCGCCGGCAAAGTTAATGGCGTCGGCCCCGGCAAGCTCGAAGATGCACTGCATGCGCTGGGCCAGATAGGCCTTGGAGGAATCTACGGCGCTGCGCATGAGCGAGTGGATGGTGATTTTACCATTCTCCGTGCGCACAATAGCCAAGTTGATGGAGGTTTCCGTGAGGCCTTCCATGGAACGGCTCATGCGAATAACGCCGGACGGGCAGGCAATAATAGCCTTCACCGCCTGCAGGATGGATTTACCTTGGATGAACTTGGGCGCCACGGGAATGTGGTCCTCAATGGTAATCTTTGCGGAAGGGTCGCTTTCTACAAATTCCTTCTTCACAGTGTCGAAGATAGAGACGATGACCTCGCGGGCGGCGTCGTACTTATCGGCAGGAATAAGGATTTCTGCGGTAGCCTCGAACGGGATGGCATTGCGCAGCGAACCACCATTGAAGGAAACCACCTTTACGTCATAATCTTCCAGCAGCGGAAGCAGGATGCGGGCGGCCACCTTGTTGGCATTGGCCCGATACAGGGAGATATCCATGCCGGAATGGCCACCCTGCAGGCCACTCACCTTGAAGCGGAGTGCATCCATGCCCGCGGGCGTCTTATATTTATAGTAGTTGAAGCTGGCAGCTACATCCAGGCCGCCGGCGCAACCTACGCACAGCTCCCCTTCTTCCTCAGAGTCCAGGTTCAGAAGGATATCGCCTTTCAGGACACCGGGCTTGAGGCAGTTGGCGCCTGTCATGCCGGTTTCCTCGTCATACGTTACCAGCACTTCCAGTGGTCCGTGCTTCACGGAAGGGTCTTCCAGGGCAGCCAGGCCCAGGGCGACGCCGATACCGTTATCAGCGCCCAGCGTGGTGCGGTCTGCAGTTACCCATTCACCATCCACGTACGCGTTGATGGGGTCCGTGAGGAAGTCGTGGGGGCTGTCCGAGGTTTTCTGCGGCACCATGTCCATGTGGCCCTGCAGGATAACGCCCTTGCGGTTTTCCATACCGGGCGTAGCGGGGACGCGGATGATGATGTTGCCGGTATCGTCCTTGATGGTCTCGAAACCATGGGACTTGCCCCAGTTGTACAGGTATTCAATGACCTTGCCTTCGTGCTTGGAAGGACGCGGAATCTGGGTGAGAGCGTGGAAGTTCTTCCACACTACTTTGGGTTCTAAGTTCTCGATACTCATATCTGTGTATGTGGTTTAAGGATTATCGACTGGTAAGGAACAGGGACGACTCTACGCCCAACTGATAGAAAGGCAGGCGGGTCTGCAGGAGCGGCTGGCCGTCACAGGAGAAAGTGACCTTGCACACCTGGGGGATGCGGTAACGCACGCTTCCTCTGGTCTTTTTCTTATCGGCAGACTCTTCCTCGGGGAGCGTACCCTCCGGCTGGAGTTCCAGATAGTAAGGCGTGCCATGGACGCCTATCGATACAGGTCCCTCGTCTGTAAGGCGGAACACCAGATAACGATGGTGCTTTACGTCGCGCGAAGGCTGCACTTCAAAGGTACAGACCTGCTTGCGGACCACGGAGTATCCGCGGAACAGGGCCATGTATTCTGCTTCGATGCGTTCCAGTTCCTGCAGCGCGGCCCGGAGCGATTCGCCGGAATAACTGGCGTCCGTATTGCCGGAGGCGATGTTCAGGCGCTCCTTACGAACCTGCAGGATGACATCGGCGGCATCCGACGCTTTGTCTTCCAGGGTTTTCTCCACCAGGATTTTGTGTTCTACCGGAATGGAGACCATGCCGGTATCGGTGGGCATTTCCTTGTAAATGGTTTCGACGGCTTCTTTTTCCGGTATGGTGAGGCCCTTGTCCGTAAAGTCCGCCTTGAGAGCCGGCAGGAAACGCCAAGAGACCGGTGCGCCCGAATTTCCCAAGGAGACCAACCCCTGAGCACTGAGCGACAAAAGGGCGGCGCTTTCCTGGTCGCAGGTGTACCAGGCGTCTGTATCGGCCTCTACCTTAGGGATGAGTTCCACGCGGGTGATTTCCGAGGTAATGGCATCCTGGTCACTGACCGACATGTTGAGCATCTGTTTGGCGAACGGTGCATAAGGGCCGGCGAAAAAACTTTCCTGCCGCACCTCCACCTTTACGGTAACCGTAGTGGTAGGCAACGCATAGGAAACTTCCTGCGCAGGCAGGGCAAGGGGCAGCAGCAACGCGGCCGCCACCACAGGGAGTCGTTTCATTATTTCCATCGTTTATGGGTCCAGAGGTAATTCCAGGGCTGTTTTTCCAGGTCCTCCTCCAGCAATTGATAGTATTTTTGCATAATTTCCACGGGTCCCATTTGGGAGGCATGCTCGCAGATGGGAACCACCGAGAGCGTGTATCCCCCACCCTCCCGGCATTCAAAACGCAGGTACGCGACTACCATGTCTATCTTGGCCGCCAAACCGGCACCTCCGGTCATGGTAACGGTATCCTGGTGCATGAATTTAATAGGTACTTTATGGTCCGAATACGGATACTGGTCGGTAATGAACGTGAAGAGGAAAGGTTTATCCCTGCGTTCCAGGACATAGCGCATGACGCGGCTGGTCTCTACATAGCCATTGAAGTCCGTATCCTTCAGGATGCCGGTACGGATCCACTCTACAAGGCGGTCGGCGCGTTTATTGTGCAAGGCCAGATAGGTAACGGCATATTGGCTCACACGGATATCCAGCGGCTCACCATAGGAACTGACAGGCAATCCGCCCATGAGTTCCCAGTTACCAGTATGAGCCTCCATCAGCATGATGGGACGCCCCAGGGCGGCAAGGCGATTGTACTCCTCCGGATTGGCAAATTCGAATTTGTGGCAGCGACGGAATTTCTCACGGCCGCGTTTCCCCCGACAGGTTCCCATCCACAACATTTCCGTGAAAATGGTGGCCAGATGCAGGTAAAAGCGCTTATGGATTTCCCGGATTTCCTCATAACTCCGCTTAGGGAAACTACGGCTCAGATTCACCATTACCACGTCGGAGCGGTAACGGACCACCGTACGAAGGAACCACGCTAAAAAGGTTTTCATATTATTCTTCCAAATCACACAAAAATACATATTTCCACGGAAATAAACAAGTAAACACGCATAGAGGCACTTTAATTTGGCATTCTCAGAAATTTTTACCAAATTTGTAAGGATAAGGCTAAAAACTAAAAACACAATATTATGTTCAAAGGACAACCCAAAGGTCTATTCGCCCTGGCACTCGCCAACACCGGTGAGCGCTTTGGCTACTACACCATGCTGGCCATCTTCATGCTCTTCCTCCAGGCCAAGTTTGGCTGGAGCCAGGCCCTGTCCAGCCAGGTGTACTCCATTTTCCTAGCCCTCGTTTACTTTATGCCCGTAGTGGGCGGTATCCTGGCCGATAAAATCGGCTACGGCAAGTGCGTGGTCACCGGTATCTGCGTCATGTTCGCCGGTTATCTGGCACTGGCCATCCCCACGGGAGCCAATGCACTGGGCATCACCCTCATGCTGGGTGCCCTGCTGCTCATTTCCGTAGGTACCGGCCTGTTCAAGGGCAACCTGCAGGTGCTCGTAGGCAACCTGTACGACGATCCCAAGTATTCCGCCAAGCGCGACAGTGCCTTCTCGCTGTTCTACATGGCCATCAACATCGGCGCCATGTTCGCCCCTTCCGCTGCCACGGCCATCACCAACAGCTTCCTGGGCAAAGCCGGACTCATTTACAAGGCCGCCATCCCGCAGCTGGCCCACCAGACACTGGAAGGCGTCATCACCCCGGAAAACGCCTCCCGCCTGGCAGAACTGCAGGCCCAGATGCCGGATGCCGCAGTAGCCGGCATGGCACCCGCGGACTTCAGCTCCTACTACATCGAGCACCTGGCCTCCGCCTACAATATGGGCTTTGCCGTCGCCTGCATCTCCCTCATCGTATCCATCGCCATTTATTTTGCCTGCAAGAACTGGTTCAAACATGCCGATGTCACCGCCAAGCAGGCTGCCAAGGGTAACGCCCCTGTGGTGGAACTCACCCCCAAACAGACCAAGGACCGCATCACCGCCCTCATCATGGTGTTCGCCGTGGTTATCTTCTTCTGGATGGCCTTCCACCAGAACGGTCAGTCTCTCACCTGGTTTGCCCGTGACTATACGCTTCCGTTTGCCACCGGTGCCACCCGTATGGGCTTCAACATCTGGATCCTGGCCCTGCTGGCCGTCAGCATCTACACCCTGTTCGGCATTTTCCAGAGCGAGAGTTCCAAGGGAAGAATCACCTGCGGTGTTGTAACGGCCGCTCTCTGGGGCTGCGCCTACTGGCTCTTTATCGGCATGCCGGATCCGCTCAACATCGAACCTCAGCTGTTCCAGCAGTTCAACCCGTTCTACGTAGTATTCCTTACCCCGATTTCCATGGCCATCTTCAGTGCACTGGCCAACAAGGGCAAAGAGCCTTCGGCTCCCGTAAAAATCGGCCTGGGTATGTTTGTGGCAGCTTTAGGTTACCTCATTATGGTCATGGGCTCCCTGGGACAGCCTTCACCGGCCTCCCTGCAGGGCACCGTTTCTCCGGATCCGGTGGTTCCCATGTACCTGATTACCACTTATCTGGTGCTCACCTTTGCCGAGCTGCTGCTCAGCCCGATGGGTATTTCCTTCGTCACCAAGGTGGCGCCTCCTAAGTACAAAGGCCTCATGATGGGTCTGTGGTTTGCCTCTACCGCCATCGGCAACTACCTCAGCTCCATTCCCGGTCTGCTCTGGAACAATGTTCCGCTGTGGGCCAACTGGGCCATCCTTATGGCGCTGTGCGTCATCGCCGGTGCCATCATGTTCGCCATGATGAAGAAAATTAACGAAGCAACCGCTTCTTAAACATGCCCAGATTCTATATCATTTCTGGTCCTAACGGCTCCGGGAAAACCACCGCTTCGTACGGGGTTCTTCCGGAGCTGCTGGACTGCGTAGAGTTTGTCAATTCCGACGAATTCGCCAAGCACCTGGCGCCGTTTGCACCGGAAAGCGCCTACATTACAGCCAGCCGCCTCATGCTGCGCAAGGTCCAGTACCTGTTCGACCGCCGGGAAGACTTCTGCATCGAAACCACCCTGGCCACGCGCGCACTTATCAAGATGGTGCGGAGCGCCCAGGCGCAGGGATACTATGTCACAGTCCTTTATTTCTGGCTCAACACCCCGGATATCGCCATCCAGCGGGTGGCCAAACGCGTGGCAACCGGTGGCCACGACATCCCGGAAGAAACCATTCGCCGACGCTATATCATGGGCCTTAACTACCTGTTCCATAGCTATATGCCGCTGTGCGACAAATGGATCCTGGCCGACAATTCCAACCCGCCCTTCGACATCATCGCAGAAGGCACCAAAAAGGGCCTCATCATCAATGACCCGCTGCGTTACAACCGCGTCCGCAGCCTGCTGACGGACTACATTGAACCGCAAAAACCCATCGAAAACATAACGGAGTCCATCATCAAAGAGATGGCCCGCGCTCCCCTCGCCCACGACGGCGTACCTTTCGAGGGAGCGTTGCCTCGTTCGGAAGAGAATGATCAACAATAAAGCGTACTATTTCAACCTGTTTCAGGTCGATGTCCCGGTGCTGGAGCGGCTGGTTCAAGCGGCGCTCTGTTCCGGCGGCAGCTACTGCGACCTTTTCTTTGAAAATACCACTTACGGAAGCCTGCTGCTGCGAGACGGCGCAGTCACCTCCGGAGGCAATCATATAGACTATGGTGTAGGCGTCCGCGTCCTCAGCGGAGAAAAAACCGGCTACGCCTACTCGGAAAGCACTGCCTGGGAAGACATGCTGGCCTGCGCCCGCGCAGCCTCCCAGATAGCCAGCGCACCCGTGGACGTGAGTCCCTACGGCACCCGCAATCCCAGTCGCGGAGAGCCCAATCCGGCAGCGGACCGCTACCCCATCCAGCAGTCCTGGCGCGGAGCGCCGTTATCGACCTTCCTACCCTTCCTGCAAAAACTGGAACAGACGGTGCGTCAGAAAGATACACGCGTGTTCAAGGTCTTTGCCAACCTGGCGTTCCAGGTAACCGATGTGCTCATGTACAACAGTTCCCGTGAACTCAAATGGGACACCCGCCCCATGGGCAGCGTCTCGCTCACGGCGGTTTTCCAGCAAAACGGACAGTCGGAGAACAAATCCATCTCCCGGAGTTTCCGGCAAGGAGCGGAAATGCTTACCGACGCACTCATCGAGGAAATGGCTACGGAACTGGTCCATGGCATCGACGACCGCTTTGCCGCACGCCGTCCGAAGGGAGGTTGCATGCCTGTAGTAATGGGCGCCGGGGCATCCGGCATCCTCCTGCACGAGGCCATGGGACACGCCTTCGAGGCCGATTTCAATCGCAAAGGAACTTCCATTTTCGCCGATAAGATGGGACAGCAAATCTGCCCCCGCGGCATCCAGATCATTGACGATGGCACTCTGGCCAGCAATCGCGGTTCGCTGAACTTTGACGATGAAGGCATCCCCGGCCAAAAAACTTATATGGTGGAAGATGGCGTCCTCACCTCCTACCTACACGACCGCATTAGCGCCGCCCATTATGGCGTACGTCCAACAGGCAACGGACGCCGGGAGAGTTTCCGCTACGCACCCATCCCGCGCATGCGCGCCACGTATATGGAAAGTGGCGACGCAAAAGCCGTAGACCTCATTGCAGAGGTCCAGAAGGGCATTTTTGTGGACGAGTTCTCTAACGGACAGGTTCAGATTGGGGAAGGCGATTTCACCTTCTACGTCAAATCCGGCTACTTGATCGAGAACGGGCGTCTCACGCAGCCGGTCAAGGATATCAACATTATCGGCAATGGGCCGGAGGCGCTCGCCCAGATCCGTGGCGTGGCGGATGACCTGGCCGTAGACCCGGGCGCCTGGACCTGCGGCAAAGAGCAGTCGGTGCCGGTTTCGTGCGGCATCCCCACCGTGCTTATCGATGGTCTCACCGTCGGTGGCGAGTAACGCCTGGTACGGAAGTATTTGATTTATAATTTGTTAAAAGAAGAAACGGTGTCAATTTCGACACCCGTCCATATAGACAAGAGCATGAGTATCAACAACATAGCTGCCAGCCTTACGCAGGCGGAGATAGACCTGGCGCAGTACTGCCTGGCTTTTGCACAGCAGGCCGGCGCGCAGAAGGTGCGCATCACCCTGACCAAGAGCCTGATGAACCTGATCGGCCTCCTGAACGGAGAGGTGGACAAAACCGCCCATGCGCTGGACCGCAGCATGCAGTTGCAATTGTTTGTCGATGGCCGCTACGGTTCCTTCTCCACCAACAAACTGGATAAGGAAGGGCTGGAGGAATTCATCCGCGAAGCCATCGACACGGTAAAAATGCTTCAGGCCGATGCCTACCGCGATTTACCCGCGCCGGAGCGCGTGGCCAAAGACGCCCGCACCGGACGGGAACTGGGTCTGTACGACCCTGCATACGACTCCCTCACCGCCGAACAGCGCCGGGAGATGGCCCTTGCCTCCTGCCACTGGTCCTCTTGTCATTCCGAGCGAAGTCGAGGAATCTCCCTCATCGCAGAGGAGGGCGAATACTCCGACACCGTCTTCGACACGCTGACCATCGACAACCAAGGACTGTATGCCCGTCACACGGAGACCTCCTTCGAGATTGGCTATGAAACCACGGTGGAGGACGCCCAGGGGAACCATTTCTCCAGTTACTGGTGGGACGCTACTCCCCTGCTCCAGGATCTCAAATGGAAGGACTGCGCCGCTATCGCGTACGAACGGGCCATGGCTCAGGTGGGTCCGCAGGAAATCGAAGGCAGGAAATATACCATCATTGTCGATACGGAATGCGCCTCCAAACTGCTTACGCCGGTGCTTACCGCCCTGGGCGGCTTTGCGCTGCAGCAAAAGAATTCCTTCCTGGTGGACAGCCTGGGGAAACAGCTGTTTCCGGAGCAACTGACCATCCTGGATCTGCCCCGTACGCCGGGTGAAACCGGCTGCCGGCTCTTTGACAGCGAAGGCGTGGCTACCCGGGAGATGCCCATTATAGAAAAAGGCGTTGTAAAAACTTATTTCTTAAATACTTACATCGCCTCCAAGATGGCCATGGCACCCACGGTAGAAGATGCTACGCGTGTGAAAGTACTGCCTGTAGGCGGGTGCAAAACCTTGGAGGACCTGCTTGCCAAGGTTGGCGACGGCATTCTGGTCACCGACTTCAACGGCGGCAATTCCAACCCGGTCACGGGGAATTTCTCCTATGGCATAGAGGGATTTCTGGTGCGCGATGGCAAAAAGGTGCATCCGGTACGGGAACTGCTCATCACGGGCAATTTCCTGCAGCTTTGGAACAACCTACTGGTCACCGCCGATGACGCCCGTCCCTGCCTGTCCAAGCTTATCCCTTCCCTCGCCTTTACTAACGTTGATGTAAGCGCATGAGGACGGCGGTAGTCATACTTAACTACAACACTAAGGACTACCTGCGGAAGTTCCTTCCGGGGCTGATTGCTTCGTGCGAAGGCTTGGATGCCCAGGTTATCGTGGCCGATAATGCCTCCGCCGACGGTTCTGTCGCCGTCATGCAGGCGGAGTTCCCGCAGGTGCCGCTCATCGTCCTGGACCGGAATTACGGCTTTACAGGCGGGTATAACCGGGCGCTGGAGGGTATCGACGCAGCGTATTATGTGCTCATCAACTCCGACATTGAAGTGCCGTCCGGCTGGCTGAAGCCGCTGGTGGCGTGGATGGACAGCCATCCCTCGTGCGGAGCGTGCGGGCCCAAACTGTTGTCTTATGCGCAGCGGGACACTTTTGAGTATGCCGGTGCAGCAGGCGGCCTCGTGGACCGCTATGGATATCCTTTCTGCCGGGGGCGTATGTTGCAAAAGATCGAGAAAGACCACGGTCAGTACGATATGCCGGCGGAGGTCCTCTGGGCCAGCGGCGCGTGCCTGCTGGTGCGGGCCAGCGTCTGGAAAGCCCTCGGCGGATTGGACGAGCGCTTTTTTGCGCACATGGAGGAGATTGACCTTTGCTGGCGCATGCAGCTGCGCGGCTGGAAGGTAAATATCGTCCCGGAGTCGTTCGTGTACCATATCGGCGGCGGCNNCCGCCGATGGAGCTTCTACCAGGCTGTTGTGCAGGCACATAAGGAGTATCGGCAACTCCGGAGGCCAGGAGAAATCCCTGCCTCGCCAACGCTGCCGGAGGGCCTGTATCCCGGCTGGATTGTACCCAAAGGCCTGTTCGGTTAGCCGTATTTCCACCCTTTACGGACATTTGTCCACCTTGCGTGTGCGATTAAAGCCTACCTTTGTGCTTTGATTGCACAAAACTAATATCAACTATATTATCGTCATGAAAAAAGAACAGTATCTTGTTCCCCTGGCTCAGGAAATTTGCCTCAACCAGGAGTCCTTTGTCTGCGCCAGTGCCAACCTGGGCGACATTCCCATCAGCCCCGCGAGCATGGACGGCTTTGACATGCTGGGCATGGACGAGCTGGGCGGTCTCGGCGGCCTTAACACCATCAGTTTCTAAAAAAGGAGGAATTACGATGAAGAACATGCACTATGTGGCCCTTGCCACCCTCGTCGCAGCCTTCTCCTGCGCCAAAGAAGCTAACCTGGAAAAAGAACAGGCCCCCGTAGCAGAAGGCCGCGTGGTAACCTTGGGCGTAACCATGCCGGGAAAAGACACCAAAATCGATCACTCGCTAGTTACCGGCGCCATCCATCCCGTTTGGGAAGCGGGCGACCAGATTGAAGTCGTTTATGGCGGCACCTCCGAAATCTTTACCCTTGCAAGCGGTGCCGGCACCCAGAGCGCAACCTTTACCAACGGATCCAGCAACCTCACGGAAGACACGGAATACGCCGTTTACTATCCCGCCAAGGACTATGACTGGTCCGTGCAGGACGGCACCCTGGCCCACCTCCCCAACTACCTGGTAAAAACCGGCCTCAACAGCCTCACCGCCAGCATCAACCTGGAGCCCCAGCTTACGTATTTTGTGCTGAATTTCACGGAAAAGCCCGAGGAAAGTATCACCGATGGCGCACTATATACCGGAAAAGTGTATCTTGAAAGCAACAATGCCGCAGTAAAACTGCACAACAAAACAGAGGGCTCTTATCAAGAAGGTATTATCACCATTAATCACGATGCCAGTTTCGCATCAGATGGCACACCTGCCGATGCTAACTTATACATCGCCGCCCACATTGAAGGCAATACGGGAGGCGTATCCAATGCTTTTTCCGCCACGTTTATGAACGGTGACCTAGCCAATAAGGCTAGCGTCAGAAACTACAGTTGGACCTGGACGCCTTATTCTGACTACGCTCCAGGAAACGGTTATTTTTCCCCCAGCAAAACCAATGGTTACAATGCTGGAACAGTCATTGGATTGACGGACAATAACACCGGCTGGTGGACTGCATTCAGTGACTACTACACAATCCCCGTGGGTAAAAAAGTCACGCTGGATTTTGTGAACCACAGTGGCAAGGAGGAAAATTTCCACAACTGGTTGCTGATTGTTACAAATGACAATGAACGTGATGCCGGTTCTTATGCTGAATACTTTGCCCTCCGCAGCGATAACTTTGGCTGGGGCAACTCAAATTTCCGACGGAGTGAGCTCACCAGCAACTTTAACTGGTCCGTATTTAAGGAAGAAATGGATGGCGCCCAGGTTTCAATTACCATTGAGCATGTAAAAGACGGATATGCCATTGTGAATGCAGATATCAAAACAGCCAACTACAACTGGTTTGAGCGCTACTACCAGCGCGTATCCAAGACCGAGAACATCCGAGCCTTCCTTACGGCAGAAAAAGCCCACCTTATCCTTGCTGGCATTTCCATAGATGACTGCAATAAATCCATAACAAGTATTTCGGCCAACGCCCACGCCTATGCAATCGGAAGCGCCGACTACCTCACTCTTTCCCCTGACGCGATCAACGTTATCGCCACCTTCGACGATGGGGATAAAATTTGCCTCGATAGAGAAGATTATACCGTCACGCTTACCGGCGGGAAAACCGTTTATCCCACCAGTAATNNATACGACAGCAGCCAGTGCCGTACTAAATATTTCCGCAGATCTTGTCGTTGAAGCAAGTAGCCACGACATCCAAGCCAGCTTAGGAGCCGCCGATAACAGTACGGGCTGGTGGACAGCCTTCTTGGATAATGACTTATACGTAGCTCCAGGAACAAGTGAAACAGTCGGCTTCACCTTTGTAAGTTCTGCCAAACTGGGTGTTTACAACAACTTTGCTACTATTCTTCGGAATTTTGAGAAAACCGAATACGCTGTACTACGTGCAGATAATTATGGCTGGAAGTACGCCAAAAACACCAATGAAAACCTCACAGAATTAGGATGGACCCTAAGTCATAACTGGACGGATATCTGGGGGGCGATTGAAGGGAAAAAAATCTATGTCACCGTATCGTCTAACCGCAGCAATTCAAAGAGCGATGTCCGTATAAAAATGGGAGGTGACTATTATCAATACTATGATGGCATCGCACTCGACAATAACGTAGACCTGTACATGACTCTTTGTCCAGATCGTAGCTACATTACCTTTATGCAGTAATCTGGGACAACACATCTTTCCGAACCCTTCCCACTCCGGGAGGGGTTCTTTTATTTTGCAGCGCCTAGAAGGATTAAAGCACACCATGCCCCGCCAGAACCACCTATGATGCAGGTCACTGTGCTTTAATGCCCATTCAACCTTGCACCGGCTGGTCGCTAAACGCTTGATACTCTGTTGGATACAGAAAATCCTCGGCGCAAATGGAGCCGAGGATTATAAGGATATAACTGAGTATCAACTAGTTAG
>LXOW01309651.1_pt1 | contig 12422 bp, 8 predicted proteins | sample 1368591 | NCBI WGS metagenome assembly LXOW01 (sample SAMN04884650, study PRJNA319009) | bovine gut metagenome | isolation source: Cow rumen | host: Bos taurus | place: Italy: Legnaro (PD) | collected 2014-07-09
GTGCTTCGGTAGAATGTCAGGGGCAGTTTGCCGCTGGGGTTGTAGTCGCCAAACAGCACATCGGCCACTGCCTCGCCTGCTCGCTCACCGCCGTACCATGCCTGGATGATGGCATCGCACGTCTCCAGTTCCGGAACCATGGCCATTGCACCACCTGAGCAGTTGATGAAAATGATTTTCTTCCCTGCATCGTTTAGCGTTTTCAGCAGTGTGCGTTGCACCTCAGGCAGTTCAATGCTCGTGCGGTCGCCGCCTTTGAAGCCCGGCTCGCTGACCTTCATCTCCTCACCCTCCAGCTGTGGAGATATACCTCCTACGAAGATAATCGTTTCGGCCTCGCCGACATCAGCCAGCAACTGTTCCTTCGTGGGGACCGTGCGCTTGAACAAGTCAAACTGCATGGCGGCCAGATCGTCTATCTGTACGTAATCAATGCGAATCCGATACGTCTTGCCCGCCTTGAAGGTCATTTCCTCTTCGCGGTAGTCAATACGGTGGCGGGAGTTCCATTGCTCGATTACCAGCTCGTCGTTCACGTAGATGCGAATCTTGTCGTCGCTGCCCTCGCGCATTGTCAATACCTCATCTACATTAGGTGTGAATATCCCCTCATAGCGGGCGGAGAAGTGCTCCAGGTTTACGCCTGGGGCAAATACCGTCGCTCCACCATTGCTCTGGTTGATGGGCTCTGTCATCACCTTGGTAGCTGCAGGTGTACCCTTCCACTCAGTGTTGTTCCAATACGTCGCCAGCATGCCTGGTCGTCCATCGGGTGTCCGCATCCTGTCGAAGCGGCTCTCATGTACCTCGTTGCGTGTCAGACCGCAGCCTCGCACGTACCTCAATCCTCCGCCTTTTACCTTTTCAGTGATACCCTGCAGAATCGTTGTCGTATGCGTAGGATAACCCGAGTAGTTGCCCCAGAGCATCGTCGAGTCATTCGCATTAGGACCCATGATAAGGTATGAGTGTTGGGTGTTGGGGGATGAGTGACGGCTTAGGGGTAGGATGCCGTTGTTCTTCAGCAGCACGATGCTCTGTCGTGCCATTTCCAGCGCCAGCTGCTTGTGCTCCGGACTCGCCACTACCTCTGTGCCGATCTTCGACCAGGGCACCAGTTCGTCAGGATCGAGGTCGCCCACACGCATACGCTCAATCAACAGTCGGCGTAGCGAGCGGTCTAAATCCTCCTCCTTGATGTCGCCGCGTCTCACCGCCTCAGGCAGCGCACGGTAGCTTGAGCCGCATTCCACGTCCGTACCCGACAGCACACCCTTCGCCGAAGCTGCGGCAGCGTCAGGAGACACCTCGTGGTGCCCCTTCATATAGAAGTCGTTGATGGCACCGCAGTCGCTGGTGATGATGCCGTCAAAGCCCCAAATATCGCGTAGGATATGCTGCTCGTAACGTGTGTTGCCGCAGCATGGATCACCGTCAATGCGCTGGTAAGCACACATCACTTCACGCACGTCACCCTCCTGCACCAGCGCCTGGAAGGCAGGAAGGTACGTCTCCCAGAGATCACGCTCCGGCAACCCCTCAACGTTGAACTCATGACGGTTCCACTCAGGACCGCTGTGCACTGCATAATGCTTCGCACAGGCAAGTAACTTCAGGTAGCCGTTGCCGCTTGCCATTGGCGTGCCGTCGTAGTGCATGCCCTGCAGACCGCGTACCACGGCAATACCCATGCGGGCCGTCAGCCAGGGGTCCTCACCGTAGGTCTCCTGACCACGCCCCCAACGGGGGTCACGGAAAATATTGATGTTTGGAGTCCAGAACGATAAACCCTGATAGCGGCCTATGACACCCTTACGCCGCGCCTCGTTGGCTTTTGCACGTCCCTCGTCACTGGCAGCTGCAAAACACTGATATACCAGCGCGTCGTTCCATGAGGACGCCATGCCTGTGGTGATGGGAAACACCGTCGCAAATCCGTTTCTGCCGATACCGTGCAAAGCCTCGCTCCACCACTCAAACGGCGGAATACCCAGCCGCGTCACGGCTGCCGAACCATTCATCATCAGACTTACTTTCTCCTCCAGTGTCAGACGTTTCAAGAGATCATCCGCACGTTGTGTTGCTGGTAACTGTGGGTTCTGATAAGGCAGAACCTGCTCTTGGGCCTGTGTAGTCACTGCAAACCATAGACCCATACAAACTAATAATTTTTTCATTTTTCCCTTATTTTTTAGTAGTATTCATAGTTTCCTCTGCAAAGATAATGATTTCTTAGAGCAAAACAAAATTATTTCTCCTTTTTTTTCTCCCGCCACCATGACGCTCGAAGTAACATAACAGCCAGTAACAACAGCCGATGATAAGGTAGAGCAGGAAAACCTGGAAAAGGGTGGGGCGCAGACCGTCGATGCTGGCAAGGGGAAGACTGGCAACCCATGAGGTCCAGCCGTTGAGCCATGAGGCTAAGGTCGCAGGAACAATGGAAAAGGTGGTCTGAAGCATTGGCCAGAAACCGAAGAGTAACAGCAGGAGCATAGCATAAAGGATGATGGTGACCAGAGGGATGGAAACGTAGTTGGAGAGCAGGAACCAGGGTGAGAAACGTCCGAAGTGGTAGGCAACTAATGGAGCAGTTCCAATCTGGGCTGCAATGCTGACGGCTGTCATGGACTTGAGAAAGGTGAGTGGTAGACGTTGAGTGGTGAACAGCGATTCAAAGAGTGGCACAAAGAGGAGAATGGCAAGTACGGCAGCAAAGGAGAGTTGGAAACCGGCATCGAAGAGGGAATAGGGGTTGAAACAGAGCATGACGATGGCGGCAAGAGCAAGGGTGTTGACGGGTGCCTTACTGCGGTTGAGCAGTGTCACAAGGGCATAGATGCTGATCATGACAGCAGCACGGACGACACTTGACGGCATGCCGACTAAAAGTACGAAACCCCAGACGGAGGCTACTAGCAACACTTGACTGAGCAATTGTCGGCGACATTTGCGAAACAGCCATGAAAGGAGCATATAGATGATGCCGAGGTGCAGGCCGCTGAGTGCCAAAAGATGGGAAGTGCCGGCTATGGCATACGACTCTTTCTGCTCACGGCTGATGGCTGACTTGTCGCCTAATGTCATGGCAGCGAGAATAGCATAGTCGTCCTGATGGGTAGTGATGGTACCTTTTACTTGTTGCAGTAACAGATGACGCTTATGCAGGAAGAACAAACGTGTTCTGTCAATGATGCTGAGATTCTCTAATGAGATGCTGTCGCGTTGCCAACGGTTGCGCCACACGAAGACTTCGCCCACGTAACCATGAGTCTCTTGATAGGTGCGGTAACTGCCTTGTGCCGACAAAGGTTTGATGGTTGAACGTATGACGAGACCGTCGCCTACGGTGAGTTGTTGACTCCGTTCATCACGCATGAGTCGTAGTTGTATCTTCTGTCCTGTTGTTGCCAGTAACGCATCCATCCAGACGGTCTTGCCGTGCACGACAGGTTCTGAGGTGACGACCATCTGCCAACAGTGTTCTTCGGTGGGCCATTCCATGCGGAGCTTTGTCTGCTGGTGTAGGCAGAGCAGGCAGCCTACCATTCCACATGCCAGACACACACATAGGCTTTGCAGATATTCCCAGCGTTTTAGCAGTACAGCACCAACCAGCGTGCTGATGAGCACACTTAATATGAGTGATGAGGAGAAGGAGAAGTAACGTCCTATTGTAATGCCTATGATGAGGCATACAGCAGGCAGCAGTAGGGGTGCGAGGATGCGGTTTTGCATAGCTTCGTTGACGTCCTCGTTAGCGTTCTAACTCTTCTTTCAGGAAGCGGGGGGTGTACCCCTGGGGACTGTTGGCAACTTCCCAAGGGGTGCCAGTGGTGAGCACTTCTCCGCCGCGACGACCACCCTCGGGACCCATGTCGATGATGTAGTCGGCCTGACGGATGACATCGAGGTTGTGCTCGATGATGATGACGGTATTGCCTCTATCAACCAGACGGCGGACAACATCCATGAGGATGCGGATATCCTCGAAATGAAGACCAGTAGTGGGCTCGTCAAGAATATACATGGTGCGACCTGTGTCTTTCTTCGACAACTCGGCAGCGAGTTTGATACGTTGACTCTCTCCGCCTGAAAGGGTAGTGGAGGGCTGACCGAGTTTGATGTATCCGAGACCGACTTCCTGGATGGTCTTAATCTTACGGAGAATGTCGGGGATGTTCTCAAAGAACTCTACGGCTTGGTTGATGGTCATGTCAAGGACGTCTGCAATGGACTTGCCCTTGTAACGGACCTCAAGGGTTTCGCGGTTGTAGCGCTTGCCGTGGCAGACTTCACAGGGTACCATGACATCGGGCAGGAAATTCATCTCGATGGTCTTGTAACCGTTGCCTCCGCACTCTTCACAACGGCCTCCTTTGACATTGAATGAGAAACGACCGGGCTTGTAGCCACGGATCTGGGCCTCAGGCAAATGGACGAAAAGGGAACGGATGTCACTGAACACACCTGTATAGGTAGCAGGGTTGGAACGAGGGGTGCGACCGATGGGGGTCTGGTCAACATTGATGACTTTGTCAAGATGCTCGATGCCCTCAATATGTTCGTAGGGCATGGGCTGCTTCAGCGAGCGGTAGAAATGCTTGGAGAGGATGGGGTAGAGGGTCTCGTTGATGAGTGTGGATTTACCGCTGCCACTGACTCCGGTGACGACAATAAGTTGGCCAAGGGGGAACTCGACATCAATGTGTTTGAGATTGTTACCAGTGCAGCCGCGCAATAGGAGACTCTCTCCATGTCCCTTTTTGTGAGGAAGGGAAGAAGATTCTTTTTCTTGCTGGGACATTTTGCTCTCTTCCATAACAGGGTGGGGGTGAGTCTCTTTCAGATACTTCGCCGTCAGCGTATCGGTCTGGAGGAGTTGCTGAGGGGTGCCTTGGAAAACGACTTCGCCGCCCTTGCGACCGGCACGGGGGCCGATGTCGATGAGGTAGTCGGCTGCAAGCATCATATCACGGTCGTGCTCGACGACAATGACGGTATTGCCGATGTTGCGAAGGGCCTTCAGGGACTGGATGAGGCGTTCGTTATCGCGCTGGTGCAAGCCGATGCTGGGCTCGTCGAGGATATAGAGAACATTGACGAGCTGAGAACCAATCTGCGTGGCGAGACGGATGCGCTGGCTCTCACCGCCGGATAGCGAGGCAGACGGACGGTTGAGAGCAAGGTAGTCGAGGCCGACCTCAAGCAGAAAGTCAAGGCGCGTGCGGATTTCCTTGAGGATTTCTTTCTCTACCTTACGCCCTTCACCTTCAACTTTCACTACCCACTGATGGAGTTCGCTAAGATCCATAGCGGAGAGTTCGGCGATAGTCTTGTCGGCAACGCGATAGGAAAGGGCCTCGCGGTTGAGTCGCTGGCCATGGCACTCGGGACAGGGACACTCGGCGAGGAATTGGTCGGCCCACTTCTGACCGTTGGTGGAGTCGTCATTCTCCATAACGGAACGGAGGTACTTGATGATGCCGTCAAAGGAGACGAAATAGTCGCTGGAGGTGTGGACAAGTTCCTTGTTAATGCGGACATTTTGGAGGGAACCGTAGAGCACTTCACCCAAGGCATCGTCGGAGAGATCGGCAACGGGGGTCTTCAGGTCGAAGTCATATTTCTGAAGAATGGCATCTATCTGCCAGAAAATCATTTGGTTCTTATACTTGCCGAGAGGAGCGATAGCACCGTCGTAGATGCTGATATGACGATTGGGGATGACCTTGTCGAGGTCGATTTCGTTGACATAACCAAGACCTTTACAACGAGGACAGGCTCCCATGGGGGAATTGAACGAGAAGAGGTTGGGTGCGGGATCGTCGTAGGAGATGCCAGAGGTAGGACACATGAGCCGCTTGGAGAAATACTTGGCTTCACCAGTCTCGTGGTCGATGATCATGATGAGACCCTCGCCTTGTTTCATGGCTAGTCCAATCGTTTTTTTGAGACGGTCGGAGGGGGGATTGGTAGAGGGTTGGGAGGGGGAATCGACCTTAAGCCGGTCGATGACAACCTCGATGTTGTGGTTCTTATAGCGATCTACCTTCATATTGGGGGTGATCTCCTGTAACTCGCCGTCAATGCGGACATGGAGGTAGCCCTTTCGACGCATGGACTCGAAAAGTTCGCGGTAGTGACCCTTGCGGTTGCGGACGACGGGGGCGAGGATGAGGATGCGGCGACCAGCATAGTCGCGCTGAACCATTTCGATGACACGTTCCTCTGTGTATTTCACCATGGGCTCGCCAGTCATGTAGCTGTAGGCAGTACCGGCACGGGCATAGAGCAGACGCAGGTAGTCATAGATCTCAGTAGTGGTGCCAACGGTGGAACGGGGATTTTTGTTGGTAGTCTTCTGTTCGATGCTGATGACAGGCGACAGGCCGGTAATCTTATCGACATCGGGACGTTCGAGACCACCGAGGAAATTACGGGCGTAAGCGGAGAAGGTCTCAATGTATCGACGCTGTCCCTCAGCAAAGATAGTGTCAAAGGCCAACGATGACTTGCCGCTGCCGCTGAGTCCGGTAATGACGGTTAGCGACAGACGGGGTATCTGGACGTCGATGTTCTTGAGATTGTGAACACGGGCACCCCAGACGTTGATGAAACCTTCGTGCTTTGGGGGCTTATTGTTCGGCATCGTTTAGGTATCCTCTTAACAGATTGACATCGCGGCGGATGGTGTGTGTCTGGCCATCGCTGCCCTTGGCCTTTACGAGGACGAAGTAGGTTCCCTGTTTGACAGGCTTGCCGTTGTAGGTGCCGTCCCAGCCTTCGTTGATGTCGGTCCACTCGTATAGTTTCTGTCCCCACCTATTATAAATAATGGCACGGAACTCGACGATTCCGTACGTCTCTTTGGCCTTGACCTTCAACACGTCGTTGATTTTGTCTCCGTTGGGCGAGAAACCGTTGGGAATCACAATATGACTGACGATGATGGAGTCAGACTTCGTTGTGTCAGAATCGTCCGTTGTGTCGTCGGACTGTGCCTGGGCGAACAGGGGACTAACGGACAGAAATGCTATGGTGATGATGTGTTTTAGTGTCATTCTTGCTGTATTTTGTGTGCAAAGGTAAAAAATAATTATGAATATGAATTATGAATTATGAATTATTTTGTACCTTTGCACACAAAATCAATCTAAAACGGAGAAAGAGCATGAAATTCCTAAGATATCTGTTACTGTCCGTGGTGGCTGTGCTGTGGGTCGATACGGCGACGTCACAGGTTGCGCAATGGCGCGACGTACACAAGACGAAACGCAAGGAAACTCTATACAGCATAGCGCGCGACTATGGTATTACTGTGGATGAACTGATCAAGGCGAATCCGGAGATGGCGTCTCCTGACTTCGTGCTGAAGAAGGGTACGTTCGTCTGCATACCCTTCCCACAGATGCAGGCACAGCCGGACACGTTGATGGTGAAACCGGAACCCCCGAAACCCGTGAAGAGTGACATGCGCAACCGTGAGATCCGCGTGGGCGTGATGTTGCCACTTCACACCATTAATGGTGACGGCAGAAGAATGACGGAGTACTATCGTGGCGTGCTGATGGCTTGTGACAGCCTTAGACAGATGGGTATATCGGTTGATATTCACGCTTGGAATGTGGCGGAGGATATGGATATCAACGCTTTCCTGACGGACGAGGCGGCACAGATGGACCTGATTATCGGCCCGCTGTACTCGAAGATGGTGAAGCCGCTGAGCGACTTCGCCACGAAGAACGATATACGGGTGTTGATACCGTTCAGTATCAACACACCAGAGGTGGAGAAGAATCCGCTGCTATTCCAGGTGTATCAGGCACCACAGGACTTCCACCAACTGATGGCGGACCGGTTTGTCAAGCAATTTGGGAACTGTCATCCAGTCATTATTGACTGCAATGACTCGACGAGCACGAAGGGTGGATTCACGAAGGTGCTGCGCCAACGGCTGGACGAGGAGGCTATCACGTACTCGGTGACGAACCTGAATACGAACGAGGCGAAGTTTGTTCAGAACTTCAGTATGGCACAGCGTAATGTGGTGGTACTCAACTCTGAACACCTAAAACCTTTAAAGAAAGCTTTGTCGAAATTAACTGGCATGATGGTGGATAACCAAGAGTTGGAGGTGACACTGTTTGGCTACACGGAATGGATGCTCTACACGAGTAAGAACATAGAGAACTTCCACAAATTGGACGTGCATATACCAGGAGCATTCTACTACGACGCATCGTCACCTAAAACGAAGCGCATAGAGCTGAAATACCGCTGGAACTTTCATGCGGACATGATGAACTCGCTGCCGCGATTCGCTATCACAGGCTTCGACCATGCGTACTACTTTATTCGCGGTCTGCACCTGTATGGCAAGCATTTTAGCGGTGCACCGGGCATGGTGGGATATCCGCCCATTCAGACTCCTTTGAACTTTGAGCGTATAGGAACGGGAGGGCAGGAGAATAAGAGCATCCTGCTGATACATTACACGCCGGAAAAACGAATTGAGGTCATCAAATGAAGAAAATCGTATTTTTACTATTCATTTTCCATTTCTTATTCTGCCCCGTATGGGCGCAGATCGGTGAACATCGTGATGAGTTTGCCGTGGGTGTGAATGGTGGCTACGTCTTGAGTTCCATTAGTTTCACACCTACTGTGCCACAGAAAATGTTGGGCGGAATGACGGGTGGTGTGACTTTCCGATACACGACAGAGAAGTACTTCAGCAGTATCTGTGCCCTGGTGGCGGAGGTGAACTATGCTCAGGTGGGTTGGAAACAGGATATTCTGGACATACACGATGCCCCGGTTATTAACAAGGAAACGGGTTTGGCCGAGGAGTACGAGCGACGTGCTAACTACGTGCAGGTGCCACTGCTGGCACGTTTAGGGTGGGGACGTGAACGTCAGGGTTTCCAGTTCTTCTTTCAGGTGGGACCGCAGTTGGGTTTCTTCCTGAACGAGAGCACGAAAGCCAACTACGATTTCGGAAGTCGGAACCAGAAAGACCGTGCATCGTCCATCGTGGCCCAGGAGACAATGCCAATAGAAAAAACATTTGACTACGGCATTACCGGCGGACTGGGCATGGAGTATTCTAACCCCATATTGGGACATTTTCTCTTGGAGGCACGTTACTATTTTGGACTGGGAAACATTTACGGCAATACAAAACGGGACTATTTCGCCAAGTCGAACTACAGCAACATCATCTTCAAGGCGAGTTACCTGTTTGACCTTGCTAAGAGTAAAAACAATAAAATCAAATAGCTATGTTCAAAAATCATCCTAAAGGACTGCTACAGGCAGCCCTCAGCAACATGGGCGAGCGCTTCGGCTACTACATCATGAACGCTGTATTGGTGCTCTTCCTCTGCTCAAAGTTCGGTCTTTCTGACGAGACCAGTGGTGTTATCTATTCCTGCTTCTATGCAGGTATCTACGTGTTGAGTCTGGTGGGCGGTATCATTGCCGACCGCACTCAAAACTACAAGGGTACCATCATGACGGGTCTCATTGTCATGGCATTAGGCTATGTCATCCTGTCGGTGCCCATCCTGGCGACTGCAGGAAATATCTCGTGGCTGTTGCCGCTGACCTGTCTGGCCTTGTTCCTGATAGCCTTTGGTAATGGTCTGTTCAAGGGTAACCTGCAGGCTATCGTGGGTCAAATGTACGACAACTTCGAGGCTGAAGCTGCCAAGAAGGGCGAAGAGGAGTTACGCAAGGCAAAGAACATGCGCGACTCGGGTTTCCAGATTTTTTATGTGTTTATCAACATTGGTGGACTGATAGCTCCCTTCGTAGCACCCCTGCTGCGCTCGTGGTGGTTAAAGGTCAACGGACTGACGTATGACGCCTCGTTGCCAGCCCTCTGTCATAAGTATCTGGATGAGGGTGCCGCCATGTCGGCTGATTCGTTGCAGAACCTGAACGAGCTGATTGCGAAGGTGGGTGGCTCGGCTGCCGACTTAGGGGCTTTCTGCTCACAGTATCTGGACATCTTTAATACGGGTATTCACTATTCGTTTATTGCCTCGGTGGTGGCCATGCTCATCTCGTTGGTGATTTTCCTCTTCTCACGTGGTTTGTTCCCCACACCAGGTAAGAAAGAGGCAGTGGTGTCAGAGAACTACACGGAGGAGGAGAAAATGGCCATGGCTTCGGAAATCAAGCAGCGCATGTATGCCTTGTTTGCTGTATTGGGTATCGCCGTGTTCTTTTGGTGGTCGTTCCACCAGAATGGAACGTCGATGTCGCTCTTTGCTCGTGACTTCGTTAACACGTCTATTTTCCCGCCTGAGATATGGCAGGCTGTCAATCCTTTCTTTGTTATCGTACTGACGCCGATTGTCATGTGGGTGTTTACTAAACTGGAAGGTGCCGGACGTGCCATTTCCACGCCACGTAAGATTGCCTATGGTATGGGTATTGCAGGTATTGCCTACCTCTTCATGACACTGTTCTGCTACATGCAGGGCTATCCCTCAGCAGAGACATTCACGGCACTTGACACCAACGTGGCAGCTGGTATGAAGTCGGGTGCATGGGTACTTATCGTTTATTATTTCTTCATGACGGTAGCCGAGTTGTTCATCTCGCCGCTGGGACTGTCGTTTGTGTCGAAGGTAGCTCCCAAGAACCTGCAGGGTCTCTGTCAGGGTCTGTGGCTTGGTGCAACGGCAGTAGGTAATGGTCTGCTGTGGATTGGCCCGCTAATGTATAACAAATGGTCTATCTGGGAGTGTTGGGCCATCTTCTTCGCTGTCTGCCTCATCTCTATGGGTGTCATGTTCGGCATGGTTAAGTGGCTGGAGCGGGTGACGAAGTAAAGGTTAAAAGTCTCTGGATAGAGGTTAGATGATATTTTCATTCCTCCCATTCATAGTACTGATTGTACTGATTACGTGTTGCGTTGCCGTGTTCGGCAACGCAACACTTGATGGTGCCAGTCAGGTCACGCTTTTGGTGGCTTCGGCGGTGAGTGTGCTTGTTGGCCATTTCGCTAAGCGACTGAAGTGGGAAGATCTGGAACGGGAGGTGACAAACAAGATAGCCAGCTGTACGCCGGCCATCATCATCCTTTTATTGATAGGTGCCATTGGTGGGACGTGGATGGTGTCGGGCATCGTGCCGACGATGATCTATTACGGCATGCAGATTATCCGTCCGGAGGTGTTTCTGGTCAGCAGTAGCTTGCTGTGTGCTTTGGTCAGTATAATGATAGGCTCGTCATGGACGACGGTTGCCACTATAGGAGTGGCACTGATGGGTATTGGCAAGGCGCATGGCTTTGATGATGGCTGGATTGCCGGTTCCATCATTACGGGAGCCTATTTCGGAGATAAACTATCGCCGCTTTCCGATACGACGGTGTTGGCTTCTAGTGTGTCGGGTACTTCGCTTTTCACGCATATCCGTTACATGCTTTATACTACAGTTCCGACATTCTGCGTGTCTCTTACTGTCTTTCTTATAGCGGGATTCGTGATGAATGTGTCGGGTCAGGGAAACGTCACAGAATTCATGGATGGTCTTGACCGTACGTTTATTATCAGTCCGTGGCTGTTGGTGGTTCCCGTCATGACGGGTGTGATGATTGCTCGTCGGTGGCCGTCTATGGTGGTGCTCTTTTTAGCTATCCTGCTGGCAGTCATTGTGGGACTGTTGTTCCAGCCGGAATTGGTACATCGGATATCTGGCGAGGAAGGACAGGGACTTATTGCATCTTACAAAGGTATGATGCGAGTATGCTATGGTAGCACGGACATTGAGACGGGCATTCCGATGCTCAACGAACTGGTACATACCAGTGGTATGGGCGGCATGATGCCGACCATCTGGCTTATCATATGTGCACAGACCTTTGGTGGGGCACTTACTGCAACGGGACAGTTACAGGATTTGATGCACATTGTGGTACGCTTTGTAAAAGGTACAGCATCGCTCGTAGCTTCTACCGTTGGTACGGCATTTTTCTGTAATGTAGCTTTGGCCGATCAGTACTTGTCTATCATGTTGGCCAGTCAGATGTTTAAGGAAACGTATAGAAAGCAAGGCTATGAGGCACGCCTGTTGAGCCGTAGTTGTGAAGACGGTGCTACCGTCACCTCGGTGTTAGTGCCGTGGAACACTTGCGGATTGACGCAAAGCACAGTGCTTGGCGTGGCCACGTTGACATACCTTCCTTACTGTTTCTTCAATATCCTGTCGCCTTTCACCAGCGTCATTGTGGCTGCGATAGGTTGGAAAGTGGTGAAAAAGAATCTTTAGTTTTTAAGTTCTTGAGTTATCAGAACTTCTGCATTTAAGCGTTTTTTCCATTCTTTCAGATAGGTAAACCATTCTTCGGCGGAGTGGTACCCGAAGTCTTCGTTGTCGGAACCGAAGGTGATGGCATAGTGTAGCTC
>LXOW01177365.1_pt1 | contig 12420 bp, 9 predicted proteins | sample 1368591 | NCBI WGS metagenome assembly LXOW01 (sample SAMN04884650, study PRJNA319009) | bovine gut metagenome | isolation source: Cow rumen | host: Bos taurus | place: Italy: Legnaro (PD) | collected 2014-07-09
ACACCCAGAGTCGACATGGAAGCTCTCGATATCGAGGACAACGACGAAAAGCTGCTGGATAAAATCCTTAAGACCAAGTACAGCAGGCTTCCCGTTTACAGGGAGACCCCTGACAAGATCATAGGCCAGATATATGTTAACCATGTTCTTCGCGCTCTTGCCGACGGTGAGGAACTGAATATCCAGGAAATGATGATGGAGCCCCAGTTCGTCTACAAGACGACGCCGATATCGGACGTTCTTACCATGATGAGAAAGAACAACAACCATCTTGTTATAGTAACGGATGAGTATGGCGGGACTATGGGCTGCATCACCATGGAAGATGTCCTGGAGCAGCTGGTCGGTGAGATCTGGGACGAAAAAGACGACATCGATGAGGAATTCGTTGAAAAGAGCGAGACCGAATTCGAGGTAGACGGAGACATGCGTCTTGAAGACTTCTTCGATGAATTCGATATGGAACAGGACGAGGAAGAAATAGGGGACGACAACGCGACCATAGGCGGCTGGGCCATAGAAAAATTAGAAAGCTATCCCCGTGTCGGGGACAGCTTTACATACAAGGATCTTAAATTTACCGTCACGGAATGTGACGAGATGAGGGTCCTGAGCCTTAAGGTGCAGGTCATTCCTCACGAAGAGCCTGAAGAGCAGTGAAATTCTCTTTGATCTTTTCGTAAAGGCCGTCATAGTCACCGGGCGTCTTGTGGCGCAGCAGCTCTGTCAGTTCAAGAGCCGGTTCGTATATCGGTGTCAGTGACAGGTTGCCCGATGCACCCTTCAGTTTATGCACTTCGGCAAAGGCCTTGTCAAGATCGCCCTCGGCAAGAGCAGCCCCCAGTAAATCAACAGTATTATCATCAAGTGACATGTTTACAAGACGAAGATAAAAGTCCTGGTTATTCATGCATCTGCTTAATCCGGCGTCGGTATCGACGCCGTGTTTTTTTAATTCTTCAACAGTTATCATTTTTGTTTATCCTCTTTTACTTAACTATCTTAAGCTTTGTCGTGCTGATATCAGCAAGTGTTTTTGTATCCGCCATCAGCATGGTTTCCTTAAGCTCTGCAATGAGTTTTTCCGTCAGCATCTTCACGCCTTCGTCTCTTCCGCCGTGGGCAGCGATCGCATAGGGTCGGCCAACGAGTACGGCATCTGCGCCAAGTGCCAGGCACTTGAATACATCGGCACCGGAACGGATGCCTCCGTCAACAAATATCTTCATGCGCGATCCGACAGCCCTTCTGATCTCAGGGAGCATCATCGCAGGTGCGGGATTGTCTTCCATGATACGTCCGCCGTGGCTTGATACGACTATGCCGCAGCAGCCTGCATTCGCACATTCTACGGCATCTTCTGCCGTCATAACGCCCTTTACTATAAAGGGTATCTGCGCAGCCTCAGCCAGTTCCTTTAATTCAGCCTCGGTCTTTGTGTATACGGCCTTGCCCTGCAGCTTCAGATTTACCAGTGCCGCCGAATCGACATCCATGGCAACAGCCATGGCGCCTGACTTTCTTACTGCTTCTATTCTTGCTATCGCCTCGCCCTGTTCCCAGGGTTTTACCGTCGGGATCACTTTGCCGTCAAGACCCGCTATCATCGGCAGCGCTGTTTCAAAGTATTCCTTTACAGGGCCGTCTCCTGTCCAGGCAGCTATGCCGGAATCAAAGGCGCCTTTTGTCACGGCCTCAACGAATTCCTTTTCCGTTAAAACTCCGCCGTAGTTGAGCTTCATGCCGCCTATGGGGGCAACGAAGATCGGGGCATCAAACTTGTGACCGAAGGCTTCGAATCCTGTCTCGGCCTCGAAGTGTTCATGTACAGCGGAAAGTTTTATCTTAACGCTTTTAAGATACTCACGGCAGACCGTAAATGATGCGCCGCTCCCCTTGGCGCCGCAGCCCGGCACCTTTCCTTTGCAGCGGAGCCCGTTGCATTCGGGGCAGACATCGCAAAAGCCCTTTAAGACTTCTCTTGCATTATCCAGAACTTCATTGTAATTATTGAACATGGCCGCAGCCTCCTTTGGTATAATTATAGCATGAATGATCTGGTTTTAGGCATACTTGCTCATGTAGACTCGGGCAAAACGACCATGTCCGAGGCTCTGCTTTACAAAACGGGCAGGATAAAGAGTCTCGGCAGAGTCGATCACAAGGATGCCTATTTGGACAATTTCTATATCGAACGCCAGAGAGGCATCACGGTCTTTTCCAAGCAGGCCGTATTTGAGCTCGGGGATAAAAGGATAAATCTGCTCGATACCCCGGGCCATTCCGATTTCTCATCCGAAATGGAAAGGACTCTTTCCGTTCTTGACTATGCCGTTCTTGTTATCAGCGGACCGGACGGAGTGCAGGCGCATACAAGGACGCTGTGGACTTTATTAAGACGCTACCGGCTTCCTGTTTTCGTATTCGTAAACAAGATGGACATATGCGAAAAGAAGGCAGCTGATATTACAGAAGAACTTTCCCGTCACCTGGGTGACGGCTTTGCAGATCTCAGCTCGGTCGATCATGAAAAGATCGCGGAACTGGACGAAACGGCTCTTGAAGAGTTCTTAAAGAACGGCGTAGTTTCCGATGACACGATATCGAAAATGATAAGAGGAAGAAGGCTCTTCCCCTGTTATTTCGGTTCGGCCCTGAAGCTGGACGGCATCGATGATTTTCTGGCCGGTCTTGATCGTTTTGCGAAAGCAAAAGAATATCCCGAAAAAGATCTCGGTGCAAAGGTATTCAAGATCACAAGGGATGACAGCGGAAAGAGACTCACATGGATCAAACTTACCGGCGGAAAACTCAGATTAAAGGACCTTATCGGCGAAGAAAAGATAAACGAGATAAGGATATACAGCGGTCTTAAATACGAGAGGATAGATGAGGCAGAGCCGGGCGGGATATATGCCCTTTCAGGCCTGGAACATAGCGCGGCCGGGACAGGACTCGGCTTTGAAAAGGATGCGATAGCGCCGGCCCTTGAATCCGTTCTTTCATATCAGATCATATTAAAGGACGGAACAGATCCCTATACCGCAATGCAGCGTTTTGATCAGCTGTCCGAAGAAGACCCCATGCTGCGCATAGAATGGGATGCAAAGCTGAGACAGATATCCGCCCGTTTAATGGGTGAAGTCCAGATAGATATTTTAAAAGAGATAATAAAAGACCGTTTCGACATGGATGTGGAGATCGGCCGCGGCAGGATATCATACAAGGAAACTATCGCAGAACCCGTGACAGGAGCCGGCCATTTCGAACCTCTGCGCCACTATGCGGAAACGCATCTGCTGCTGGAACCGCTTGAAGCCGGCACCGGTCTCGTATTCACATCGCTTTGCAAGACTGATGACCTCGATCTTAACTGGCAGAGGCTTATACTTTCAAATCTCATGGAAAGAGAGCTTGTGGGCGTGCTCACAGGTTCGGAACTGACGGATGTAAGGATAAGCCTTATAGCAGGCCGTGCCCATTTAAAGCACACCGAGGGAGGCGATTTCAGGGAAGCTTCCCACAGGGCATTGCGACAGGCATTGATGAAAGCAAAGAACGTTCTGCTCGAACCCTACTACGACTATGTACTTGAGATCCCTGCGGAACACATAGGACGCGCGATATCGGATCTTAAGGCAATGTCTGCCGAAATAAACGCTCCGGAAGAGATCGGAGACACCATGGTCTTAAAGGGAAGCGGTCCGGCTATTGAGCTGCAGAACTATCATGTGAACCTGCTTTCATATACGGCGGGAAGAGGAAGGCTTTCTCTCAGGTATTCCGGCTATTACCTTCCCCCTGCCACAACACAGAAAAGGTGATAGAAGAGATCGGATATGTCGCGGAACGCGATATCGATAATCCGGCAGATTCGGTGTTCTGTTCCCACGGCGCGGGAGTCAATGTCAAATGGAACAGGGCCGATGAATTCATGCATCTTGACAGCGGATTCAGCGTAAAGGGCGACGAGATCAGTGTCGATGCACCGAAAGTCAGAACAGGCAATATAGATTTCGATGAGAAAGAGCTCGAGGCCATAATGCTGAAAGAGTTCGGCGAGATAAAAAGACCGGGCTATGAAAGCGTATCCTATGATTTCGGAAAGAACGAAACGAAAAAGAAGACCATCAGAAAGGACTATCTCATCGTTGACGGATACAACATCATATATGCTATAGAAAGCCTGGCATCCCTGGCAAAGGAAAACGTCGAATCGGCAAGGCAGAGGCTGCTTGAGATGCTCATAAATTACAGGGCATACAAGGGAAACGAAGTCTGCCTGGTATTTGACGGATATAACAGAAAAGACAATCCCGGCGCCAAATCCGATGAACACGGCGTCCGGGTGGTGTATACTAAAGAAGGACAGAGCGCAGACAACTATATCGAAACTCTGGTCCATGAGATAGGAAAGAACTATTCGGTAAGAGTTGCGACATCGGACGGGCTCATCCAGCTCGCGGCTCTTCGCTCCGGCGTTATCAGAATGTCGGCAAGGGAATTCGAACACGAACTGAACACAGTCCTTTCCGAGATAAGTGATATGATAACCGATCTGAGGCCCGATGAGATCAGTTTAAAGGAGGCTGCACGCTTTGTGCAGGATAAATGACATGAAAAGAATGATCGCTCTGCTGCTGGTGCTGATACTGGTTTTCAGCCTTGCAGCCTGCGGCAAAGGCAAAACTGCAGAAACAAAACCAACTGAGCAGGAAGAGATATCCGCAAAGCCCGATGCAGGCGAAAATACCGAGCCGGAACCCTCATGGTGGGAGCTCAATGTAGCAGGAAACCCGGATCTCATCCTGGTGAACAAGACCCACCCTGTAGAATCAGATTACTGGCCCGATGATATGGTGACCATTGAACGACATGTCGAGGGGGTAGGCAATGCTGATACTCACAAAATGAGACAGGTCGCAGCGGACGCTCTTAATAAAATGTTCGATGCGGCAGAAGCCGACGGGATATACCTGAGACTCAGAACGGGATTCAGGTCGTATGATTACCAGAAGAGCCTCTTTGAAAGCTATGTCAAAAACCACGGCGAAGCTGAAGCAAACAGATTCTCTGCCCGCCCCGGTGAAAGCGAACATCAGACAGGCCTTGCCTGTGACGTGGGTGGCAAATCACAGGGCTATGCGCTTTCCTATGAATTCGGAAAGACCGATGAAGGCAAGTGGGTAAGAGAGCACTGCGCCGAATACGGATTCATACTGAGATATCTTGAGGAAAAGGAAGATGTAACAGGCTATGTGTTCGAACCCTGGCATATCAGATATGTTGGCGCTGAACACGCAGAAAATATGATGAAAGACAATATGACGCTCGAGGAATACCTCGGTTCGTTCAGATAGTTTATAAAACATATAACAAAATCGCCGCAAGAATGCTTACGGCGATTTTCTGTGTGATGCCATTATTAATTTAGCTGTCGTTGTTAAGAAACTTCGCCCGGAGCGTCGCTCCCGGGATCTCTTTTGCCCGTTGCATAAAGCACGCGGCGTATGAGGACGCACTTTTCACCTCAAAGTCTCTTAATCTCAATTACAATATATCATTTTTGGTCCTTGTTGTAAATAATTGGCTGGTTTTTGATCAGTTTTTTCCAGGTCGTTTCACCGATTTTCCAAAAGCTTAATATCGAGTTTTTATAGCCTTTTGGATCGTCTTTTACCTTGAGTCAAAGTCCCGTAAAATGGTATAATAAAGTGTTTTTATATTTCAGTTTTTAATGCATATAGGGGTTCCTACGTATGGATATCCCCATGAAAGGATCAAAAGATATGGCAAACGAAGAATATACTTTTGAAAACGAAGAGTACCGCCAGACGTATTGGCACTCTTGTTCACACGTAATGGCTCAGGCTGTAAAAAGACTGTGGCCGGAAGTAAAGCTGGCAATAGGCCCCTCCATCAAGGAAGGCTGGTACTATGACATGCTCGCACCTTTCGCATTTACTCCGGAACATATGGAGCAGATCGAAAAGGAAATGAAAAAGATCACAAAGGAAAGACTGCCCATCGAACGTTTTGAGCTTCCCAGAGAAGAAGCTATAAAGTTCATGCAGGAAAAGGAAGAGCCCTTCAAGGTAGAGCTCATCCGGGACCTTCCGGAAGACGCAGCCATTTCTTTCTATAAACAGGGTGAATTCACAGACCTTTGCGCAGGCCCGCATCTTAATTCAACAGGTTACATCAAGGGCAACGGCATCAAGCTTCTTGCCTGCAATGCGTCCTACTGGAGAGGCGATGCAAACAGGGAATCCCTTCAGAGGATCTACGGCATAGCCTTCCCGACAAAGGAAGAGCTCGATGCCTATCTCGAAAGGATAGAAGAGGCTAAAAAGCGCGATCACAGAAAACTCGGAAGAGAACTCGGACTTTTCGCATTCCGCGATGAAGCTCCCGGCTTCCCGTTCTATCTGCCCAACGGCATGATACTTAAAAAGACCCTGCTCGACTACTGGCACAAAAAGCATGACGAGTGGGAATACCTTGAGATCTCGACCCCGCAGATCATGAAGAGGACTCTTTGGGAGACCTCGGGCCACTGGGATCACTACAAGGAAAACATGTATACAACAGTCATCGACGAAGAAGACTATGCGATCAAGCCGATGAACTGCCCGGGTTCCATACTTGTATATGATCTGGAACCGCACAGCTATAAGGACCTGCCTCTGCGTTACCGCGAACTCGGTCTGGTGCACAGACATGAGCTTTCCGGTGCTCTTCACGGAATGTTCCGCGTAAGATGCTTCACCCAGGACGATGCTCATATCCTGCTCGCAAAGGAACAGATCCAGAACGAAGTAGTACGTATCACAAAGCTGATCGATGAGGTATATTCCGATTTCGGTCTGCCGTATAAGATCCTGCTTTCGACCATGCCTGAAGACCACATCGGTACACGTGCCGACTGGGAAAAGGCAGAAGGCGCTCTGGCCGACGCCATCACATCGATAGGCAAGACCTATGAGGTCAACCCCGGTGACGGTGCATTCTACGGTCCCAAGCTCGACTTCGAGGTAGAGGACTCCCTCGGCCGTAAGTGGCAGTGCGGGACCATCCAGCTCGACTATCAGCTGCCCGGAAGATTCAACCTCGAATATACCGACACGAATTCGGAAAAGCAGACTCCTGTAATGATCCACCGCGTAGTATTCGGTTCCGTTGAAAGATTCATCGGCATCATCACGGAACACTTCGCAGGAGCATTCCCGACATGGCTCTCGCCCGTACAGGTAAAGATACTGCCCGTTACCGACCGCGCATTCGAATATGCCGATTCGATCAAGGCTGATCTTGAGGGAAAGGGCTTCAGGGCAACAGTCGACAAGAGGAACGAAAAGACGGGCCGCAAGATACGCGATGCACAGATGGAAAAGGTTCCGTACATGCTCGTAGTAGGCGACCGCGATATCGAGAACAAGACTGTTTCACCGCGTCACAGAGCTGACGGAGACCTCGGCGCAATGAGCCTTGAGGACTTCGAAAAACTGCTCAAAGAAGTGGTTGATACCAAGGCACTTAAATAGTAAAATACATTAACCGATATCAAAGTACATATTAATGTAAATTTTGGATGCTGCGGATGCTTACACGGATCTGCGGCAGCAATGTCCAAAGGAGAGAAAGGAATTCTCTCTCAGGGGTGCACGAACGATTAAGGCACCAAGACCTGAAATAAAACGAGGTTCCCGTGACACGCACGGGGGTACCGCAGTGGAGTTGATAGTTCCGGGATGAATAAAACAAAATACGTTGGGCCAATGGCGGGTATGAGGAGTTCCGCAGGCGGCGCTGTCCGTGTTACAGCCGATCGTCTTTCCCTTTGTTCCGTATTTTCATATGTTCATCGCACCGCAGAGGATAAACTCTGCAGGAACGCTTTTGATGTTTATTATGAAAAAGCTCAGGACCTTAGCGGGTCCGGGGCTTTTTCTTGTGCTTAATTAAAGGAATCTGAGATACTATGATCGATTTTACATTCAACAAGGAAGGCTTTGATGCCAATGTTAAAAAGGCAAGAGAACAGAAGATAATCATCCCGACTATCGCACAGATGAAGGATCCGTCACTCATCCCGGAAAAGATCAGGGACGGCCTTAAAAACACAGGGATGCAGGATATAGATCCTCTCAATCTTTTCCGCATCAGCTGGAAGAACGAAAAGAAAGATAAGGGCGGCCTTTTCAATGAGGTCCCCAACTACATAGAGCTCCCTCACGAACTGACGGGAGTCAAAGCAAGGATACTGGCAATGCCGGGCAAATGGTTCCCGACCAACTGCCACAAGGTAGGGGCATCATTCGGCTGCCTGGCCCCGAGACTTGTCACCGGAAGATTCAATGTCGAAAAGCATAAGAGCGTATGGCCTTCGACAGGCAATTACTGCAGGGGCGGCGCATTCAATGCAAGGCTTTTAGGCGCTGTCGGCGTTGCCGTTCTTCCCGAAGAGATGAGCCAGGAAAGATTCGACTGGCTGGCATCGGTCGGCGCCGAAGTCATCAAGACTCCGGGCGGCGAGGCAAATGTTGCAGCCATCTTTGAACAGACGAACAGGATGTCAAAGGATCCTCAGTATCATATACTCAATCAGTTCGCCGACATGGGAAATGTCATGTGGCACTACAATGTCAGCGGAAACGCTATGGCAGAGGTCTTTGAGGCTGCAAAGGGCGAAAAGGACAGATTCGCGGGCGTTGCTCTCTGCTCGGGTTCATCCGGCATAATAAGCGCAGGTGACAGGGTAAAGGATCTTTATCCAAAGGCAAAGCTTGCCGCAGGTGAGGCCCTTCAGTGCCCGACCATGCTGAACAACGGCTACGGCAGCCACAGGATAGAAGGCATAGGCGACCGCCACATACCCTGGATACACAATGTAAAGAACACCGATATGGTGATAGATATAGATGACGAAGATTCGCAGAGACTGCTTCGCCTCTTCAACTGCAAAGAGGGTCAGGAGTATCTTACGGCTGAATTCGGTTTCACCGATGAACAGATCACAGAGTTCACCTGGATGGGCATCTCGGGTATAGCAAACGTTCTTTGCTGCATCAAGATGGCCAAGTATTATGAACTGGATGAACACGATGTCCTCGTAACAGTTCTGACCGATTCCGCTGCTATGTATCAGAGCAGAGTAGAGGAACTCAACGCCGAGTTCGGTCCCTACAGCAGGGAGGAGGCAAGACTTGACCACGAGCTTCACATGCTGGGCCAGAAGACCGACAACATGGAAGAACTGAGCTACAGGGGAAGAAGACGCCTGCACAATCTCAAGTACTACACCTGGGTAGAGCAGCAGGGAAAGAGCGTGGAAGAGCTCAATGCCCTCTGGTACGATACGGAAAACACCTGGGAAGCAACACATAAGGCGTCAGACAAACTTGACGAATATATCAATGAATTCAACGAAGCAACAGGCTTACTGAAATAATGGCAAGAGTAAGAGTTCAGGCAACTGTCCATCTGGACAGACTGAAAAGAAATCTGAACAGGGCAAAGGCAAGATTAAAACCCGGTACCGATATGATCATGGTCGTAAAGGGCGATGCCTACGGCCACGGGATAGCGGGGACCTATCCGACCTTTAAGGAATTCGGCATCACTAAATACGCCGTATCCTGCTGGGAGGAGGCAAAGGCTTTAAGAGAAGCCGGCGCAGAAACGGAAAGCATACTGATACTGGGCGATACCATAGCCGATCAGCATGACAAGCTGATAAAGTACGATATCACCCAGACCATATTCGATGTTCCGACTGCGGCACATCTTAATGCGCTTGCTGAAGAAGCCGGGGTAGTCCAGCCCATACATCTCAAGATCGAAACGGGTATGAGCAGGCTCGGTTTTCACTGGGGAAGGGAAGCTCTTCCCGAGATAAAAGAGATCGCAGCAATGAAGAATCTTAAGATCACCGGAGCCTTCACTCATTACATGTGCGCGGATGAAAAGGATAACCCGGTGACGGATATACAGCTCTCGCGCTTTATGGAAACGATAGACCTTATCAGGTCCGAGGGGATAGAAGTTCCCTTTATACATACGGCAAACAGTCCTGCGCTGATACTGCGTCCCGAGACCTATCTTGACGCCGTAAGATCGGGTGATGCCATATTCGGGCTCTGCCCCGTGGACAGGGACGACTGGGAAAGATCCGGGATCGAAGAGGTCATGACCTGGGAGACCTATGTTGCAATGGTAAAGGAGATACCGGAAGGCACTCAGGTAGGCTACGGTGCCACCTTTACTGCGAAAAGACCGACGATGATAGCAACTATCCCCATCGGTTTTGCAGACGGTTACAGCAGACATATGTCCAATAAAGGCATAGTAGTTATAAACGGAAAGAAGGCCCCTGTCATAGGCCGCGTATGCATGGACCAGTTCATGGTCGATGTTACGGATATAGGGCCCGTTCAGAAGGGCGATGTCGTGGAACTTCTGGGATCGCAGTTCGGCATAGCCGATATGGCCGAGATGCTCGATGACAATGTTGATGAAATAGTCTGCAGGATCTCCAAAAGAGTCCCGCGTGTATATGTTGATAAGTAAGAAGGAGGGTGGTTTTTATGGATCAGAATAAAACTCCGCTGTTCGATGCGATAATGCAGTACGACGAAAAAAGACCTGCTTATTTCAGGATCCCGGGTCACCGCTACGAAAAGGGTATAAACCCCAAATGGCGCAGTGTCGTAGGCGATGCTATCTTCGGATTTGACCTTACTGAAACGCCTCTTTGCGACGACCTTCACAATGCAAGCGGTGCGATCAAGGAGGCGGAAGATCTCGCTTCCTCGCTCTGGGGTTCCGACTACACACATTTTCTCGTAAACGGATCCACCTGCGGAAACCAGGTGGCACTGATATCAACAGCCTTTGAGGGTGAGACAGTTTGCGTTCCCAGGAACGCTCACAAGTCTGCACTTATGGGCCTTACGATCGGCGGTGCCCATCCCGTATATATCGCTCCCTACATCCATGAGGACTGGGGACTTCAGGGCGGCATCACTCCCGAACAGGCAGAAGAGATGTTCACAAAATATCCCGACTGCAAAGGCATGATGGTGGTAAGCCCAAGCTATTACGGCGTTGCATCAGACATAAAGGCTCTTGCCGGGGTCTGCCACAGACACGGAGCGGCCCTTTTAGTCGATGAGGCTCACGGAGCCCACTGCTATTTCTCGGATAAGCTTCCGGGAGGAGCTATCGCCCAGGGCGCGGATATAGCCGTACAGAGCATACACAAGGTAACGGGCTCTTTCACGCAAAGCTCGATGATACATGTAAAGTCCGACATCATAGACAGAGCGGCACTTGAAGCAAACCTCCACCTTGTTCAGAGCACCAGCCCCTCTTACGTTCTTATGACCTCGCTTGATATGGCAAGACACTATATGGCAACGGAAGGCCATATGATGATAGAAAGAGCGCTGGAGCTTGCACGCGAAGCCAGAAAGAATATCAATGAGATAAAGGGCGTCCGCTGCGCAACAAAGGAAGAGCTCGAGGGAAAAGCCGGCATCTACAAGCTCGATGAAACAAGGCTCACTATAAGCGCGGCAGAGCTCGGCGTAACAGGCTTTGATCTTAAGAAGATGCTCTTTGACGAATACAACTGCGATGTGGAGCTCGCAGATTACAAGAACGCTCTGGCCATAGTTACCTTCGCAAACGAAAAGGAAGATCTGGACAGACTGACAAACGCACTTCGCGACATAGCAAAGCGCTTTGAGGGCGGCAAGCCTCTTCCCGAAGGAAGAAAGCTGCCCGGTCAGCCTGAATATGCGATCTCTCCGAGACAGGCATACTTCTCCAGACACAAGAGACGCGTGAAATGGGCCGAATGCAAAGGCCTCGTCATGGCGGAAATGATAGCGCCGTATCCCCCGGGTATACCCCTCATCTATCAGGGCGAGATAATGTCCGATGATGTATGGGAATATCTCGAAGAGGTAAGGCTCAGAAAAGGACATATCCACGGCCCCTCGGACGTAAGTCTTGAGACTGTGCTGGTCGTTGATAAATAATATTTCAAAGAAAGGAATAAAACTATGGAACTTTTTGAAAGCATTAACGGTGCCGTTAACGACTTCGTGTGGGGCGTTCCCGCAATAGTTCTTATCATGGGCGTCGGCCTGTATCTTACGATCAGACTCAAGGGCGTTCAGTTCAGAGACTGGGGTTTTCTGATCAAGGAGACCTACGGTAAGACCTTCTCAAAAGCAAAGGAAGAGGATGCCGAAAAGAAAGAGGGCGAGATAACATCATTCCAGGCAGCCATGGCTTCCGTTTCGGCCGTTGTAGGCTCGGGCAATGTTGCAGGCGTTGCAACAGCCATCGTTGCAGGAGGCCCGGGAGCTCTCTTCTGGATGATAGTTGCCGCTATAGTCGGCATGGCTACAA
>LXOW01241849.1_pt1 | contig 12420 bp, 11 predicted proteins | sample 1368591 | NCBI WGS metagenome assembly LXOW01 (sample SAMN04884650, study PRJNA319009) | bovine gut metagenome | isolation source: Cow rumen | host: Bos taurus | place: Italy: Legnaro (PD) | collected 2014-07-09
AAGAAATACAAGAACGGCATATCCTTGTACGCGTGAAACACCAATGATGTCTTTCCGATACGTCTTCTTCCGGTCAGTACCGTAAACTGTGCGTGCTCCAAAGACTGTTTTTGAATCGCTTGAAGCGATGCTGTTTCCCTTGTTCTATCAACGAATTTCATAGGCTCATATTTTTGTAATCGCCATTTCCGAAATGACCATTACATTTTAAAATCCGCTGCAAAGGTACAACAAATATTTGGAATATGCAAGGATTTAACGATAAAAATTAAATTTATTTAAGATTTTAGCGGGAAATACTTGTTATTCGCACAAATGTGCGACCGTACCTTCGAAGGGTCCCTTTAGGGTAGGTTGTCGAAGTACTACAAATATTTGTTTGCTTTTTTTTGACATATGCAAGGAAATGGACAAAAAAATTCATTTTGTTTGCATATGTCAAAAAAAAGTAGTATCTTTGTCCCCGATTTAATAACAAAAAGGGACATTTTTATCCTTGGATGGTAGCACACATGATATAATCATGAAGAACATTGTATGATGAAAGACTATAAGCGAACAAAAGACGGGCTGTATGCCTATGAATATCCGCGGGCATCGGTGACGGCGGATGCTGTGCTTTTTGCCGAGAAAGACGGGCAGATGTACGTGCTGCTTATCCAGCGCGGCAACGAGCCATACAAAGGCTATTGGGCATTCCCGGGTGGATTCCTCAATATGGATGAGACGGTGGAACGATGTGCAGAACGCGAACTGGAGGAAGAGACCGGCATCGTGCTAAGCGGAATGCAACTCGTCGGCGTATATTCCGACGTGGAGCGCGATCCGCGCGGACGTGTCATCACGGCTGCCTATACAGCCATGACCACCATGCCGGAAGCCAAGGCTGCTGACGATGCCGCCGCTGCCAAATGGTGGCCGCTGGACGCGCTGCCCAAACTGGCGTTTGACCATGCACGCATTTTAGAGGATGCGATGAGAGTATTGGCTATTGTTTGACAAAACAACGTGCCGCTTTCACGGCAAAGCATACGCCGGCCTGACCTACAGCGATTTGAGCAGCTGAGTCTTGTCGGTCTCCACTTCTCCCCAAGGCAGGGTGTGCTGCTCTTCCCAGAACATGATGTGACCGGATTTCCCGAGCGACACCTTGGTGGACCATGCCCACATGGTTTTCTCCTGTATCTGTTGTTTTACAGCCTCCTGATACTGCTGCTGGTAAATCGCCATACTGTCTTTCGCTCTTTCGAGAGCCGCTTTGGGCAGACTGCTGAAATCAAGGCTGAACGACGAAATCTCAACGGTAGCCGGATCGAAACTGAGGCGGAGCGAATCGCCGTCCAAAGTCCATTGCCCGTTGATGGAGAAGCTGAGCGGAGCCAGTATCGACACATTGACATCTTCCTGCTCGACGTACACGCCGATCTTCCAGACCATATCCGTAGCGGACGTTACCGTCCGGTCTTTGCGGAATGTGTAGGTAATGTCCTGACGGTCGTGTGACGTGCTCCAGCATCCTATCAGCATTCCGGACTTGGCGGGCATCGTCTGGTTGACGTGGCGCTCGACGAAGCGTTGCATATCTTCGTTGGAGATATTCATGATGAACTGGTTCTCCTGATTGATATTGACCAGGTCGTCTATCAATTGCTGGAAGAGCCGGTCGCGTGTCAGGTATTTCTGCATGTACAGCGGCACTTCCGGCACCCGGCACATCTCGCGAATCAGCCCGGCCATGGCTTTCTGGCTCATCATGCCATTGTAGTTCAGGTCAGCCGTCGCTACACGCTTGCGGTATTCCGTAACGAAATCTTCGGTGATGGGTTTCTTGAACGTGGCGCTCATCTGAATGCAGTTTAACAGGTTTCTGCGTTTCATGTAGCACTCCTGGATGTTGTCGTAGAATGTGATGTCGCCCAGGTTGCTCAGTATATCCATACCGCTGGTGAACACTTTCTCTGTGGAGTCGTCATACCACTCGGGTGTGTAAGCGGGAGTGAACGTCAGGTACTCTGCCGCCATCCAAAGGGTGTCCATTGAAACGGTCTCCAGCTCTTCAGGATGGGTATAGAGATACATGGCCGCCTGAAAGAAGGCATCTTCCCGCTGGCGGTCCGTTCGCAGTTCCCGGATTGTTTCGTTGATGTCATAGATAGCCAGCATGGCCGCCTGACGCTGCGCCTGACGATGGTTGTGCCGCTCCACCAGACTGTTCACTTCAAAGGTCAGGCCCACACCGACGGCTGTCGCCAGCATGCCTATGACAAAGTCTTTCCACCAGGATTTGTTCTTTATTTCGTTCCGCAATTTCATAGTGTTATTTCATTTGCAATGTTTTCGCAATTGCGAGGACAGTCTTACTGCCAGTCCTTGTGATAGGTCTTTTTGCCTTCAGCATCGATTGTGTAAAGCGTCTGGAAGAAGTGTTCCTTGCTGAAGAATTCACGAATACCACTGCCCGGGATGGCCTGCGTTTTGGTGTTGCTGCCGGTTTCCTTCCCACCTACGACATTTCCCTTGGCATCCACGCAATAAACGGCATCTGCGAACGCTCTGCGAATAGTCAGTTTTTCGAAATTGTCAGGATTAAAACTCTCTTTCACAGTGCCTACAACGCGCACACCGAGTTTGGCAGGTAATGCGGCCTTGGTGGTCTTGCTCCACTTGTTGGCTTTCAGTTGCTCGGTTTGCAGTTTACCGTCGTTGTCGTAGTAGGAGATGGTAAAGTCAGCCACCAGGCGCATGGAATCCGTCACTTCGAACGCGTACTCCAGCACAGCCGCTACGGGTTTGACCTCCTCCGGCTCTTGCTGTTGTGAATTCTCCTTATCGCAACCCACCATCAGCATGGTGCAGGCCATTAGCAGCACAAGGCTGCCAAAAAGTGTCTTTTTCATACTTTTATAATTGTTTACAAAGTTTATATTTTTGCAGGATTTCCATTGCTTTCTTGCCGTTTGGCCCCCATATCCCAGGCGGTTTTTTCCTGATAAACCTACCGATGGGGCGGCAAACGATTACAAAGTTATCACTTTATATACATTTATGCAAATTTTCAGAAAGAAAAATGCGGATTTTGTACGCTTTGTAACGTATATGAACAATTCTGCAAGTCAACAGCTGTCAATCGGACATCCTCCTGTACATATCCCGCAAGATGGTCACGTACACGAACGGATAGAAGTGCGAGTACTTCTTGCCGGCGGAATCAGGCATCGCCTTATGCTCCTCAAATGCTTTTTCCCATAGCGGTCGCAACTCCGCATCCCGCTCGACGGCATGGGCGGCTTGCTGCGCCGCCTTGATGATCTCGCGGTTGCGGGTCGCACCTTCGCTCCACGGTCCTTCGTGGAAATGGTAGTAGTAGAGTTCGTGTATCTTGCTGCCGTCGGCATCATAGTTCCTGTCCTCGCCGTAGTCATGCCGGCGCACAACGAGTCTGTAGCCGTTCTGTTTTCCGTCCTTGACGCTGTCTATCGCGCCCCAGAGGGATTTTATCCCGTTAGTAAATGTTACTTGTGCCATAGGTTATTAAGTTGTTAAATCGTTAAGTTGTTAAAATGGTTTTTCTTCTGAAAAAAACGTTATGAATACCTTAATTAGATTGTGTGCCGGTCAGGATGAGGGTCGTATGAAGGTAACATAAAGGAGTTAGTATTGTCTAGGATTGACCCGATAAAACCCTTATGTGCTCCCGACAAAACCCTTATATACCCCGAAACCTGATGTGTCTGTCTTATCCTGAAGAAAGTAGACACATTTTGATTACGATGGCAAAGTGGCAAAGTGGCAAAGTTGGCAATGTGGTTGAAAATGTGCGGATTACGCCGTTTGAAACTTTGCCACTTTGCCACTTTGTCATCCTACTTTGTGAAAGTTGCCGTATTTTGACCTTACGATTATTCCGTCAGCAAGCCATTTCTCGTTCCACCGAAAAGCCGTTCGAGGAGAAACACCTTGCGTTTGTGCTTCGCTGATGAGCAATTTATGCGCATACTCGTCCGGGAGTTGGTCAAAGAGCACTTTGCGCTGGTCGAGCGGTTTGATTTCGGGAATGAACTCCTGCTTGTCGCCTTCAATCATCCGGAATGCGGCAGCCATGTGCAGGAGGAGCTTGTTGCCAATCAATTCGGCGGTGGCATAATCAGTGTCGGAACAAGTTATTGGCTGTTGGCCGTTAGCCATTGGCCATTGGCTGCTTGCGAGACGTAGTGCGGAGAGGATCATGGCGATGCGTTCCACCTGCACGGCCATTCTCACCACGGCGGAGTGGAAGTTCTCGCCTAACAGGTTAATCAGCGTTGCGTACTCCGTTTCCAGATGTTCACCTAACCGTTCTTTCTGCTCATCTGTCAGACTCCACTCCACATCTCCGGTCTGCGCCAGTTGTTCGTAAACGCGCAACAACTGGCGTCCGACCATCATCGGCACTGCACTTTGCACTGCCTTGGCGGACACATAGCGTTTGTTGAACGGACGGGTCTCGCGGATGCAGAGTGCCAGCAAACGGGAGAAGTAGCCGTTCTCCACACTCGGCACGAGATGCCTGTACTGGTTGTACGTGCCTGTGAGCAAAAGGCTTAGGCGCGGACAGTCGATCTGCGAGCCGCCATAACAGCGGTTACGACTGACGGGTTCGTGCTCGGCAGCTTTGCGCAACGCGGTGTTGTAGTTTGCCGCCGATGTACGCCAGATGTCCGTTATGACCGAGCCTTCCGACTCGTGCATGTAGCCGCAGCCGTTCTGCTCCTTGAGCGCCTTGAACCAGGCGGCCAACGTGCTGTCGCCGGAGATGAGCAGCGGATACTGCTCGTCAATCACGCGCACCATCTCCAGCGCCTGATTGGCTATACCTTTGCCGCCGGCCGAGGCTGCCAGGATGAAACATTGCAGGTTGGCGAAGTACATCTTGCCGGTAGGACCGTAGCGGAAGAACAGATTAGGTACACACGCGCTCGCGGCTGTGAGCGTCGCCATGAGCAGGATGTCCTGCTCTTCGGGCGTTGTTGCCATGCTCAGCATCTGCCGGAGCGGTTCAGGCAGACTGTGCATGTCAAGATGTTCGACGATACGGAGGTTGTTCTCCTCCTGATTGACTAATTGAATCTTTTCCATAGATAAAATGTTTAAACGGTTAATGATTTGGAGGCCTCAAATTAGTGAAGCCCCTCTATATAATAATAAATATTTGACAAGCTATGTCGAGAATGCGCAATTTCCATTTATCGGGGATTCTCAAAAGTAGCGACAATTAGACGGCACTTGCAGTACTATCAATCAATCGTTTGCAAAAAGCTATGAAAAACCTGTCGCTTTTTCAGTTTAGGCACATCTCTCGGAAACGACAGCAAATATACGTTAAAGAATATAGGTTTTGCAAATAATCTGCCGACTTTTTTAGTTTTTCACATGCTCGGCTCATGTTTTGGCACTCGCATATAGCATTTCCTGCACGACACGATGCCCTCGCAGTGTTGCACTCACCCCTGATCGATACAGAGCTAAAACATCGATTGAAATGCAGCTAAAACACCGATTATGCTAAAAAATTTTGAGCTAAAATGCAAAAATTCTTGCAAATATCAAATATTTTTTGTATCTTTCTGGTTGCAAATCCTCCGCAAAGGTAGTAAAAAAAATGATATATGCAAACAAATTCTCAAAAACTCGTACAGAAAATACATTTTTTTTGCATTAAGTGTACAAGATTTTGCAAGTCACGCTTCATAATACATCAAAGGTGCAGTCCGCGTCTGCGAACTGCACCTTCGAAATGTAGTTGTAATCCCGTTGCTCAAAAGCCCAACCGGCACACTTATCTCAACTTCTGCCATTGGACGGTATAAGTCTTGCCGTCGCGGAAAGGAAATCACAGCTAAAACACCGATTTACCGGAATGAAAAGCTTATAACGGCAGCAACTCCACTCTGTCATCCGTCATTATTCTTTCTAACTGAGGATAAAAGATCTCGTAGCCTGCCGGAAGATACATAGCTGACGATTCTTCACAGTAGCAAATAGCGTCGAGAATATGTGTTTCGGCGAATGTCCACCAATAGCAGCCTCCTTGTGAGCCCTGCCATTCTCTTGCGCCATAAAAGCTGTCTTTTGTCTCAAAGGTATCGGCTTTCATCTCTCCCAATTCCAGTTTCCATACTTTACCAGTCGGCGTGACAGCAATGTACGAAATCCGGACATAGAGGCTGCTGTCAACGGTTCGCAGCATTTGATACTCTTCAAAGGCTGAATGTGGCTCAACTCGGCACGAGCCAGAGCAAGCCACAAACAAGCCTACAGACGCTACTAGTATGGCGTACTTACGCATATCCCTTATACAAAATCTATTATTTAGGTGTCGTAATAACGATTGCAGAGGGGACTTCAAAAGTCCAACTTTTGGCCTCTTTTTTATCTACTTCGTTTCCATCTGCCGCATAAAAAATTCCCTTAGCCGGCTTATTTCCTTTGCTGTTGCCTACGAATTTTCTGCCATCTGCCCAAATGTAAATGGTTTCTTGATCAAGAGCATTCTTACTCCACGTAGATGAAACTTTATCTCCATTACTAAATACGTACTCTCCCTTACCTTCGCGTACGCCCTTCACCATAGCGCCATCATAACTATCTCCATTAGCATACGTAATCCGGGCTTCGTTATATGTATAGTTTTCCCCAAACGCTGCTTTAACAACAGTTCCGTCAACCATTGTTAACATTCCGTCTCCGTTCGCCTGAACGATATTTTTAGCTGATGTGCTGATAAATTGGCCTTCAAAAACTATTCCATTTTCTGATATGTACTTTCCCTGCACAGGTTTTCCACTCTTCTCTATGCCGCCTTCGTAAACACCCTTTGAGTAAGATCCTTTGAATGATGTAAGATCGGTACAAATAATATAGTGCTTTCTCCCGTACTCGCTCATCTTGAATGTTCCCCCTAAATAGTTTCCGCTCGGAGTTGTGAAGATACCTTCTCCTACAGTTTCAGAGTTTGCCGTTTGTTGTGTTCCTTCATAAATATAATTTGCCTCCGAGGCTTCATCGGTTTGTTCGTACACTTTCACTGTTAGCGGAGGATAATAGGTATTTTGTTTAACTGCAGCTCCAATATATACTGCGTCATTATATGACATTTCACTTGTACGATAGTATGATTTAATGTATGTTACTTTTTTGCCGTTTTCGATGACATACTTTTCATATGTGCCGTTCGTGTATAGAACGGAATCTACCCTCCAATTACCATTTGACATTTCACCCCATTTCTTCGTGCCGTCTTCTTTAACCATCGTGCCCTTAACAAAGCTACCGCGAACGAATGTTCCTTGCTCAATGTTTCCGTCTTTATATGTCATCGTTCCCAGACCATCCATTAGGTGGTTTTTCCATTCACCTTTATATACCCTACCATCCGCAAAGGTATATTCTGCCGTCCCATTTTTAGGGGCTTCAATTAATAGAATAACCATTTCTTTTTCTGGTTGACCTATATAATTAGAGGCATACGAATATACAATCTCTTTCTTAAATTCTCCATCAGAAAAATATGCTCTNNCTGCCTAAACCATCCAATTGCATAATCGCCCGATTTCGACGTATAAGTGGCTAACATGCAACCACTACGTCTGTTTTGCTCGTGAACGAGCATTTTGTCACCATTGGGAAAATATATCTCGTACTGCCCCTTGCTAAATTTATGCAGTTCGCCCTTCTCAGTAAGTAATTTGCCTTCCTCAGGCTCATGACCTGTTTCTGTATCCAGATAACCCTCTTGTATATAACGGTTTTTTCCAAAGATGCCCCACGGATGACCATTTACATACTTATAAAATTTTGTAAAATCATCGGTGCTTCCAAAATGAAACACATCATTGCGTTTGTACTTACCATCCTTTCCGATGACAGAATACTCATAAACATCAGCGCTTTGATAAATGCGGGTCGTGTCTCCATCATTATTTATGTCAAGCTTTCTGTAAATACACTTGTAGTAATCTTCATACCAACGTTCAAATGGTTTTGAGTAATCCACATCAACCTCTTGCTTGTTGGAATCATATTCTATGTAACCTATTCCATAAATAGCACGAGATCTATTACGACTTTGGAATGCACCATACAAATAGGGCTGTCCATTTTTCCAACCACCGCTATAAGTAAAACTACCTATCGTTGTGCTTTCTGTGTATCGAACATTATTTTCTGCACATACAGTCTTAACAGCTTCTAACTTTTCATCATAGATTACACGAGGAAAATAGTCCAATGACTCTTCTTTCTTTTCTCCATTAATAACTGCACCACCCTTCGTTGTGCAAACCACGCCGTAGCTTTTATTACCCTGGAATAAGGAAACAACATGTTGCTGATAGGTTGAATAATTTTCTCGTTGTACTATCGTTTGCCGACCTATTCCATTGCAAGCATCATTCTTGGTCTCTCCAAAATAGGTATAGTCTTTGGATATAAACGTTGCTATACCATTCACTTTGCCATTTTGGAATTGCCCAATCATTTGTTTTCCGCTCTTGTCTGTATATGTTCCGTAACATGTCGGCTGATTGGCATTATTCAAATAACCGGTGTACGTACTCCCTTGTTCTAATTTGTAGTCCTCTACCCACTTCAGACCATCTTTAATAAACATGTAATCTGATTCTTGTTGCGCGATTGCAACATAAAAAACGCTTAAAAATAAGCATATAAAAGACATCCTTTTCATTGTATTAAAAATTTGATTTGTGCCTACTCTTTATAGGATTTTCGGCATTCTCCATTATGATTTGTAATATCTTGCACGTTAGTTATTTGTAAGCACACAAAAAAGGTACTACTCTTATTGTATTTTCGCAGAGGCTCTAGCAACGCCCGAATCACAAATACAACAAAAGTAGTACACAACATGTGCACTAACAAATGCCAATCTTGTGATTCTTGAAACTTGCTAGATTCCTGCGAATCAATTGGTATCATTAGTAATATATATGTAACGGCAATACGTTCTACGAACGCTTGCCATCTTCTCCGCTGAGAAGATGCTGCAAAGATACAACAATTATTTGAAAAATGCAAATAATTTGTTATTTTTTTGCGTAAAACATACATTTATTCACATGTTGTGTACTAAATAACGTTTTCGTCACGCAAAGATACAACAAAAAATCAGAAAGCGCAAGAGTTTGCACCCTTGCGCCCCAATTAGCCCTAAAAAACTATTTCGGAACGGCGGAATAGCTTTGCCTTATTTTATGCAAGCGCGTATAGTCGCGACCGTAGATAACTCGTTGCTGTTCGTGCAGTTGGTCTTCGTATTCAGGATAATCGGTCACGAACTGCTCACGCAGATAATACATGTCCATAGCATAGTTATGGACTATCTCATTAGCGACGCCGTAGTTCGGTACTTCCATATTATTCAATGAATCTACAGCCAGAAGATAACGCTCATTATATGCCGTTTCCGCTTTCCGCTTGATTTCCAGCCATAGCGAATCAGCGGGTTGCGGTTCGGCAGGGACGATTATCTGCTGATACCTGACGATTGTATCCGTTTTCGGCGTGGGAAGAACGGGAGCAGGTGTCTGCGTGACAATGACAACCGTGTCTTTCTGCGGAACGGGAACACTTTCCGCAGGCATAGTCCGCCACCAGCCGATAAATGCCAGAACAGCTATGAGCCCTGCACCCGCCAACGGCAGCAGCCACCGGCATACAGCATGGCGGCGGAGAGCTGTTCGCACCTCTATTATGGATGCGTAGCGGTTATTGAGGCAGCGCTTTCTAACGGAACGGAAACGATGCGGGAAAAGCACCGACAGAATCTTTCCGAAGGCATATATGTCACGCTGTATATCCGCCGTACTTGCGGATGTGTCAGGTTGTTCGGGAGACTGGATGGATGGAGTAGTGCCGATATTCTTCGCCAGATAGGCATCCGTGTCCGCAAAGCCGAAATCTATCAGCCGCACATGGTTGCCGACATCGGTGATAAGGATATTCGTGCCTTTCAGATCGCCGTGCACAATCTGACGCGCATGCAACGACGCCAGAGCCTCCATCAGTTCGTCCGCCACACGCTTGCGCTCGGCGAAAGAGGGCTTTTCCTGCAGGAAAGCATCCAGCGTCCGCCCCTGCACGTACTCCATCACAATGGCTGTACCGATACAGGGTACCTCCGTCATCTGCCACGGCAGAACGACATAGATGCAGTCGATGGCACGCATGATATCGTATTCCCGACGCAGGAGAAGTCGGTTTCGCGTCGTATTGCCTTCTTCCGTGCGGGCGGCCTTCAACACCACCCATTTGCCGCTGCATAGGGCGCGGTAGATGAGGTTGTGACCGCTGTCGGACAGCAACTCGAAATCAGAGAACACCGAGCCGCCCAACTCCTCGGGAGTCAGGTCACGCACGGGACCGGATGTAAAATCAGATGATGACATTTCGGTGCAAAATTACAACTTTTCTCGGATATATGCAAAAAATCGTACGATTTATTCATTTTTTTTGGAATAATTAAATTTTTTTAGTAATTTTGTAGCACATTTCACTTTAAACAACCGAAAAGATGACTACCTCCCTGCCTATAGACAGTATAGAAGTGCAGCAAGTCAAGAAAAGTGCCGAAAGCCGTTTGGGCATGACTCCCGACAGTCCTGCGGATTTTGCGGAACTAAGCCTGCGTATCCGATTAGCCACCGGCAAAGAACTCAGTGCAGATACCTTGAGCCGCGTATGGGGCTACAAGAAAGGCTACTCATCAGTACGCAGCACGACGGTCAGTATTCTGAACGAATACGGCAAAGCAGAAGCGGAGTCCGACTTTATCTATGGCGTGGCAATTAAAGCCGATGAACTGCCTATAGGCAACAGAGTGCGTATAGCATGGCTTCCCGACCGTGTGGCACTACTGGAATACATGGGTGACTACCGATGGGAGGTAATGGAAATCGCCAACAGCAAACTGCATGTCGGCGATTCATTCTCCTGCCGCGTGATTGCTCAAGGCCAGCCGCTGATCGTAGATAATCTGCAAAGCGGTGACCAACATATAGCAGGATACACCATCGGTGGCAGAAACGGCCTCACGATAGTGCAGCCGGCATAGACCGTACGCAGTCGTTTATCGGTTACTTGAACAAAGATTTGGCCAGCAGACCGAGGAAGAGGCGTTCGTGCCAGTTCAGCGTCTGTATATGCCCGAGCAGCACCACATCAAGTGCCGCAAAGCGTTTGCACTCGGCTTCGAAAGCGTCCAGATTACCCTCACCGGCATACGCCACGGCAAAGGATTTCCAGAACTGCACCATCTGCTTGTCGGTCATGTGCGCTATATCCTGCACACGCTGCTTCTTGCTGAAGATATTGCAGAACAGATAGAAATGCCCGAGGTCGAACATAGGTATGCCATGTGAGGCACGGCCGAGGTCAATCCAGTAAGGATGGTTGTCTGACATGATCAGATTGCCCATCTGCAGGTCACCGTGAAGCAGCGTATCGGCATCGGGCAGACTCTGAACAAACTCCGTAACCTGTTGGAGCTTCTTGCCGCCCAACATCTGCGTTTGCGCCAACGCCTCGAGCATCAGCTCCTTCATCGACGGCAGATAGGGATTGGCAGGAACGACGGTAGTGTGCAGTTGACGGGTCAGCTGCGCCATCTGTGCGGCACGCTCGTCGATGCGCTCCGGCTCCTGATTGGACAAGCGTGCAAAGGACACCTTGCCCTTGATTAGCTGGCAGATGATACCGAAGTCCTCGCCCACTTTGACAAGCTGCTTCATCTCCGGTGTAGGGATGCCGAGTTCATACACAGCCCGGGAGGCAAAAAACTCCTTGCTCATCGCTTGCTCCGTACCGTCGGCAAGACGACTGACCTTGAGCAGCACATCCGGCTCTTTGGCATTGATATAGGTAGCGCCGTTGCCGCCTTCGCCCACCTGCTTCCATCCGTCCAGGGAAATAGTAGGATAATTCATAGTTATAGTGATATTTGTTTGTATTGGTTTAGCAATCACCTGCAAAAGTACGAAAAATAAATCACATTTGCAAATGTACGTCCAAAAACCGCCTACCCCGCTTTTTATTTTGCCAAAGGCAGTTTGCAAAAAAGATTTTTTGCGGGATTTGCTTGCTTATATCAAAAAAAAGCAGTACCTTTGCAGCCGGTTTTGATTTTTAGGCAAAACTATTGGCGGGATAGCTCNNCGCATGATTCATAATCATGAGGTCCCCAGTTCAATCCTGGGTCCCGCTACCGAGAAAACGACCATTCATCCGAACGGTCGTTTTTTTGTGTCTATTGCCATAAAAATCAGCTGAAGATTATGCCTTTGCCTCTATACTGGCGGTTATAGTCCATCAGGATTTGTTTGATGCGCTTGCAGTCGCTTTTGTCAAGACCGCAAGCGGTAAGTGAAC